>Ga0315330_10000773_pt1 | contig 20802 bp, 13 predicted proteins | sample M140m34915metaG_FD_203453 | JGI IMG/M metagenome (GOLD analysis project Ga0315330, IMG submission 203453) | Ammonia-oxidizing marine archaeal communities from Monterey Bay, California, United States - M1 40m 34915 | ecosystem: Environmental > Aquatic > Marine > Intertidal zone | place: USA...
GCATGATGAACACCGCACATCAGTTCCGCCCGAGGTGTGGTCGGCTATCTTTACCTTGCTTTCCAAGTTGGAACGATAAACTGCCACGCCAACTGATACAACACGGCAAGTATCAAAGCCAGCGGTATTGCTACGACTTCTGGTCGCCAATACCACCTCGATGATTGACACGCTAAGCTGAGCAGTCCGTGCTGTGCCCCGTCTTAAGCAGCAGGATACGGTACCATCGAGTGGCTCCGGCGAAGTTCCTATTCAGCAGCGGGCCGTTTGAAGTCGGCGTTTCGCGAGGGTAATGGATGCTGAATGCTGGAAGCCGCTACGAAGTAAATCTGCTACGCACAAATTACGTTGAATTCCTGTCTTCACTGAGCTCTGAACCGATGGTGTTTGGTGAAGCGTCCAGTTATGAACGGTTGCCATGACGCTCTTTTATTACAACCCACTATTTCTTGAACACGATACAGGGCAGCACCCCGAACATGCGACTCGTTTGCGAACAGTGATGGCTCGCTTGCAGGCAAGCAATTTTTTTTCTGATCTAACAAGGCCTGATTGGTCACCTGTATCGACCGAGCAGTTGCTGCAGGTGCATACGCGTGAGGCGCTTGATGAGATTCGAAGTTTTATTGAGGGGGGCGGTGGGCAGATCGAGGCGGATACTGTCGTCAGTTCACAGTCGTTGGACGCAGCCAAGGCAGGGTCCGGCGCGGCGTGCGATGCGGTGCAACGCGTGCTTGCGGGTAATGACAAGAACGCATTCTGTTTGATCAGGCCGCCCGGTCATCATGCATTGAAGCAAAACCCTATGGGATTTTGTCTTATTAATCATGTCGCTGTGGCTGCTCGTTATTTGGTGAAACAGCTTGGCGTTGAACGTGTCATGATCGTCGACTGGGACGTGCATCATGGGAATGGCACGCAGGCAACCTTTTGGGAAGATCCGCAAGTTGCTTTTCTGTCGATGCATCGTTCTCCCTTTTATCCTGGGGGGGGAGATGCACATGAGACAGGTTCCGGGGATGGTCTGGGTCTCAACGTCAATTTGCCGGTTCAGTTTGGTACTTCCGCGGCAAAACAGATTGAGCGTTTTAGGTTCGCAACCGAAAAGCTCGCATCATCTTTCAAACCGCAGTTCATTCTGGTTAGCGCCGGATTTGATAGCCATCGCGCCGATCCTGTTGGGGCCAATGGTTTCGAGAGTAACGATTTCGAAACGTTGACGCGGATCATGATGGACATTGCTGAGGTTCATGCGGAAGGTCGCATCGTCAGCTTACTAGAGGGAGGCTACAACCCGGACGCTTTGGCGGAGAGTGTTGAGTTTCACTTGAGAACGTTGCTTGCACCCAGTTTGTAATCAGCAAGTTAGGTGTCGAGAGAGTAAACTTAAGTTGGTGTTGAAGTTTTCTTTTTGGAAAACGCTTGCTAAGTACGAATGATTTGTTGTTTCATGTTCAGTCGGAGAGTCTTGATGTTGCGTGTTCTTGCTGTGCGGCCAATAGTTGCGGCGTTGAGTGTTTGTTTGCTTGTGGCTTGGGCTGTTCCGTTGTGTGGGGAAGAGAAGCAGCCAAACATTTTGTTTGTGTTTTCCGACGATCATGCTCCACAGGCGATTGGTGCTTACGGTTCGAAGATCAACGAGACGCCCAACCTGGATCGGATTGCTCGGGAAGGCGCGATCTTTCAGAACTCGTTTTGCGCGAACTCAATTTGTGGACCTTCCCGAGCCTGCATCTTGACCGGGAAGCATAGCCACAAAAACGGTTTTCTGCGTAATGGTAATCGGTTCGATGGGTCACAAATGACCTTTCCGAAGTTGATGCAGGACGCGGGGTACCAGACAGCGATCATTGGCAAGTGGCACCTTTCAAGTAACCCGACAGGTTTCAACCACTGGGAGGTCTTGCCGGGGCAGGGAAGTTACTACAACCCAGATCTGATTCAAATGAATGGAAAGAAGAAGCGGTACGAGGGTTATTGCACTGACATCATTACGGAGAATGCATTGGCGTGGTTAAAGGACAAGCGTGATCCTGACAAACCTTTCATTTTGATGTGTCAGCACAAAGCACCGCATCGTAACTGGTCGCCACCACCGCGGCACTTTTCGCTTTACAAGGGAATGGACATCCCAGAGCCTGAGACGCTGTTCGACGATTATGCGGGGCGTAGCAAGTTATTGCGAGAGAATGAAATGTCATTGAAGGATCATTTCTTCTGGGGGCATGACATGAAATTTCATGGCGAGAGCCAGTACCCCAATGAGTTTCGTCCGGGGCTTGCCAACGGTGAGTATCGGCGGATGACGAACGAACAAAAAGCAGAGTGGGATGCCGCGTATCAACCCGAGAATGATAAGTTCTTGAAGGAGATGAAAGCAGGGAAACTGAGTCCCAAAGATGTCATCCGCTGGAAGTATCAGCGATACATCAAAGACTACCTAAGGTGCATTCAGGCAGTGGATGATGGCGTGGGAGCAATGCTTGAATATCTTGATGAATCAGGTTTAGCTGATAACACCATTGTCATTTACAGTTCAGATCAGGGCTTCTATCTCGGTGAACATGGGTGGTACGACAAGCGATGGATGTTTGAGGAATCGCTAAAGATGCCTTTTCTGATTCGATGGCCCGGTGTGATTGAACCCGGAGTCGATGCCAAAGCATTGATCCAAAATATTGATTATGGTCCCACCTTTCTCGATGTTGCTGGCGCGGAGATCCCTCAGGAGATGCAGGGACGCAGCATGGTATCGATGCTAAAAGATCAGGGGCGGGCCTCCGCGTCTTGGCGGGATGCAATTTATTACGCGTATTATGAGAACGCAGCCGTACACAATGTGCCAGTTCATGATGGTGTTCGGACGGATCGCTACAAGTTGATGTTTTTTCCGAGAACACGCGAATGGAATCTGTTTGACCTTGAAGAGGATCCACAGGAGCTGGTTAGCTTGCACGCGGACCCAGATTACGCTGCGATTCTTGCTGGAATGCAAAAACGTTATCGGGATTTGCGTCATTTTTATGACGTTAATTCAGCTGTTCTGCCGGCAACCAGAGGTGATGAGCCACGATGGCGAGAGCGGGATAAAGTTTTGACCCTGAATGCAAGGAAAGGGAATGTGGACCTGGCTTTCATTGGCGACTCGATTACCCAAGGTTGGGAAGGGCGTGGGAAAGAAGTCTGGGCGAAGTATTACGGAAATCGTAAGGCAATTAACCTGGGTATCGGCGGTGATCGTACTGAACACGTGATTTGGCGTCTCACGCATGGCAACCTCGGGAAGATTCGACCCAAAGTGGCTGTCGTGATGATTGGAACCAATAACACAGGACACTTTGATCAAGATCCGGCACAGGTTGCTGCCGGCGTTGAACGGATACTCGAAATTCTTACAGAGCGGTTGCCGGAAACCAAAATTGTGCTGCACGGAATCTTCCCTCGCGGTACTGATTCGCTCGATGAAAAACGGTTGAACAACATCGCGATTAATCAGATTATTCGCCGGTTCGCCGATGGTGATCGCGTGCATTACTTGGAAGTCGGTGACCAGTTCCTTGAGCCGGATGGAACCATCAGTAAGGAAATCATGCCTGATCGGTTGCATCTTAGTAAAAAAGGTTACGAGCGTTGGGCTCATGCACTTGAGCCGAAGCTCAACGAACTGGGACTGTGACACCCGTTACAGGCCTCAGCGGTTGGCAAGGCAGTTCGTTTGGCGGTGCACGTCCGACCAACGCGTTCGCCTAGATAGGGACGCTGTAAACCTTTGTTCGGTAAGGATTTTAGGTAAACGGTGACTTGTAGGTTCAGGCTGCAGGGTGTCACCGATGCTGGATTGTCAGCCTTCTACATTGCACTACAGGAAAATGTGTTCTTCCTGCAGTCAGCGTATGTGAATTGGGCAAAGGGACGAGATGGGGATGAAACAGGTTGTCGTGGTCGGCGGGAGTCATGGCATTGGTGCAGGCATCGTTCAGCGGTGTCTCGATTCCGGTGCGACAGTCACAACGTTTTCCCGCACTGCGGGCGAGACGGCGTGCCTGCCTGGCGTACAGCATCACTCTGTGGATCTCCTGTCGGAGTCGATTGACGCCAGCTCCTTGCCCGAAACGATCGATGGGTTCGTGTACTGCCCCGGCACGATCAGTCTTGGCCCGCTGCGAGCGGTGAAAGCCGAATTGCTACGGTCCGACTACGAGATTAATGTTGTGAGCGCAGTTGCGACACTACAGGCAGCCCTACCTGGGCTTAAGCGTTCATCGGAGGCCAGCGTTGTCATGTTCAGCACGATTGCCGTCGCGACCGGTTTGCCGATGCATACTTCGGTTGCGGCATCGAAGGGAGCCATCGAAGCGTTGGTTCGCACGTGGGCAGCCGAGCTGTCCCCAAAGATCAGGGTGAATGCAATCGCCCCGGCCCTCACTGATACGCCGCTGGCCGAGAAATTTCTCGATCGTGAGGAGAAACGCACCGCTATGGCTGCTAAGTATCCACTGGGACGCATCGGTACGGTGGACGACATGTCGGCCGCGGCAGAATTCCTGCTGTCTTCCGCAAGCAGTTGGATGACTGGCCAGATTCTCAGGATCGATGGTGGTATGTCTGCAGTCCGGAAGTGAGTGGTTCTGTGCACAGCCGAGAGCTGACGTGGGCGGCTCTTTCGTTTTTCTGCTTCCCAGAGGGTGGTTGTCCGGCTTAACCACGATTATCCCGTGAATCGTCTTTTCACCATTTTGACTTCGATGCCCTCCTCTGTTGGGGATGCGTGAGATCCTAGCTGTACAATGGTGCTTGAGCCTCAGGCCGCTGGTTGCTACAGCGGGCTCTGGGCGGATCGCTCGATCAATGAATCTGTCGAGTGCAATGTTTTCAGGCATGAGCAAGGTGATGATCATGAGATTGGTTTGGACAGCTGCCATCGCGTTCTTCCTGTTGAGTTTGTCGGGAGTGGTAAATGCCGCCGAGCGAACGTGGCGAGATGCGAGCGGTCAATATTCCGTCAAAGCTGAATTTGTCGGTTTAGATGACGAGCAGGTTTCATTGAGGAAGTCAGATGGGAACCTGATCCAAATTCCAGTCCAAAAATTGAGCTCCCTTGATCGGCGTTGGCTGGCAAGGAACAAGACCACGCGGCCAAAGTCCGGCAGTGAAAGTGAGGCGCTCGTGAGCAAGGACTGGCCTCGATGGCGGGGCCCCAATGCTGATGGAATTTCAGTTGAAACAGATCTTCTTGAGCGTTGGTCAGAAGGTGGGCCACCAGTGGCTTGGTCCTGCCGGGGGATGGGCCGCGGACATTCTTCCCTCGCGATTCATGACGGGAAGATCTACACCATGGGAAAAAAATCTGATTCGGTGATGCTGGTTTGTGTTTCGCTGGACGACGGGCAAGTGATCTGGGAAACCTCTTTGGGGCCCGGGAACGACCCCAACTGCACGCCCACGGTGGATCCTGAGTCCGGCCTCGTGTTTGCTCTTACAATTGAAGGGAAGCTGGTTTGTCTATCGTGTGAAAATGGAAATGAGGTTTGGCGTAAAGATTATGCCGCTGATTTTCAAGGGAAAATGATGAGCATGTGGGGCTACAGCGAATCGCCACTCGTCGATGGAGATCGATTGATCTGCACACCCGGCAGTAATCAGGGGGTTCTTGCTGCCCTCGATAAGAAAACAGGAAAGGTCCTGTGGGCTACACCGATGGACGGTGGCAAAGCTGGATACGCTTCGCCTGTAATAAGTTTTGGGGGAGGAGTGAAACAGTATGTCACTATGGTTGGAAAAGGGCTGATCGGGGTCCGCGCCAGTGATGGTGCGTTGCTGTGGAATTATCCGAGAATCGCAAATAAAACAGCCAATGTTCCTACCCCCATCATTCACGGGGATCTCGTGTTTGGATCGTCAGGATATGGAGATGGAGGAAGTGCCTTGTTAAAACTTTCCAAAGCAGGCCGCAATCAAGTTCGTTTCAACGAGGTTTACTACAAGACCAATAAGCAGGTTCAAAATCACCATGGCGGCATGATACGGATCGGCGACCACGTTTATATGGGGCATGGGCACAACAATGGTTTTCCTTTGTGTATGCATCTGGCCACAGGACGGGTCGTGTGGGGGCCGGAACGCGGAGCGGGCACAGGCTCAGCAGCGATCACTGCCGCAGATGGACACCTGTACTTCCGATACGAAAATGCCGAGATGGCTTTAGTCGAGGCGACGCCTTCCGGCTATCAGCTCAAAGGAAGCTTTAAAATCAAATCGAGGAATGGGAAGAGCTGGGCACATCCAGTGGTTTTGCAAGGCAAACTTTACCTTCGCGACCAAGATGAGCTGCACTGTTACAGTATTGAACAGTGACAGTTGTCTTTTCGGTTGGTTCCGCATTGAAGCCGTGCGGCTTGTCAGTCGGCCTTGGGGTCTCGTTTGGGACTTACATAGACCTTCAGGCTCTTGGCTGAGTAGGAGCCGGCATTGGAAGAGAAGGTCCAGTCTCGATGGGATCCGCCACTATTTCCGATGCCAATGTCTGCTCCGTCACCTGCTCCCCAGTGATTGATGGCAAACAGTGTTTGCTTTCCTGCCGTGTCGTGAACTTGCATTGAGCCATAACCGTTCAGTGGCTCGCCCATGCTGTCTCCGGTGTCATAGATTGCACCGGAAGCGCCAGGCACACCGGCTGTGTTTTGTGTTGCATAGTTTCCTGACCAAAATTCGATGTTTCCTTCAATGCCCTCGCGATTCAGGGATGAAACAGTTGAATAGGATTCCACGCCTTTGACAGGCTGTTGGAAGAAAGCACCAGCACTGAATTGCGGAACTGCAATCTTGCTGACATCGTCGGTAAATGCATCCATCGACACGAACAGTTTCTGCGAGCCAGTTGTTTCAGATTCAAGTTCAATCAAGTAGCCAATGCGGGCGAATTCGGATACATCACCACTTCGGTCAGTCGAGTAGGTGATTTTGTTTTGCAGCTTGCTAAGGTCCAGTTCATAGACGAGTTCATAATCATCATTGATCGAGATCAGGCTCAGGAAGTCGGGTTCGTCTCCACCACGACAAGTTCCGACTGGCAGTCCAGTGCCGCCGGTCAGGTTGGGCTCGGCAAGTTTGTTCCACCCGAAGCGAAACGCTGCTGGTGCTGTGACGCCGTCGGCTGACAGCGTTACCGTATTGCCGTTGACACTTGCGTTAGCCTTGACGAACGTCCGCGTTCCGGGGCCGATGATTTCGAAATGGGTTGGAGATTTACCGTCTCGCGTCTTCAGGCCACCGCCAGTGTTTTTGAACTTAATCAGCAGCTCGTTGCCTGCTAACTCAATCGATTCTAATTCGGGACTATTGGCGACCAAGTCCTTCATGCCATAGTCATTTTTCAGGGCCAGCATAGCGAGCCTTTTTCCGACATCTTGTTTGTTGGGTGGGTGGATGTCGTTGAGAGTCGCAATGTCGTTGATAACCACCATGCCTGTGTTGGGAAGCTGTTGAACGGCAGCCTGAGCTTCCCAGAATCTGGCGAGGATCGTGCTGTCTTCATTGCCATATTGAAAAGGAGCGATTTGCACATAATAGAATGGGAATTCTCCTTGGTCCCAAAGAGTTCGCCAGCCATTGATCAATGCCTTCTTTTTTTCAAAGTAGAGCATCCCGTCGGTGTGGTTCGATTCGCCTTGGTACCAAATTGCGCCGCGGATTGGGTATCCTACTAGCGCATGGATCATGCCGTTGTACAGCATCGTTGGATCCTGATGACTTGTGAACGGTTTTAAACCGTCAGGAAAAGAGGGGCTCGGGTCGATCGGTTGTCCTATGCTCAATGCAGAGTTTGCCTCTTGGTTCCACGCCTCATTGGCTTCGATAAAGGTGCTCATTGCATTTTTGTATTGTTCTGTTCCTGGGGTTCGTCCAAGAACCGATTCGTAGATACCACTGAGGGCAGGGACTTCTTTGAAGCCAACCGGTGGAGTCCACGGCTCGACTTTCGTGCCACCCCACGAAGAGTTGATCAATCCAATTGGTACTCCTAGTTCCTGATGCAGTTTCTTTGCCATGAAGTAACCGGCTGCTGTGTACGTTCCTGCCACGGCTGGTGAGCACACGGTCCAGGGCGCTGTCACGTTTTCTAGCGGAACCGTCGACGGTCGGTGCGCGATCTTCAAATGGCGAATCAACGGGAACTCCGCTGCTTCTATTTCCGCATCACGATTGGTACTCGCCGCAACAGTCCACTCCATGTTGGATTGTCCGCTGCAGAGCCAAACCTCGCCTATCAGGACATCATTGATGTTGATGACATTGTTGCCTTTCACCTGCAGTGTCAGTGGCGTTGAATTCGCCTCCATTGCCGGCAGGGTGACTTTCCAGGTCCCGTCCGGTCGACCCTTGGTCGATGCTTCCTCGCCATTCAAGGTGACACGGACCGCTTCGTCAGCATCGCACCATCCCCAAATACGCAATTCAGCATCTCGTTGCATCACCATGTGGTCGCCGAAGAAGCCGGGCAGGCTTACATCTGCTTCGGCTGCTTGCGGTAGCCAGCTGAGCAGAAGAATCGCAAGGGTTGCATGGGTGGGCTTTAAGGTGCATGTCATGGAAATCTCAGGCGGGACGGCAGGGGGATAGGATTGACGTTTCAGAGACAGTGGGAGCACAAGCCAACGTCAATGCAATTGAATTCTCTGAATCCACACAAGGTAACACTTTCTGGGTTCCGTTCCTATCAAATGAAAACGGTTTCGTTTATGCGATCAATTATTATCCAGAGAACCAGCTGCGAGTTTCCTTGGCGTTCCGAATCAGAAGTAGCGGTCTTGACCGGGCTGGGTTGCAATCTGGGTTCGTTTCTTTATCAGGCCTGCATGCTGTGTCCGGATGTGTCGAGAGGCGAGACGCTGCATCGAGAAAGTGAGATCCAAGGGAGAGCTCGCAATTCAGGCCCACTACGTGCTTGGTTTTTGTCAGATTGGCTGGCGTCTTTCCTTCTCCCACAAACAATTTCTTGGCTCGTCAACGTCCCGAATCTTTCAGTTTCGGCATATTTGATTTAGGCTGTGTACGGATACTTCCATCTCACCCACTATGACGGTTTCGAAAATGCGAGTTGTTTTTGAGTTTGATTCCCGCAGTGCTTTACTGCTAGGCGGCTCGCTGGACAGGGGCACGTACGGTATCCGGAGAGCCTGGTTCGTTGCGTTCATGGTTTTATGCGTGGGCGCGGTTGCGACCTGTCCTGCGAATGCGAAAGCCCCCAATATTCTGTTGGTGTTGGCTGATGACATGGGCTATGGAGATTTGGGGTGCACCGGCTCGCATTTGTTGAAGACTGATCGTATTGACGCATTAGCTAAGTCGGGTGTGCTCTGCAGCAGAGCTTACGTTGCAAGTTCTGTGTGCTCACCCTCTCGTGCCGGTCTGATCACTGGACGAGATCCGCGGCGATTTGGGTATCAAGCCAACTTGAATATGGGGAGTGCCAATTACGGCGCTCGGGAAAACTTGTTGGGTCTTCCACCTGGTGAGCACACGTTGGCAGATCATCTAGATGCTGCCGGTTACTCCACTGCTCTGGTGGGCAAATGGCATTTGGGTATGGGCGATGGATTTCATCCTCAAGAGCGTGGCTTTGATTATTTTTGTGGAATGCTGGGTGGTGGGCATAGCTATTTTCCAAAGCCAGATGCCAACAAACTGGAACGCAACGGTGTTCCGTTGACACAATTTTCAAGCTCTTACCTGACCGATTTTTTTACGGATGAGGCGATAGGCTGGATCAGCAATCAGGACACGGTGGATGACGCCAAACCCTGGTTCATGTTTTTGTCTTACAACGCGCCTCATGGTCCGTTGCAAGCGACCGAGGAGGATCTCGCTGCGTTTAGCCATATCAAAGACCGGAAGCGTCGCACTTATGCAGCCATGATGTTGGCTCTGGACAGAGGAGTCGGGCGTGTGCTGGACTGCTTGGATCAATTGGGGGAACGCGAAAATACATTGATTTGTTTCTTCTCGGATAATGGCGGTGCAACAGGAAATGCCAGTTGGAACGGTGAACTCTCGGGTGTCAAAGGAACACTTCGCGAGGGTGGAGTTCGTATTCCCATGATCTGGGCATGGCCCGGAACGATTCCGGGAGAGCAGACACATGATGGGGTAGTATCGAGTCTGGACCTGCTGCCTACCTTCATGGCCGCTGCAGAAAAGGCACCGTTGCCACTTGGCCCACCAAGATCGCATGAAGACAAGAATAATCGTCGAAAAGCGGTAGCTTTGTACGGTGAATACGATGGTGAAAACTTGCTTCCACAGCTTCGTGGCCAACGATCAGCACCACGTCGGACGCTGTTCTGGAGACTACAAGGGCAAGTCGCGATCCTGGATGGGCCAGATAAGTTGATTAGTCTTTCGCATCGCGCTCCACAAGTATTTCGGCCCACCGACGATGCGGGAGAGCAGCAAGACCGATTCGATAGCGATCGTACTCGTGCAGATGAGTTGTTCCAACTGATGGGCAAGTGGCAGGCCTCGCTGGCGACCGTTCCTTTGTGGGGTTCATCGCCTTACTGGAGTTCCCAGAGTGCAAAGCAGCATGACAATTATCCGCCCCGGGATGAGCCGGAGTGATTGCGCCGAAAATCGTCGTGCTTGGGCATTTGGTGCTGACGGCGGTGCGCTGGCATGTGTGCCGTCAGCAGAAAAGTTTCAGTCGCGTGCTGCAACTGAAAGTCACTTTGCTTTCGGTCTCGACTGATTGTCTTGAACGATGTCAGCAACATGCTTGTCACGGATGGCTTGTAGCTTGGCAACGACTTCTGGGTATTGAGACTTGAGGTTCTTGGCTTCGCCCTTATTCAAATCGAGGTTTGCGAGGAACAGCTTGTCGATTGGTGGAGCATTTTTGGGGATCCCGCGATCTCTGGCGTTTCCGAGTAGTTTCCAGGGCCCTTGCCGCACTGCCCATTGTCCGCTCTTTGGATTACCCAGTAACCAGAAGAGATGGTTATGAGGGCTTTCGGCATCACTGGATGCAATCACATCTGTCAAGCTTTTCCCGTCATATTGTCGAGCCGGAAGTTTGGCACCACAGTAAGTTGCAATGGTTGGGAACCAGTCACAGCCGATAGCCATCTGGTCTCTGACCTGCCCCTGCGGAATAGTGCCGGGCATGCTGACAATGGATGGGATTCTGATACCGCCTTCAAAGAGGCATCCCTTGGCACCACGGTAGGGGCCAGCATTCCCGCCTCCCCAGAAGGCCCGTTCCTCGGTTGAATGACCGTGATCTGATTGGAAAATAACGAGCGTGTTCTTGCGTAGGCCCAATGCTTCTAGCGTTCCAATCAGTTCACCGACCTTTTCATCAACGGTTGAAGTGAACGCCGCGTATTGTCGTCGCGGTGAAGGTAGGTCCTTGTACCGTTCCCGCCATTTCGCAGTCGCTTGCATGGGATAATGCGGAGCATTGATTGCCCAGTAGAGGAAGAACGGCTTGTCTTGGTTTGTTTTTATGAATTCCTGACCTTCTTGAACCATCATGTCTAGGAAAAACTCGCCGTCGCGATTGATCTCCGTCCCGTTACGCCAAAGATCATGACGATTCGGTCCAACCCAATAAAAGAAGTGCGAGTAGTTGTCGATGCAACCGCCCATGTGGCCGAACGACGAATCAAAGCCCTGTCCGTTCGGCATGGTGTCTGGGGTGAAGCCAAGGTGCCATTTGCCTACATGGCCTGTTGTATAGCCCCGCGTTTTCAATAACTCGGCTAGTGTGATTTCGTTTGATGGCATGCCCGGCACACCTTTGGTCGAAGACACATTGCCGGGGACTCCCGCGCGAGCCGGGAATCGACCCGTCAGCAAACCGGCACGGGATGCTGAGCAGATCGCCGAAGGCGAGTACATTTGCGTGAACCGAATGCCCTCGTCTGCCAAGCGATCAAGATTAGGGGTGTCCAGATCGGTTGAACCATAGCAATTCAAATCGAGGCTTCCGTGGTCATCGCTGTAAATCACGATTACGTTAGGTTGCTCTGCAGCAAAGCAATGTTCGATTTCCGCAACGATTATGGCGATGCCGCAAAGCAGCAGCGAGAAGATGCGTATCAAGGGGAGGGCTCCGAAAGATCCACCGAAAAACTGTCAAGACGTCTAATCAGGATAACCGGAAATGAGGTTGGGTGTCACTCGTGCGAATGGATGGGTTGTTGGGTTGGAAGAAAGGAATTAGCGTCAACAATGAATCTGTGACAGATTCGCCGTTGATTCATCGTGTAGATTAGCAGGTGCATTTCTGTTCCCGGGAGTAGTGAATGGGCTGTCATCGTTGCGGTTACACGCGGCTAGGGGACAGTCATATCGCTAACGCCAACTTAAGATTCGCCGCTGAAGGAAATCCATCATTGGAAATGATTCAAATGATTCGTCTCGAAAAGTTTTTCACGGTTAGCATTGCGGTCCTCTTGCTTGTCTTGTTTGGAGACCATGAAACAACATTGGCGCGGCAGGATGCTCAGACACGCGTCGAAAGATCGGAAGCGGCGTCCAAAGCGATCAAAGTGAGCGATGGATTGACCATTCAATTGATTGCCGACGATGACCTTGTGCCTGACTGTACTGCCATCGCAACGGGGGCTGATGGCAGACTATTGGCGTCCGGGCCGCGATATGTATGCGAGTTGTTGGATCAAGACAGCGATGGCATTTATGATGCGAGAAGGGTCATCGTTGATGCACCATCGCACGGGGCCCATGGACTTTGTGTTGATGGTGACGCTTTGTACTACGTTGGTGACAATGGGGTCTGGCGGGTCAACCAGTTTGCGGCTGAGACTGCGGCCAAGTTAACACCGCAGCGTGTGCTGGAAATCAAGACAGGAGGTGAGCACGATGCTCATGCCTTACGAAAGGGGCCTGACGGTTTTTGGTACCTGATTGCAGGGAACGGAACTAAGGGGAGTTTCGGGTTGCAAAATGTAAAGACGCCACGGATTCCCAACCCTCACGCAGGAGTGATTTGGCGCATTTCACCCGACTGGTCCAAACGCGAAGTTTGGGCAGAGGGATTTCGAAACGCTTACGATTTTGATTTCGGACCTGGCCAGACAATTGATACTTTTGATAGCGATGGTGAGCGTGATATCAGCTTGCCGTGGTACCGCCCCACTCGCGTTTTTCGTGTGCAGCAAGGGCAGGATGCTGGTTGGGTTTCTAGAAGTTGGAAGCGTTCCAATGCTGACCCCATCATGCCAACCGTACTTGCAGAATTGGGACGTGGGTCGCCCACAGGTGTCCTGAGAAGCCCTGGCAAACGGTTGCCTGCACGCTTCCAGACAGGTGTGTATGTGCTTGATTGGACATTCGGTCGTGTTGTGTTCGTGTCAGATGATGGCACAACAGAGCTGGTTGCGTCCCCATCGGGAAGTGAAGGCTTTGCGGTTACTGATATCGCGGCTTCACCCGATGGGTCGCTCCTTGTGAGTGTTGGTGGGCGCCGTAGCCGGGGTGGAATCTATAGGATTGATGCTTTGAAGCCTCTTGCTTCGGCCAAGGTGCCCGAGCTCGATTGGATGCAACCGTCCGCAGGTGGATCCAGCGCAATCACGGAATCGTTGCAGCGTTTGCGGAGGAATGATGATCCTGTACTCGACCAAGCTGCCGCTGAACAGGCTGTCTCGGTATTGCAGCTTGATGATGCAAGTCAAAAACAGGTGCTTGAGGCAATTGCATTGCTGATTGAGAGTGTCGGTGGTTTGGGCGTTGGTGATCCGAAAGATGCACGGGGTAAACAGCAGGCAGCAGCCGTCTTCGATTCCTGTCGCGGAAGAATTCGTCCCAAGATTGATCCGAAAACTCGCGACGCGGCGGTGGCTGCTTTGCTGAGCCGGCTACGAGGTCAGACGATCGACGAAGCTAATAAACTTGATGAGAGGGCACGCAGGGAACAAAAATCGCAGGAAAGCGGTGAAGTCCTGTGCCGCGAATTGATTCGGGGGCTGGCGGTGCTTGAGCCTGAATCGGCCGTCGTATTTAAAGCCATTGCGGATGACATGGATCGCGTTCGTTCGCCGGTGGATAAGCTGTTTCGGCTGATTGCATTGGCACGGATTCCTGCACGCCGAAGCGATGATATGACCGAGAGAATTGCTGAGGCGATGATCGCGATTCCGATCTTGATCAAAGAGTCGGAACTCAATGTTGACCGTAACTGGACATCGCGGATGGGAGAATTGTTTTTGGCTATGCAGCATCGTGATTCGTTGGTGCCCAGCCGGATTGTTTCCAACCAGCTTTTTGGTGACGCCACGCATCTGGTCTGGACCGAAAAAATGGATCCAGAGAATCTGGAACGAGGACGACACAAGTGCCTGATGCAGAGTCGAGGCAAGGTAATTGATCCGGCGATTGCGAGGTTTATCGCCTTGGGGCCCGATGCCGTCCCGCGCAATTTCGTTTACAAGTGGCTGAAGGATGAAGCGACGCGTTCATCAGGGTGGTTGGCCCTGGCAAGTCATCCGGTTGCCAGAGACGTGGAAGATTTGCAGGAGGCAACGCTGTCAGTGGACAAAGTAGTGCGGGAAGCTGCTATTGCTGCGTTGAAAAAATTGGGGGCGGATGTTCCTGAAAGGAAATCTGACTCAGCTTCGATTCAAAAGTGGCTCGAGCGGGGCGAAACGATCAATGGGCGGGATGGCAGTATTGCAGCTGGGAAGAAAATCTATTTGTCCCGACAATGCGCCCTCTGTCACAACGGTGGAAAGGCACTGGGCCCATCGTTGAACGGTGTTGCGAAACGTTTCAGCGCTGCGGATTTGTTCCGGGCGACCGTGGATCCGAGTCACGCAATTCCTGATCGCTATCGAGCCAAGCAGGTTTTGACCTCTGATGGAGAGGTTGTGTTGGGATTAGTTGTTTATGAGAGCGTGGATGGCGTTACCTTGATGGCTTCAGACGGACACACCAAGCGAGTCAATGTTGATGAGATTGAGGAAATGCGATGGTCGAAAGTCTCACTGATGCCAGAGGGTTTGCTGATGGGACTGTCTGATCAGGAAGTAGCTGACTTGTTAGCCTACTTGAGTTCCTTGTAGAGATAGGAGACTTCACCAGTCTGTGAGCGATGTTGCTTCTGCCTTACTAACGTTACATGGTGTGTTGTTCCAGTCAGGAGCGTCTCTTCAGGCGGTGGGTGGCGACGCGAGCAACTTCTCTTTCGAAATGGAACGCCTGTTTCGGTATGCGCGGGCGCAAGTGCGGTCTCGCAGTACCGTGGGCGCCGCTCCTCTGCCGCTATGCATTCGGCTTTCGGGATCACGCAGGTTGCTGAGCCCGTCTTTCCGCATGGAGCCATTGAACATGGTCTCACCGTTGGCAGCCGCGTATGCTGATAAAAACTCAATTCCCGTTTCCACGAAAACACTCAATGGCTGAAATTCAAACACAACGACCGCGATCTACTCAGGCAGTTGGGCTGGTGATTTCCCTGGTGATCTGCTTTGCGGCCGGCGGTATCGGTGGTTTGGCGACGACGCAAGGGCTAGACGGATGGTACGATACCTTGAACAAGCCAACATGGAATCCACCTAATTGGATATTTGCGCCCGTTTGGACAACGCTGTATGGTCTGATGGGGATCGCTGTCTGGCTGGTTTGGCGAAGTGGCGGCTGGAAAGAGGTGAGACCGGCAATCACGCTGTTCACTATTCAGCTTGTCCTGAATAGCGTGTGGTCCGTCCTCTTTTTTGGCCTGCAGAATCCCGGAGCGGCACTGATTGAAATTGTAGTCCTGTGGCTCGCGATTGTTGCAACCACCAGAGTATTCTTTCGCCGTTCAGCGGTTGCAGGTGCGTTGATGACACCCTACCTGCTGTGGGTCAGCTTCGCATCCTTCTTGAATTTCATGATCTGGAGTCTGAATCGCGTTTGACACTTTGCCACAAAAAGCGGTGGGGCGGTTGGGACGCCGCCCCTGGGTATCCTTGGCAAGTTCTTTGTTACCGCTACGGCAACTTGATGACCTTGGCGACACGTCCGAGAGTGTCCACGAGTAATGCATCAGTAGCGGAGATTGATCGAACAGCGAAGACCGCGGTGGTATTGACGCGATCAGGTCGGTAAGAAGAGTTCACGTGCATGAAGAGTTGACCGTTTTGTACTCGCCATGACCCTGAGGAGATGGGAGTTGCAACAAATACAGTATGAAAAGTTGTGATCGCTTCGTTGTGGCGAAATGAGGTGAACGTGCCGTTGGGTGCCAAAGTAATGTCGAGTAAGCCTTGGCCGTCATTCATCCGCCAGTTGCCTACCAGCATCGCACGAACTTCCGCATCGGTCAGGATTCGGCCGGCCACATTGGCTGCGACTGCAGGAGCCGGTGCTGGGGCTTGATTGACGATGATTGTTGGCGCGGCACTCGCGGCTGGAGATTTGACTTCAACTACTTCAACGTTGGTTTCCTTAATGGGCTGTTGAGCTGTCGATGTTCGGGGTGGTGGTGGAAGAAATAGTTTGCTTGGGTTGCCCTCGTCAACGGAAAAGGCTTCCATCACCATTAGTGAACGCCCACTGTTGTTGTGGGCGGTGAAATCCGTTGGGACTTCTGCTTTTGGGTTGGCGACGCAAATCACCAACTTGCCCTTGTCGAACTGGTAAATTCCTAGGCCTGTCACCGTGTCTCGTTCGAGAATTGCGATTTGCTTTGGGTAAACCGATGGATCTAAGCGAAATGACTTGGTGCTCTTCACGCCCGTGACAGGTGATTTGAAAAGTAGGGTGTAGTCGATGATTTCGACGAGACCACCACCGGGCAGTGATGTACGCATTTGGTTTTCTGGCACAACTGAGCCGTTTTCAACCATCTCTGTAATCCGCCAGTGCCCCTGCATCCGTTTGACTTCGTTATCAATGGTGCTGGTCTGAGCGTCAGATGTGTTGGTGAACACAACGCAGAGTACAAGGGTGGTCAGGGCAAGTAGACGTAGTTGGCTCATTGGGAATCCTTCCGAGTGGTGCATCAGAACTGATGCGGCAAAGCTAGTTGCGATGAAACACTGGGCTGTCCCACATTCCATCTTTCTTGATTGACGCGAAATTGTTCACGAATCCATGAAAGGCTGCAATACCGATCTTTCCTATTTTGTGCGTCTTCTCCTGCCTGTCGCTTTTCTCGGTCTCGCTTTTCTCGGTCTCGCTGCGGTGGTACTTCCTGTGCCGGAAGTTTTCCCCAACGGCCTCGTTTTAGCATCGGCATCTAAGCAGTAGGGATGAGCACTGAGCAGGGATGAGCACTGAGCAGGGATGAGCACTGAGCAGGGAAAACCAGTCCCTTATTGTCGGTCCCCGTGCTCTGTAGGCTGGTTGAGAAACCTAGAGAGCACCTTGCAGCTCATTCAACGCCAGATAATTCTGGCGTGAGAAGTTTGCGACTCCCGTCGAAATTACTTCTTTTTCTTGTCGTTTTTTTCACGGAACGCTGCTTCCAGCTTTTCTCTTCCACCCAGTACGGGAAGTGCCAGCGAGGTTGCATCCAAATCAATGGTCAATTGGGTCCCGGGTTCCGGGTGGAGTGTGAATTCACGGTCGCTTGAAAAGATCATCAAGCCGATTTGTTGGCCAGCTGGAATCACTTGGTCATCTGGTTGTAGATCGAAAGACATCTCGTAGAAGCGACCTGGTTCAAGCGGTTCACTTTCAGTGATCGATCGATAGTTCTGCGGATCTGCCCAACCACGGGTGATGATATTGTCGGTGATTTTCGCGTTGCGATTATCGTTCCAAGGCAGTGAAACTACCCACACTGAAAGATTCGCGGCGGGCTTATCGCAGGCAAGGCGAATCTTGATTCGTGGTGTTCCTGAAATATGCAAGGGTTGTTGCAAGGTGGGCGTTACGAACATCAACCGGTGATCAGTTCTTTCGGCTTTTGCCAAGGTCGCACCACTGAACGAATAATTATCAATCAGTGTTTCCTTGCCCTGCTTAGGTGTTGCAGTTGTGGTCAAGTCTCCACGTCCACCCTTCGTCGTGGTCTGCCCCAGATGCAGGGTCACAGCGGCTGCTTCTGGGTGCGGATATTCCGGGTACGAGGTGGGCTTGTCGCGTTCTTTGTTCTCTCGCACGATCCATGACTTGGGATCGTCTTCAACATTGTTTTCTACACCATGCAGATATCGAGTGAACCATCGATTCATCATCTTCATGGGTGGGGGGCCACCGTGACCACCTTGGTGAAAGAACGCCTGTGTGGGGACCCCCTTTTTCTTGAGTGCCTCGTAGATGCGGACGCTGTGTTCTGGAACGACATTCCAGTCGTTGAAGGCGTGGGCCATTAAAACGGCTGCTTTGAGTGGTTCAAGATCGTTCAGGTAATCACGACCGGCCCAGAACTCATTGTAGTCTCCGTTGACTCGGTCAAACCCTTCTGCCATCTCCTTGTCACGAACGTTACAGTCACAAAATTCCCGTTTTGATTCATCACCACTGTGAATGAAGTCATAGAGAGCATCGATGTCTTCACCGATAAAACCACCCGGGTGTCGGATCAGGCCATTGGATCGATAGTAGTGGTAGTACGAGGTGTTGGGAGCAATCGGGATGATTGCCTCAAGGCCTTCGACACCTGTGGTTGCGGCAGCCAAGGGGATGGTGCCGTTGTACGAAGTTCCGGTCATGCCTACCTTGCCTGTTGACCAGAACGCTTTGACGGGTTCGCCACCTGTCGGTTCTGTAAAGCCTTTTGCTCTTCCGCAAAGCCAGTCGACGACTGCCTTGGGGGCCAGCGATTCGTTATCACCACCGACCGTGGGGCAACCTTGAGAAAGTCCGGTGCCAGGTGAGGATGAGTGGACGACGATGTAACCTCGCGGTATCCACTGATCGAGGTGAGTTCTTGAGATAATCGGACGCTTTCCTTTTCGCACCACTCCTGGGCCGTGAGTTCGTTCAGGTGGCTCTGTGCCAAGTTCCTGTTTTGGGTCCCAGAAATGTTCGGCCGCGGTTGAGCCGGTGCCTGCGAAATATGGGCTGGAAACATAAACCACGGGTAGCTTCAAACCTTCGGTGTCGGTTTGTCGCGGACGCGTCACGCTGACATGCATCCGATCCAGGTTTCCATCTCCATCCGTGTCGAATTCGGTTTCAACCCACAGGTCGTGTCTGATCCAGAAGTCCGAATCCTTGAAGCCTTCAACAATTTGTGCCTCGCCATCCTTGAAAACGGGAACAACTGGGTCTGCTGCATGCAGAGTCGGAAGGAACAGGAACAACAGCAGTGGAGCAGCGAGAAATCGTTGCATGAACACGAATCCGTTAAGGCATTATGAAAGGAATGGAGTCAGCCACATGGGAATGACTGATGCCAGTGAAAAACATGGGTCAGCGGAAGCAGACACCTTGTGACACTTGCCACACGAATACTGCCTCCGTTGGGTGCAAAGCATTTTAATTCAACAGCCCAAGGGAAATCATCGGGTGATGAAAATACTCCACAAACGCGCGGCACCAAGGACTGCCAGGTGCCTGAAATGCGAGGTGTTATTTGGCTTCAACTTGTTCGCGGAGTGTTTTGAGTTCCGTTTTAAGTTTATCACTCTCTTTTTTAACCTCAGCAATTTCTTTTCGTAACTCGAGAATCTCTTTGGGTGTGGTAGGTTTCAGTTCACGCAGTTTTGAAACGGCCTGCTGTGCCGGACGTGAGATTCGCTCGTTTTCCGACTGACTGACCGCTTCAAGGACTGTGATCGCTTTGGGGTCCCCCAGAGTTCCTAATGCTTGGACGGCTGCTGCCTGAATGCTGGCCTTGGGGTGATCAAGATGTTCAGTAAGGAATTGCCGGACTTCGCTGCGGTCTTTCAATCGACGGCTTGTGTGGGCAAGTGTTTCGAGCCCACGACCATAATCACGTGAGCGGAATTGTTTTGCATTTTCGCGAAGTGACCTAAAGACTGCGGGTTGCAATTCATCATCGTCGAGTTGACGGATTGCTGACATGGCGGCAACCGCCAACTCATTTCGAAACGACTTCGTGTTTAGAAATTTGAGCAGAGCCTCGTGTGTGGCTGGTCCATGGAATCTGCCCAGACCGCGAATTGCATTTGCGAGGATAGCGGGGTTTTTCTCATCTTCGAGCACGCTTTGGATCAACGCGGGCGTTTCATCTCGGTATCGGTTGGTCAGCTTTTCAACGACTGCAGAGCGAACGCGGGCGTCGATTTGTGTTGTCCAGTTGTCGGCCAACACTTGAAGGGCTTCATCTGACTCGTGCTTGGCCAACGCAGATGCAGCGGCGATTCGCACGCCATAAAACGAATCGTTCTTTAGAGCATTCGTCAATAATTCGACGGACTCGTGTGTCTTACGCGTTTCTAAAAGTTTGCACGCCAGTAGGCGACCCACCATGTCATTCTTATTTTCAAGTTGCTTCTTCAACATTCCGTTTGGCTTGTCGAACGAAACGTTTGCCAGCACGCTGTAGTCAGGGTCAAATCTGACGATCGCCGGTTGCTTGTCGAGTGGTACGTAGAAGTCTTCTTCAATCTTAGTGACGTTGATGGGGTAGTCGATTAACATTCCGTCAGCGATGAAACGTAGCTTTGTGGGAAAGTGGAATTGCAAAACATCATCATCCAGCGTTTGTGTTTGCTTGATGTTGACTTTTGCGAGATTTTGTTTTGGCATCCACTTGTAGCTGATCTTCAGGTCAGGGTGTCGTGCGTGGTAGAGCCACTGGTCAAAGAAGCGATCCATCGGCCGGCCTGAATGCTGTTCGATGACCTGACGCAGGTCATCCGATACAACACTGGTGAGGGCGTGCTT
>Ga0315330_10000775_pt1 | contig 20761 bp, 21 predicted proteins | sample M140m34915metaG_FD_203453 | JGI IMG/M metagenome (GOLD analysis project Ga0315330, IMG submission 203453) | Ammonia-oxidizing marine archaeal communities from Monterey Bay, California, United States - M1 40m 34915 | ecosystem: Environmental > Aquatic > Marine > Intertidal zone | place: USA...
AGCCAATATTTTGTCATATTTATTCACCTTTTAATCAATGTTCTAATTACCACGCTTCTTCAGTACTTCCTAGGATTAATGAAGCATCTAAAGCATCTATCTCGTCTCTAGCAACAGCCCTCCTAAGGCCAGCATTCTTTACCATACTTTGTACTCCTCCTGTCAATCCCCACTTTGTTTTTACCATTATAGCATAGATCGCGGGCAATAGGAGTAAAGCAGAAAGAGCAGCTACAATAAGAAGTACAATAATTACGGCTACGAATGGTTTTATTGCCGGAATAGGAATAAAAAATGCACAAGACATCCCCATGGCAGTAACAGTCGTTGCTTCTGCCAAACTCATTCCAGTACTGGCACATGCCGTTTTAATTGCATCCAATGTTCCTCCCAATTCCTTTACTCTATTTGCTATATGTATAGAAAAATCTACTCCTACGCCTACTAGAATTGATCCTATCATAACAGTAACTAGATTCAATGGTACTCCATTTGAATCCATGACAATCCATTGCATTCCAACAGTAAAACCAACAGGAACAGTTGTCAATAATGCATATCTCAAGTCCCTAAAAACTAATGCCAAAGTAAGAATAGTAAATGCCAAGGCAAAGAATAATGATCTCCACTGCGAGCCTACTATCAACTCATTTATTTCTATTGATATCGGTGCTACTCCAATAAGATTTGAAGCATCAATAGAATTTTCATTTTTACCTGCAGCATCTGTTTTTAGATTTAATTGTGTTACTGCTATGGCTGTAGTTTTACTATCCATAAATGGCATATCAACATAAATTAAGTTTCTAGAAAAATCAGAAGATATGAACAACTCTCTCATTTCAGTAGTTAGACTATTGTAAAAAACATATAATAAGAAATTTTGAATTTGTCTTCCACCATCGTCCTCTTGAGCATCTAATGTGTCTAATGCAGCCCAAAATGATGCATTACCTGCTGCTTCTCTATCAAATATTATCTCTGCAACTTCTTGAATGGGTTCTGGTAATGGAACAGGAGAATTATCTAAAATATCTAGTACTGGAGATCCAGATACGTTTACTCCGACAGCTATTGCTTTCATTAAGAAAACTATTGAGACTGCAGTAGTATTGGATATTCTATCACATTCTGTTTCAAGATTCTCAATCCCTTCTAGATTGCCATAGGGATGTTCAGCAGTAAATGAAAATGAGGGTTCAGCCCCAATAGGGGCCTTAACTAGTATAAATCCAGGTTGTCCTGACTCAAACTCATCAGAATAAACCTTCATCTTTTGAACAGCTCCTACTTCTTCAGGTGCCATATCTAAGAGATCAATATTCTCTTCTATGTTTTGCCTAGAAACTCCAGCTGAAATCAACATTAGTAATAAAAAAATACTCAGACTAGCCTTTGTCCAATTTACAGGCACATTCACTGTAGAAACAAATACCTTAGGAGGAGGGTGGGAAGGTTTTTTGAGATCTAGTAATAATGTTAAGTTAGGTACCATCAACATAGTCATTATGTACACTATTACTATTCCTCCTGCCAAAGAATAACCTACAGTTTGAATTGGCCTCATAGGTGTAAAAACTAATGAAATAAAGCCTATTATGGTGGTAGTTGCAGAAAGAAAAACTGCTTTACCAGTTGAATTTAATGCTTCTTCAATTTTTTCTTCTGGAGTTCCTTTTGCCTCTGCATATCTATTCGTAATGTGCAATCCGTAAGATACACCTAATGCCAGAACTATGGGCCCTACAATGATTACTGTCATTGTAACTTCATAATCTGAAAATCCTATTATTCCTAATGTTACCCAAACAGAACATAATGTTGGTAAACCAGTTATGATAACAGTTTTAATTCCTTGGACCCACCTTGGCCTTCCTGTTTGTAATAAATCACAATGAAATAGGAATAAACCGCCAGCTACTGCTACTACTCCTATGGGAAAAACTGTCCAAAATAGTTTGAAAGATTCTTCGGTAATGGCATTAGTTAAAGGTACTGGACCTGTTAATGTCATACTAAGATTTTTTTCTTCCCAGTTATTTTCAATTGATAATTCATTTATTTTAACTTGGGTTTTCTCAATAATATCTGGTATTGAAACATCATTAATACCATCATCGTCAATATCTAAATCATCCGAAATTCCAATTATTATTACTGCTCTATTCCAATGTTTAGCAGAGATATTTACTAAATTACCAGCAGCATCATAAGTCCCAACATCTCTTACCAATTTATCTAATGCATTTTGAGGCATTTCTTCCAATATTCTATCTACTCTATCTTGTTCTTCTGGAATTGCATAATTTCCAATTATATCGGATTGCTCATCTATAGTTTCGTTTATACTATCTGAAAAATCTTCATTTCCAGTTGCATCTGCAACACCATTAAAAAAAGCTTTAACTACTCTTCCCGCACTTGAATTAACTTCTTTTATGACTGTTGATATCGATAGAACATAAACAATAGAATCTTCATCTCCTCCGTCATTTCTAATATTGTTGACGCTTTTTTCAATCAAATCAATTTCTCTCAAAATTCTAGTATCAGTTACATTGTAATCTTCCGATTCAACATAAACTACCATAATATTTGTAGTCCAATTTTCTCCTACTTCTTGAAGTAGATTTTTCGAACTTAAAGGATCTGTTGATTCTGGTAAGTAAACTTCCATTTCTCCATTTACATTTAATGCTCCTTCCTCACTGCACCAAGATGGCTGATATTCATCTCTGCAATCGTTTACTCCAGAATGAACAGTAAAAAAACCTGTTATCAGTAGACAAATTATAACTGTTAAAGCAGGAAACATTGTCAATGCCTTATTTGGCGTTAAACCCCTAAATTTTCTTTTCATACTGTTTGAAAAATTTCTGAACTTATCACTATTTGAATCAGTGCCATCGCTTCCAACAACCATGTCACTCAATGGTACGTGTATGAACTAAGAACTTCAACCTCTCGTATGTTCCATTCAAAAAAGCACTATATTTTCAATGAATGATTGGTAACGGTCAAGAGTAACATAGTTCGCCACAGTAAATATAGGAGGGCATATTATGGGTACTCCAAAAATTTCTGAAAAGAGATGGTCTATAGATTTAGAAAAGAAAATACAACAAGATCACTACCAAGATGTTGGAAATTCATATAAATTCAACCCTAAAAGTTCTAAAGAGATATTTGTAATAGATACGCCACCTCCTTACCCTAGCGGCACTTGGCACATAGGAGCAGTAGCACAATATAGCATGATTGACGTTATCGCTAGAAGTCAACGTTTACTTGGTAAAGAAGTATTTTTTCCATGGGGTGTAGATAGAAATGGAATAAATATAGAATTTACAGTAGAAAAAAAGATGGGGCGTAAGATGCGCACATTTGATAGGGATAATTTTTTGAAACTCTGTAAAGAAACAATAGAGGAATATACTCAAGAAATGAAACATACCGCTAAAAGAGTTGGCTTATCTTGTGATTTTGATAAAGAATATCACACAGACTCTTCAGAATATAGAAAAGTTACTCAATCAATATTTGTTGACTTATTTAAAAAGGGAGAGATAATAGAAGACCTTCGTCCAAATATTTATGATCCGATTGAAGGAACTACGATAGCCGATGCCGAAGTACAGCGAGTTTCAAGGAAAACAAAACTATGCGATATTAAGTGGATTACAGAAGATAATGAAGAGATAATCATTACAACTACTAGGCCAGAGATGATTTGTGCTTGTGGCGTAGTTGTCGTTCATCCAGACGATTCAAGATATAGAAACTTGATTGGTAAAAATATCTTTTTACCAATTGATGTGAAGGACAGGGATAAATCTGTTAAAATTCTTTCACACCCATCTGTAAAAATGAATTTTGGTAGCGGCGTTCTTATGGTATGCTCTTTCGGAGATCAAAATGATGTTTCTATATTCAGAGAATTAGATTTAAAGCCATTTCAAGCTATTAATCTTGAAGGAAAAATGACATCTATTGGAGGTCCTCTCGCTGGACTTTCTGTCTCAGAGGCGCGCAATAAAGCAATTGAGATATTATCCAATAAAAATTCTATTTCCGAAATACATGATCATATACAAGAGATACCAGTAAGTGAAAGAGGCAATAATCCAGTCGAGATAATATTACTCAAAGAGTGGTATGTGAAACAAACTCATGTTCAAGATAGATTAAGGGATTTATCTAAAAAAAGTCGAATTATACCAGAACGTAATAGGCAATTTCTCCATGATTGGATGGATGGAATATCAATTGACTGGCCTATTAGTAGAAGACGTTGGTATCATACAGAAATACCAATTTGGTATTCGGAAGATGAGACTAAGATCATTGTTCCTCCATCAGGCATTTATGTCCAACCTTGGAAAGATAATCCTCCAGAAGGTTCTGAGGTTTTAGACAGAGAAACTAGAGAATTTATCCAATTTTATGATTCAGAATCATCGATTCTTGGAGAAATCAAAGGAGAAAACAAAGTTTTCGATACTTGGATGGATTCTTCTAATTCGAATTTGTTTGTCTCTGGTTATTTGAATGATGATGATTTATTTGAAAAATCATTTCCGACAGCATTAAGGCCTCAAGGTAAAGAAATTGTAAGGACTTGGCTTTATTATACAATGCTAAAAAGTGCATTATTACTTGATAAGCCAGCTTTTAACAATATTTGGATAGATGGTTTAGGAATGGATCCGTGGGGGAGAAAAATGTCAAAATCAATCGGCAATGGTATTGATGCAAATTCGGTACTAGAATGTGGATATGGAGGAAGAACTGGCTCATGGAAAATTAAAGGACCTAATGGTAAGCAAGTACATTTGCAGGCTAAGAAAATAGGGAGCGAATGCTTTCGCCTCTGGAAGGCTTGTGATGCTCAGGTGGGTGATGATTTCCATATAAATCCTGAAGAAATTGAATCAAAATACTTCGGTGTGTTAACCAAAATATTTAATGTTGCCAGATTTACTAGTCAATTTGACATACCTAAAGATTTAGACACTCAACCCGAAAACTTGTTGCCAGAAGATATCTGGATACTTTCAGAATATGAAAAAAATATGCAAAATATTAAGAATTATTGGATTGATATAGACATATATAATGCAGCACAATCAATAAAAAATTTCACTACTGGCATATTTGCTAGTCATTGGTTAGAGATGGCAAAAACCAGACTATATTCTGAAGAAAAATCTGCAACTTGGACTTTACATAGGATTGTAAGGGATATCATTACTGTTTTTACACCCATTTGTCCATTTTTCTGTCATCATATTTCATCAACAATTTACGGTATTAGTAGTGTAATTATAGATAAATATCCAGATTCAAGTATTTTAATTCCGAAAGAATTTAATCACATTGGAAGCATATCAACAAAAGTAATTGACTTTAACTCATATATCTGGAAATTAAAAAAGGAAAAAAGTATTTCTTTAAAATCTCCAATCTCAGGTATTAAAATCCCTAAAGATATTGAAGTACTTTCTGAAGCTTTAACTAATATGCATAATTTAGAATAATTAATTAAGTGCAGAATGCGGTCTTTTATCACTAAAGAAATCTTTCAACAAAGTTACTATTTCTTGTCCTATTCTATTTTGTGCCTCTACAGTCGATGCCCCTATATGGGGGCTACCATGAAAGTTTTCTAGTTCTATTAATCTACTTTTATACAATGGCTCATTCTCATAAACATCAAGCGCTAATGACATCAAATCACCATTATTAAGAGCAATAAATGCTCCCTCTTCATCAATGATCCCTCCTCTAGCACAATTAACGATATGTCTGCCACATTTGCTACCATCAAAACCATATTCTGGCATCATATTAATCCTCTCTTGATTTACTAAATGGTATGTATCTTTGTTAAGGCTACAATGGATAGATATATGCGTACAATTCTTAAATAAATCATTAACACTGGTATGAATAGTACAGTTATTTTCATTTGCAATACTTTCGTCAATGAAAGGATCATAGCAATGAATATTCATGCCTAATGCTGATGCAACTTTGCTAACTCCCTGGGCTATCCTGCCAAATCCAACTAATCCTAAATTTTTGCCTGATAATTCAGTCCCTCGTAATTCTTTCTTTGCCCAGATATTTTTTCTTAATTTCCTATCTCCTGTTGCAATATGTCTTGTAGATGAAATCAGATGACCTATTGTTAATTCAACGACACTCTGCGTAGATGACTGTGGAGTATTGCAGACGACTATTTTCTTTTTTGTCGCTTCTTCAATATTTATATTATCTACTCCGACTCCTGCTCTGCCAATGAATTTTATGCCTTTCCCTTCTTCTACTGTTGAAAGTACTTGTCCATTCAATTTTGTCGCACTTCTTACAATTATTGCATCATAATTATTCAAAACTCCTGATAATAATTCATCTTGAGAGTAATGTTTCTCTATTACTTCATATTCCAATTCTCTAAGTTTTCTAATCGCTTCATCTGACATCCCATCACTTATTAGTATCCTAGGCATGTTACATTCTCATGATATCTATCCAATGAAGTTTATCTATATGAGGCCAATTAATAGATATTTTAACCGCTTTATTATTGACTACTTCTTCTTCAGAAGGGGTATGGCGGAACCACTAGAGTCACTCTTTACCGCTGTTTTGATTCTTTTAGGACCAGTAATTCTTGCTCTACCTGTATCATTTGCTTGGCGATGGTGGGTGGGCATGGAACCAGAGCAAGAAGACTATAGGGAAAAAGTAAGGAGAGTGTTAGATGCAGGAATACCAATACGTAAATATCGATCACAACTAGATGCTGAAGCGCGTAAAGTTCACTTAAATTCTGATCGTCAAGCTCGAATAGAGTCCGACTTATTACATCCTCTAAGATTAACTCACTTCTTACTTTTTCCCAGTTTAATTGTTTGGCCATTAGTAGGATTATTCGCTGCTATAATAACACTACCAATGATGCCTGTACTGAGACTAATTGAATGGTTATTGATTAAAAAATCATTATTATCGATGGTTGCTAAAATAGTTCAAAAATTAACTCGTTGGGAGATTATCGGAATACCTAGATTAGATGATGGTGCTAAAGAATTAGACAGAGTCCTAGCATCAATACATAGAATGCCTATAACGGTATTTTTGGGATTATTTACTTATTTGATTATTTCTTATATGCCAATTAGTGCTAAAAATATTATGTTAGTTAGTGCTATTGTATATATCTTCTTAGTATCATTCATTTCAGTCATTAGGGCCGCTACTGCAAGTTCACTGGTATTCGCAGATCCTACTAATAGACGTTTAATTCCAATGGATACTTTTGTTGAAAACGCCTTAGGACCTTGGGTCGGTGTAGGATTAGTATTTTTATTATCCAGACAATTAATGTATGGTGGGCAAATTAGAACAGATCAATCTTTAGCTGATCCAGTTGCCTTTTCTTTGAGTGTTCTTTTAGTTCTCTATACAGCAACTATAATCGGCATTACTGTAGAATTGATTTTCTTTAGACTGAGAGGGACATCTGTAAGAAATTCGTTCCAAGAACAAATGATTGATATTTTTAAGCCTACATTATATCTATTTACTCGAGATAAAGGTTCTCTACACTTATCTCCAGTTATGCCTCTTTCTGAGTGGCTAGCTAATGGTGAAAATTTAGAAGTTGAAAATTAATTATTTTATTTATTTCAAACTCTATACCATTTAATAAAATTATTTTAGAATTTTTAATATATTTTATAGGTATTATACCAAAAAATGTCGAATCTTTTTCTCCACCCTTATTTGCTGTTGTGATAATTATTTTTCCTCCTTCAGCAATTTTAAATTCTCCTTCAGAGATATATTTTTTACTTGTTAAGGTAACTAATGCTTTTTTTTGTTTACCACGGCTTTCTAGTCGGGCATGTATTTCTTGCCCAGGATAACATCCTTTGTCCATTTTAACTAATTCCCCCATTCCCACATTAAATGGTATTCTATCATTTATTTCTTCATAACCGATCATTCCAATATCAATTCTATGTTTATTCCATTCTTCATCATCAATTTTTGTAAAACATCTTTTTTCTAATTTTTCTTTGATTTTATTCAAATTTACTTCTGGCATTAAAATTTCGCATATCATTGATTTATATCTTTTATCAGCAGAAATAATATTATCTCCATCTTCTACCCAATTGTAATCATTTAAATCCTCTATTGAAAAATCAGTATCTATAAAAATTTCACTTAAGTCCTTACCTGATACCGTTATTTTTCTTATACTACTATCTCCATTAAGAATTTCAACTTCTTCACTCCAAGGTATTCCTTTAGCTAGCATTTTTCTTACATCATCACCTTTGTTATAATTATTTATAATTAATATTTTATCAAGCATAATATAAATAGACAGATAATCAATAATCCTGCCATTAGAATTACAAATTAGAGATTCATGTCTGTATTGAGTTTCGTTATCTGAGATTTTAGTTGTAAGTATCCTTTCAAGATGTTTTATTGCATCCTTTCCCTGGACAATGGTAAAACTAGACTTGTTCTCATAAAAAAAATTTGAAGTATTTTTCCTATCAATAATACTAACACCTTAGCCAAATGATTGCCCACAACCACATTCACGATCGGCGCTAGGATTTTCAATTTGAAATCCTCCTCCCATCAAGGTATCCTTGTAATCCAATTTTATTCCATTTAATAACGAACTATCTTTGTTATGAATTAATATATTAATCTCTCCAACTCTTATTTTTTGAAAACTTTCATCATTAGGATTTTCTGTAATTTTCATGTCATATAAATATCCTGAACATCCTCCTGCTTCAGCACTGATGATTAATACATGTGTTTTTTCATCGCCTTTCATCGATTTTTCCATGGCTATCTGTGCTGATTCTGTAACATTAATTTTTACTTCTACTACATCCACATCTGTAACAACTGGTAACGAAAAACCTGAACCATCTAACAAACCCATAAGCCTCTGTAGTAGAGGGGTTATTTGAACAATTGTGTAGGTTTATGCTCTTACCTATTAATCATAACGTTATACCTTTCCGCAGCAGCATGGATGGCATCGAATCCAGACCTATTATTAGAGTTAATAATAAATCAATTACAAGAGAATTAGATGCAGTTTCTGTAGAATCCCCTCTCTCTATTAAGATTCTAGATAAGAATGGCCTAGAATCTTCTCTTGGATTATTAATGCGAACTCCAGGCGATGACCCTGGCCTTATTAGAGGACTCTTGTACTCTGAAGGTATTATTCAATCCGAATCTGATATTTTAGAAATAAATAATCTTTCAGACTATGACCAAGTAGTCTTATCAAATAAAGTAATATTTAATCCTGAAGATCACAATAGAAAATTAACTATGACTTCTTCTTGCGGTATATGTGGTAAAGAATCTATATCTAATTTAATCCACATACACGGTCCAGAATTATCAGAAAATATTTCTATTAATATTGAAACAATTTCTCATGCAATTTCTTCTTTAAAATCAGGACAGAATTTTTTCTCAACTACAGGAGGGACACATGCTTGTGCTAGATTAGATAGCAATGGTTCTTTGATTTCTATTTCAGAAGATATTGGTAGACATAATGCCATGGATAAATTAATAGGAAACGCATTAAAAAATGATAATTTACCCGTAGAAGATGAAATTGTGATTGTTTCAGGCAGAGCATCTTTTGAATTAGTTCAAAAATCATTGAGAGCCGGATTTCCTATAATGATTGCTTTAGGTGCAGCCAGTACTTTAGCTGTTGATTTGGCATTGGAACATGGGATGACATTAATTGGTTTTGCTAAGAAAAACAAGATAACAATTTTTTCTGGTTCTAAAAGAATAATATAATTTCAATCATTTTAATAAAAGACCTGATGTACATGTTAGTTATGTCAGACACAATGAGGGAACAGGTAAATGAACTCACTCCTATTGAAAATTCACCTCCTAAACTAGGTAAACCTAAATTAGTAGCTGCAGGAATTCCCGGAGTCTTAGCTTCAATGAGTCATAGTGCGAATAATAATCTAATTTCTTCTATATTCAATTTATCCAAGGTAAATAGATTCCATGGTTTTGACTGTCCTGGATGCGCTTGGCCAGATCCAGATAATCACCGATCCCGTTTCGAATTTTGTGAAAATGGTGCGAAAGCTGTGGCAGATGAACGTTCCAGCCTAAAGGCAAACCCGGAATTCTGGTCTAAATGGCCTGTAAACGAATTATCTACTAAATCTGATAATTGGTTGAATAAAAGAGGTAGGATAACCCATCCAATGGTTTTAATGCCAAATAGTATGAATTATACTGAAATTACCTGGGAAGAAGCATTTGGAATGATTGCAGATGAGCTTGCAAGTTTAGATGACACAAATAAAGCCATTTTTTATACATCTGGAAGAACTAGTAATGAGGCGGCATTCTTATGGCAATTATTGGCCAGATGGTATGGAACGAATAATCTCCCCGACTGCTCAAATATGTGCCATGAATCTTCAGGAGTGGCATTAACAGAGTCTATTGGTATTGGAAAAGGTACTGTTAAATTGGATGATTTCAATAAAGCTGATTTAATAATTGTAATAGGGCAAAATCCAGGTACTAATCATCCAAGAATGTTATCTGCATTAAGTGATGCAAAAAAATCTGGAGCATCAATAATTAGTATCAATCCTTTAAAAGAAACCGGAATGGTTCGTTTTAAACATCCCCAAAAACCTCTAGATTTACTGGGCTCTGGTAGGCAAATTTCTGATGAACATGTAACTGTAAATATTAATGGAGATATGGCCCTATTTAGAGGTTTTTCGAAGGTAATTATTGAATCTAATTCATTTCATAGGGAGTTTATTGAAGAATACACCAAGGGTTTTGATAATTATGTTAATACTGTAGAAAATACTAATTGGGATGAAATAGTTAAGCAATCTGGAATCCAAATAGATGATATTAAAAGATTGGGTAAAATAATATCTAAGTCTAAATCCACTATAGTTTGTTGGGCAATGGGAATAACTCAACATAAAAATTCTGTTGCTACAATACAAGAAATAGTAAATTTACAATTACTTGGCGGACATATTGGCCGCCCTGGTGCTGGAATTTGTCCTGTAAGGGGACATTCCAATGTACAAGGAGATAGAACTGTTGGAATAAATCATAAACCAAATATTAATTTTTTGAATTCATTAGAAGAAAATATCGGAATTAAGGCTCCTCAGGAGCATGGAGTAGATACAGTAGGAGCAGTTAAACTGATGCAAAAAAGTAATTCTGTTTTTATTTCTATGGGGGGAAATTTTTTATCAGCGATGTCAGATACCAAAATTACTGCCAATGCTCTAAGAAATTGTAATTTAACAGTCCAAATATCTACTAAACCTAATCGCTCCCATCTTGTTACAGGCAAAAAAGCCCTGATATTACCATGTCTTGGAAGAACGGAAATTGATCAAACTACCGAAGGAATACAATTTGTATCAGTTGAGAATTCTATGGGCATCGTTCATTCTTCGCAGGGTAATTCTAAGCCTATTAGTAGTAGTCTAAAGTCCGAAGTTGCTATTGTTACAGGAATTGCTTTAGCCCTAGAAAAGAAAATTTCTCGAAAAGGAATCAGATGGCAATTTTTATCTAATAATTATGATAATATTAGAAACTTGATTGCCTCTTGCATAGGTGGTTTTGAAAATTATAATTCTCTAGTGCGTAAAGATGGGGGTTTTTACCTACCAAATAATCCAAGAGATAACTTATCATTTGATACTAAATCAGGTAAAGCAGAATTTATTTCTCATAAGATCACTAGTAAAAAAGTTGATTCAAATGAATTTTTAATGATGACTATACGTTCTCATGATCAATATAATACGACTATCTATGGCCTAAATGATAGATATAGGGGAATTTCTAATGGTAGGAGAATAATTTTCATGAATCCAGAAGATATTTCAAAAAATAATTTAGAAAAATTTCAATTGGTAGATATAACTTCACATTTCAACGGTAAAAAAAGATTTTCTGAGAAATGGTTTGTTGTTCCTTATGACATACCACAAAATAACGTAGCAACATATTTTCCCGAGTCTAATTCGTTAATACCATTGGAAAGTGTAGCTGATAAAAGTAACACTCCAACTAGTAAATCCGTTGTCGTAACAATCAATAAATCAAAAATTTAATCTTTACTTCTTTTGTTTTGTTCTCTCAATAATATTTTACATCTATTGATTTGTGTTTTACATATTTCTATTCCATCTTTTTCCAAACCTCTACTTATTGATTGTTCAAAACATTTCAATGCGTCTTCATATAGTTCTAGAAAGGCATATGATTGACCCATATTATACAATGTTCTTCCAGTTAATAATGAAGGCTCCAATGAAATTGCAGCATGATATGCTAATATACTTTCAGAGTATTTTGACATTTGATATAATGCATCTCCTCTACCATTTTGACTTCTAACACGCAATTCTTTTTCTTCTTTTGGACATCCTCCTATGGCCTTTTCAAAACAACTTAATGCTTCTGAACTTTTTTCTTCTGATAGAAAATTTATTCCTTTGTTGTACCATTCTATTGAGATATTAACATTCTCTTTGTATGTCGAATTTTCTTTTAAATCAGCATTAATTAAATCATTATCTATAAGATTTTCATTTTTATCCTCATCAAAAATTGATTCTTTAGGAATATTTGCTTCATTTTTTAACATGTCTCCTCTGTTTTTACATTGGATAGACTTTTCACTATGGCCAGACATTTTTAGAGATTCAGATAGTCCATACCATGCTTCATATGATTTTGGATTTGTTTCTAAAATTTCTTTCCACAATTTTACAGCACCAATATAATCTCCTGTATTGTTTAGTTCCCTAGCTTTATCTTCAGAAGTTAATTCTGATGAGACTAATAGTTCCAAAACATCATCTTCTGAATCTATTATCACAGGTTCAGAAATTAATAGAACTTCTTCCTCTGATTCTTCTTCATCAATTGATTCTGATTCTATTACAGGTTCAGAAATTAATAGAACTTCTTCCTCTGATTCTTCATCATCAATTGATTCTGATTCTATTACAGGTTCAGAAATTAATAGAACTTCTTCCTCTGATTCTTCATCATCAATTGATTCTGATTCTATTACAGGTTCAGAAATTAATAGAACTTCTTCCTCTGATTCTTCATCATCAATAATTTCCAATTCTTTTCCATTTTCTAAGATTTTAACAATTCTGTTCAGATCATCCATATCGGGAAAAGTAATTAGTGCAATTCTAGCGTATTCTGCAGCTTCTATAGGTCTTTCTTTTTCTAACAAATATGATAGATTAGCAACTGTTGGAGGATGATTAGGCATTATGTTATTTACTCTCTCAAAAAATTCTATTGCAACATTATTTTCTTTTTGGTGAGCTTTAATTACGCCAATAGAATATAATGCATTTACATTATTTTCATCAATATCAATTATATCATTATAGATATTTAGAGATTTTTTATATTTGCCATCTTCATACAAATTTCTAGCTTCCTGAATCATGTCCATGATATTAGATTCAGATGCTGTTTTTGTATCTCCCATAATGTACTCGCCAAGTACATTATGCATAAGCATTTTCTGATTATGTTATTACAAATATTCAAAGAATAAAGTCGATAATTAATATAATTAATGAATGGGTTGAATAAATATGCTCTTTAGGGATATATATGATTGAACCAATACGTATAATGGGAATATGTGGTTCTTATGGACTCGACTCCGCTAATGGACACATGATAGATTTAGTAAAAAATGAATGTAGTAAATTGGGTGCTGAGGTAATTGTTTGGGATAATAAAAAAAATCCATTACCATTCGTAGGAGAAGATGGTTGTTGGGATCATCCAAATGTAAAGATGTTTAAGGACATGGCCGATTCTGTGGATGCGTTCATATTATCTAGTCCTGAATATCATGGTACAATGAGTGGTGTTATGAAAAATTCTATAGATTGGCTTTCTTTTGATCAAACATCTGGAAAAGTTTTCGGCTTAATTAGTACTCTTGGTGGTCAAGCAAATTCTACAACACTAAATCATATGCGCACTTCAGTTCGCTGGATGCATGGTTGGGCAATTCCTGAACAATTGGCAATGGCCAATATTAAGAACACATTTGACGAAGAAGGTGAAATTATAGATATAAAATTAAATGAAAGATTGATAAAATTTGTAAATTCTTTATATTCCAATACAATTAAACTACGAAGATAGGTGTTCTTTTGAGTTCATTACCTCAAGGAAGTGAATTTTTACTATTTGTTTTAGCTATTTCCAGTATTATAACTTGGTGGACATCAAATTTTACTGAAAGAATTTACACAACAAGATTTTTTGCTTGGTTAGGGATATGTTCTATTATATCGCTACTTTTCTGGATAATGGGTGACTAATTAATGCTTATTCCAGATAGTAAAATACCAGTGAGATTGCCTGTTAAATGGTATTTTGATAATAATGTATCTAACATAATTATTATCGAATATGATAAGAAATTTTCTAAAATAGAATCTTTTCTTTCTAAATTACTTAAATCTCCAACCTCCATTAAAAGAACTCTAGATGTAATGAATTCAAGATTGTGGTTTCTAATGGATGGGAGTAATAGTTTTAGTGATATAATTCATATCATGGAATCGGAATTTAAAGAAGAAATAATACCCTCAAAACAACGTATTACAACTTCTCTGATGAGATTTATTGAACTAAGGTTGGTTACTTTATTGTCAGACTCAGAAGAAATTAGTTGGAATATTGAACCCTTTAAAATTCATTAATCATTTTAATTTTCGAGACGTAATTTGTCATCATTTTTTGATTTATACAAAGCAGAAAAATAAACGGTCAATGGTACAAAAAGCAACAAAAAGAAACATCCTATTAGGGTTGCCAAGCTATATATGGATTCTTGAATAGGGTTTAATTTAAATTCTTCAACTGAGAGAAAATCATGCTTTACTATATTTACGTTAATTGTTAAATTATCATCAGATAGTATTTCTCCTTCATTTTCTAATTTTATATTCCAAGTTATTGTCTTCTTTTCATTTTCTACAATCTGTCTCGCCTCTTCTTCAGCCAAATTCTCATTATCACTCTGAATATATCCTAGCCCCTCTATTGGAAGATCTAAGGAGACTCTTCCATGAATCTTTTGTTCTTCACTACTATCAATAATTATTTCATGAACAGAGGCCCTTGAACATGATTCTGAGGTTTCTGAAAAACCCCCGTCTTCACAATTGAAAAAGTCCGCATCTTCAACTCCTAATAATGGCGAATAAAACCATTCAACTCCAGATGCTTCAATGATTAAGGTGGCAGACTCTTCTTCTACTCCTTCAATTGTTACATTAATCCATGTAATTGCTTCCCTTGAAGTAAAATACCAGTTTGCACTATCTTCTTCATTGGATTGAAGATCAATTATTTCAGACTCATTTGTAGTTTTATATCCGTAATATTCAGAGTCTAAAGTATTTGAATAAACAGCATAAGATAGAATTAGCACAAGAACTAAACCTGTTCCTATCATAGTCCTAAGCATATTAGGATTCTTCGCTAATGACTTCTTCATAGCATATCCTAGTACTACCTTTTTTTGAATCCTTGTTCATGGAATTATGATTTTTTATATAATACATCAGTCATCACGATTAAATAGACTCCCTAAGACGGGCGGTCACAATAGGTGAGGCTTTGACGACATACAATGATATTCCTGCTGACATTCTAATAGATGGCTTAGTAGAGAAACTTTCTACCATCGACTCCATAGTAGAGCCGGAGTGGGCAGCCTTCGTAAAAACCGGAACTCATAGAGAAAGGCCACCAAATCAAGATAACTGGTGGACAATTAGATCTGCAGCAATACTACGTAAAGTAGCTTTCAAAGGACCTATTGGTACCAATCATATGGCTCAAGAATTTGGAGGTCCAAGAGATAGAGGAGTAAAACCTAATCGAGCAGCTGCAGGATCAAGAAATATAGCTAGAACTATTCTTCAACAATTATCTGAATCGGGACTAATTACTAGTGAATTTAATCCTGCAGGGACGGTTAATCTCGGCAAGGTTTTAACGCCTGAGGGGCACAAATTAATCAATAATGTAGCCCATTCCGTAAGAGGAATAGCAGAAGAAAAGTATCCAGGACTTTCAAATTATTAATGAGGTGATTATTTGGCAAGAAATAAACCATACGCAAAGAAGAAGCGTTTAATAAAGGTAACAAATCAAAATAGGCGTGTACCTGTTTGGGTAATGTTGCGTACTAATCGTAATACTAGTACTCATCCAAAAAGACATATGTGGCGTCGTTCTAAATTACAAAGGTGAGTATTATGGCAGAAGTGAGAGAGTTAACAATCCCATTAAGAGCTGCTTGGAGTGTAACAAGAAACCATAGGGCGAATAGGGCAATTTCTGAAATTAAAAAACATGTTTCTCAGCACATGAAGAAAACTGATGAAGAAAAAGTATGGATTGATGAAGAAATAAATAAATTAGTTTGGGCCAGAGGAGCTCAGAAACCTCCAAGAAAAATTAAAGTTGTTTGTACAAGAGAAGAAGGTTTTAATATTTTAGAGGTAAAATTATTGGAGGAATAATCATGGGAAATATTAGACCATCTTTTATTAAAATTAGGGCACTTAGACTAGTGGACGATTACCCAGACAAATTTAATGGCGATTTTGAAAATAATAAGAAATATGTATCAATGTACACAGATCTTGGTAATTCAGAAGGCGAAGAAGTAACTAATAAAAAAATGCGTAATTGGATCGCTGGATATATTACAAGATATAAGCAACGAAGGGTTGATTGAAGTAATTATGGGCGAAAGGCTGAATGTACCTCTTCCTGAATTTGGAAACAAATTATGTATAATTCTTGTTAAGCCACAATTTGATGGTAATATTGGTGCTGTTGCTCGCACAATGTTAAATTTCGGAATCACTGATCTTAGAATTGTAGGTAGATCAATAAGTTGGTCCGAGGAAACTAGAAATAGGGCTAAACATGCACAAAGTGTATTGGATAATACTAAAACATTCTCGCATATATCAGATGCAGGACATGACTGTTCATTGATAGTGGGAACATCAGGGAAAAGGGAATTGGGTAGTAAAATTTCTTTTCGTCACTTTATATCTCCTAAAGAATTACCTAATAGACTAAATGATACTGGTGGAAAAATAGCATTAGTTTTCGGCCCTGAAGGTATCGGCCTCCTAAATGAAGAATTGCAAGAGTGTGACTTTTTATTATCTATACCAACATGGGAGGGATACCCAATAATGAATTTAAGTCATGCAGTTTCTATTGTTTGTTATGAATGGTTTCAGAATACTAATGATATTCCTTCAGAAAAACTTCTTTCTCCAGACTTAAGAAAACAACTCAGAGAAGAAATTCACAAATTATCTCAAGTTTTACCTGCCAAAAGTCATTCGAAAAAGGGCATTGAAGAGACTTTATATCGAGTAATATTGAGAGGAATGCCAAAAAATGATGAAATTCATCGTATTCTAGGCGTAATTAAAAGCTCTTCAAAATCATTCAAGAATGACGATTAATATCCCATGTCGCCCAGGACTTAGGCGTTTCTCTGACATTAAATGATACTAATTTTAATTTATTATCATAAGAAGTTTTTATGTGTTCATTAACTACTTCAAAAGCCCACTTTGCTAGATTTTCCGCCGTTGGAATAAATGGTAATATTACAGTCCTATGCTCTTCTCCCATTATTTCTAATGCCTCTATAGCCTTTTTATCACCTTCATAAACTAGAAAAGAATGATCAACTACATCATGAATTTCCCGTTCTAGAATCCGAGAAATATCAGAGAAATCCATCAACATCCCTTCTTCAGAAACTCCTTTTTGAGTAACTACATCGCCTTCAATTACGACCTCCCATCTGTATCTATGGCCATGAAAATGCCTACATTTACTCTTATGATTAGGAACTCTATGTCCTGTATCTGTTTCAACCCATCTTTTAATTCTAGTAACCATTCACTCACCCACAAAATCCAAACAGATTGAGTTTATACAATATCTTTGCCCTCTTTGCTCATCAAAAAGGTGCCCTAGGTGTGAATCGCACCCACTACATCTAACTTCAATTCTCGTCATCCCATGGGAATGATCTTCCAATTGTATAATATTAGCATCTTTTATTTCCTTAGAAAAAGCCGGCCATCCGCAACCAGAATTGAATTTAGATTCAGATGTAAATAACTTCTTACCGCATTCAGCACAATTGTAAACTCCATCTCTGAAGTGTTTATCGTATTCGCCAGTAAATGGACGCTCAGTTCCATTTTCTTTCATAACATGATATCTCAATTGTGATTTAAGAGCTCCAGTTAAGACTTCTTCCCAAGAACTAACATATTCTACTGGATCTTTTCTTCCAATTGCATGAAATGCCAATATTCTTTCGACATCTGCACCACTAGTACCTGATGATCTACCATTTTCGTCTGGATTATATGATGTATTTGTATTTGCAAAAACGGTATCAAAATCAAGTCCTAATTTTTTACATGAGATTAACGCATCTCTCAAGATAGACTCTTTATTTCCTTCAATATAGGGCAAGTATAATGATACATTTTCAGAATCCCAATTGCCCAGTGAAAAGGCCGCTTCTAATGATTCATAGAATTCTGGCCTACAGTCTGGATATATCGCATGATCGCCGGAATGAACTCCTAATGCTATTTTCACATCATTACCTTCTCTTAATGCAATACTTAACGCATAACCATACAAAATAGACGAAAATATAGCATTTCTATTAGGCACAACAGTCGATTTCATTTGTTCCTCCTCATAGTGACCTATGGGTATTTCTTCACCACCTGATATTAATGATGAATGAAATAAACTCATCACACTAGACAGATTTACTATTTTGTGTTCAATTTCAATATTATTACTTGTTAAATATTTTATATTTTTTATGGCTCTATCAATTTCTATGATATGCTTTTGTCCGTAGTTATATGATACACATGTTACCTTAAATCCATCTGCTATAAGGCGCATCAGTAATCCAGTAGAATCCATTCCTCCACTAAAAGCCATTATTGCCCTCATTTAATCGACTCCCATCCATTTATGAGTCTGTAACGAAAGCCTCCAACCATGATTAGATTTTACAATTCCTTCTACTAAAGAAAAACTTCTTCCATTATTCTCAATACTTTCATTTTCAAGATAGCAAGGTTGTATGTAATGATGCTCAAAACCTACCTTAAGTTCATCGTAAAGTGCAAGATCTTGTCCACAATAAACAATCTTTAATTCATCGCCATTTCGCTGTTTTATAGTAACATTTGGGTAAAGCTGATCTTTGGGTGAAACGCATATCCAATCAATAATCTCTGGAACTTTTATGGTTCCATTAGTTTCAACAGAAAGATGAATATTATGCTTTTTTAACTCTTTACCAATTGTATCTAAATCTTGCATACAAGGCTCTCCTCCAGTAAAAATTACTCTATCACATCTGTATGAGAGAACTTGATCTACTATTTCTTTTAATGTCATTTCCTTGTATGTTAGAAAATCTGTATCACACCATTCACATCTTAGATTACAATTACCAAATCGAATAAACACGTGTGGTATGCCTGTATGAAAAGCTTCACCTTGAACTGAGTGAAATATTTCAACTACAGGGTAAATATTCATAATTCTTTACTCCTGATTAATTGCATTAATTCTGAGCGTGCTTCAGCCTTATCAAAGAATACTCCTCTCATCGCACTTGTTGTCATTATTGCATTCTGCTTAGATACACCTCTGCATTGCATACAACCGTGTTTAGCTTCTAGGATAACACCAGCACCTAATGGACTCAGATTATCCACAATATCATCAACAACAGATTTTGTAATCCTCTCTTGATTCTGTAATCTCCTTGCATGTAATTCTACAATTCTTGCTAATTTACTAATTCCTACTATTTTATCTGTAGGTATGTAAGCAACATGCGCCCTCCCTCTAAAAGGTTGTAAGTGGTGTTCACATGTGGAATAAAATTCTATATCTCTTAAAAGGACAATCCCATCATATCCTTCAGCATTAAATGTTGATGCTAAAACTTCTGAGGGTTTTTGTTTATATCCAGCAAAAATTTCATCGAATGAATCTATAACTCTTTTTGGTGTTTCTTCTAAACCCTCTCGTTTAGCATCAACTTCCAAATATTGTAATAATTTTCTGACTGCATCTTCTGCTTCATGCCTTTCTATTTCTTTCATTCTTTTACTCTCCCATGTCTTTCATCAATCTCGTCTATCTGGTCTAGTAGTTTTCTGCAACCAGTTCTAATAGCATCAGCTAAACTAACATATTTTTTATCATCACCGACATGTTTTTTCAGATCTTCGATTATTTGCTGAGGCATGTCTAAGCTAACCTTGGGCATGTATGTAGCAATCTATATTTATTATTAAATATTATTATAGTAATATTATAGTAATATTATGGTAATATTATCTCATTGACTCAATTAATTGATCCAGTTCTGGATAGGAATCATCTAGAACAATTGCTTTATCTTTCAATCTTTTTAATTGCCCCTTTACATCTTGTGTCTTAAGCCCTTGCGATAATAGATTTGATATTGTGGTTAAGCCACCTTGTATCATGCCTGCATCCAAAAAGG
>Ga0315330_10000776_pt1 | contig 20746 bp, 20 predicted proteins | sample M140m34915metaG_FD_203453 | JGI IMG/M metagenome (GOLD analysis project Ga0315330, IMG submission 203453) | Ammonia-oxidizing marine archaeal communities from Monterey Bay, California, United States - M1 40m 34915 | ecosystem: Environmental > Aquatic > Marine > Intertidal zone | place: USA...
TAGTTCTGTAACAAAGGGAATATTTGTTTCATTAATTTTCTCTTTTTGAAACTCTTCAGTTCCTGCAGAAGAAATAGTTCTTTCAGACAAAAATTTTAGAGAGTCTGGATTAGGGGTAGTTTCAATTTGTATCATTAAAGTTTTATATTATATCAAACCCACTTTTTCACGTATATTCTTTAGGTTTTCCTCAGCAATTATATTGGCTTTTTCAGTCCCTTTTCTTAAAATATTTTTTAGATGCGACTTATCTTTAAGTAATTTTTCTATTTCTTTTCCAACTGGAGTTATTTCATTAATTAAAGCTTCGGCTAACTTCCCTTTTAGAAACGAATATTCTTTTCCAGCCATTTCTGACATAATTTTTTCTAAGTTATTTTTGGTTAATTCAGCATAAATAGTTAATAAATTTAAAGCTTCTGGTTTATTTTGAAGTGATTTAATATCCTCAGGAATTGGTTTGGAATCTGACTTAGCTTTCTTTACTTTTTTATTAATTATATCAGCAGTATCTTTTAGATTTATTCTTGAATAATCAGAGTCCTCAGATTTACTCATTTTTTTTGTTCCATCTCTCAAACTCATAACTCTTGATATATTTTTAGATATAAGTGGTTCCGGCAAAGGAAAAAAATTTTCGCAATTAAAATCATTGTTAAATTTTTGAGCAATATCTCTTGAAAGCTCAAGATGTTGTTTCTGATCTGCTCCAACAGGTACATGGGTGGCCTTGTAAAGTAATATATCTGCTGCCATTAGATTTGGATAAATATAAAGACCCACACTTGCTTTTTCTTTGTCTGATCCAGCTTTGTCTTTAAATTGAGTCATTCTATTTAACCAACCAATCCTTGAAACACAGTTTAAAATCCAAGCTAGCTCTGAATGTCCAGAAACAGAGGATTGATTAAATATTATACTTTTTTCAGGATTTAAACCTGTTGCTAAAAAACTAGCCGTTGTTTCTAAAACGTTATTAATTAGCTCACTAGGCTTTTGAAAAACAGTTATGGCATGAAGATCTACTACACAATAAATACATTCCATCTCTTTTTGTAACGAAACGAAGTTTCTAAGAGCACCTAAATAATTTCCCAAATGAAGATTGCCGGTTGGTTGAACTCCTGAGAATACTAATTTTTTATTACTCATTTAATTTGTTTTATAATTTTTAAGTTTCAATATTCCTAATAAATAACATGATAATAAATAAAACATACCCACAAAACTAACAATCAATATTAAATAAATAGCTTTATATTTGTAACTATAATCTAAATAATCTGAATACCTGTCTAGAGAAAAGAGTAATATTAATGACATTGCGATAGTTAAAATTAATATTTTGATAAAATTCATAATTAATTGATTTTTTAATAATAAAATTTTTTTTCTATTCAACAAATAAAGATAAATAACAACACCAGCCCAAGTCGAGATCGAGGTAGCAATTGGAATAATTATGAATCCAACTTTGTTAAATAAACTAACACTGATCAAAATATTAAAAAAAACAATTAGTGAAGAAATATAAAATGGTGTTTTAGTATTGTCTCTTGCAAAAAAGAAATTAGATAAAATTTTTATCAATGCAAATGCGGGAACCCCATACCCAAAAAACTTTAATGCAGCAGCTGTCATTTTCACATCATTTATAGTAAATGATCCATATCCAAATAATGCGTTTACTATTTCCTCTGATGCAAAAATTAAACCAAAACTTGCTGGAATTGAAAAAAGTAGTGAAAGCTCAAAAGATTTGCTTTGTATAGTAGAAATTTTTTTTATATTTTTTGTTTTAAAAGCTTTTGAAAGAACTGGTAAAGAGACAGTTCCAACAGCTATACCTGCTATGGCAAGATTAATTTGATAAATTCTATCGGCATAATAAAGGTAGGATACTGCACCTGTTTGAAAAGAAGCAATAATTGTTCCAACCAAAATATTTATTTGCGTAACACCTGAGGATAAAACACTTGGTAAAAGTTTCTTAAAAAAAAATTTTACCTTGCTGCTCAATCTCAGATTAAAATTTAATAAAGGTTTATAAAATTTTTTAGTTACATATATTAAGAATAATAATTGGATTACACCAGCTATGGTAACTCCATAAGAAAGTTGTCTCGTATAATCTAATTCTAATTTATAAGATAGGATCAAACTTACAATTAAAACTACATTTAAAATAATTGGTGCTGCTGCTGCGGCTGCAAATTTATTATTAGAATTAAGAATGCCTGCAAAAAAAGAAGACAAGCTTACAAACAATAAAAATGGAAAAGTTATTCTTGTAAGCTCAACGGCTAAATTAAACTTGATCTGATCATCTAAAAAACCTGGGGCTATGATGTAAATTAGGTAGGGAGTAAAAATTTCTACAATAGTTACTATAAACAATAGAATAATTAGTAAAGTGCTTAAAATATCATCTGCAAACTTTTTTCCTTTATTTTTATCCTCAATCTTTGCAGACGTATAACTGGGTATAAACGCTGCATTGAATGTTCCTTCAGCGAACAATCTTCTAAAAGTATTTGGCAATCTGAATGCAACAAAAAAAGCATCGGCAAAAATTGACGCTCCTAGAAATATTGCTATTAGAATATCTCGCAGATAACCCAGAATTCTACTAATTAACGTAAAAAAACTAAATACAGATGCTGAAGATAGTAGGTTCATAAATTCTTAATTAGGCCATAAATTTTTAGTGAATTATCATTTTTTATATTACATACTCATTTAACTAAATGCCAAAAAAAACAGAAATAGATCATTATTCAGATAAAGAAGCACTTGATTTTCATATAAAAGGTAAGTCAGGCAAAATTGAGATAGGCTCGTCGAAACCGCTTACAACAAAGAGAGATTTGTCCCTAGCTTATTCGCCTGGTGTAGCAGCGCCTGTCAAAGAAATATTTAAAAATCCAGACCTTGCATATGATTACACCAGTAAAGGAAATTTAGTTGCAGTTATTAGTAATGGATCTGCAATATTAGGTTTGGGAAATCTAGGATCTTTAGCATCTAAACCTGTAATGGAAGGTAAATCAGTTTTATTCAAGCGCTTTGCTGATATCGACTCTATTGATATTGAAATTGATAATAATGATGCCGACTCAATTATTGAGACTATAAAAAATATCAGTGGAACGTTTGGTGGAATCAATCTTGAAGATATTGCTGCTCCTGATTGTTTTATTATTGAACAGAAGTTGAAAGAAACATTAGACATACCTGTTTTTCATGATGATCAACACGGAACTGCTATTATAACAACAGCAGCTTTGATCAACGCATTAGACATTTCCAAAAAAAAAATCTCAGATGTAAAAGTAGTTGTTAACGGCGCAGGAGCTTCAGCTCAAGCTTGTGCAAATTTATTTAAAAGCTCAGGAGTAAAAAACGAAAATATAATAATGTGCGATAGTAAAGGTGTTATTTATAAAGGAAGAAAAAATATTGATCAGTTTAAATCTGCTTTTGCGATCGATACTAATTTTAGAACGCTTGCAGATGCAATGAAAAATGCAGACGTTTTTCTTGGTTTATCCGCAAAAGATGTAGTTACTAAGGAAATGGTTAAGTCTATGTCCAAAAACCCAATCATTTTTGCATGCGCTAATCCTGATCCTGAAATAAAACCGGAGTTAATCAAAGAAGTAAGAGATGATGCTATAATTGCTACAGGACGTTCTGATTATCCAAATCAAGTAAATAATCTTATTGGATTTCCATATATTTTTAGAGGAGCTCTTGATGTAAGAGCGAAAGCAATTAATGAGGAAATGAAAGTTGCTGCCGCGAATGCAATAGCCTTGTTAGCAAGAGAAAATGTTCCGGATGAAGTTGTTGCGGCGTACGGAGGAGATCGACCAAGGTACGGAAAAAATTATATTATACCTTCAACTTTTGATCCAAGATTAATTAGTGTAATTCCGGCTGCAGTTGCTGAGGCTGCGATTAAAAGTGGCGCAGCTAGAAAAAAAATTAAGGATATTGAACTTTATAAAGATCAATTATCAAATCGTTTAGACCCCTCAATGTCTATAATGCAAGGAATTAATGCAAAAATAAGAAAAAATCCAAAAAGAGTTATATTTGCAGAAGGTGAAGATGAAAATATGCTTAAGGCGGCAATTGAATTTGGAAAAAATAAATTAGGTATACCAATCTTAATTGGTGCAGAAAATAGGGTTAAAGAGCAATTAAGAAAAATAGGGTTGGATGAAAATTACAAAATCGAAATAGTAAATTCTACAGATAAAGAAAAGAGAGAAAGATACGTTAAACACCTGTACAAAAAACTACAAAGAGAAGGTCAGCTAGAAAGAGATGTAGATCGTTTAGTTAGAAACGATAGAATCGCATGGGGTTCATCTATGATCGCATGTAAAGATGCTGATGCAATGGTCACTGGAAATATAAGGCATTATGCTGCCTCTATCGAAAAGTTAAAAAAAGTTGTGGATGCGAGACCAGGAGAAGAAATTTTTGGAATGACAATGATTGTTTCAAAAGGAAAAACCATACTTGTTGCGGATACAAATGTAACTGAGCTGCCGTCTGCTGAAAGATTAATAAACATTTCTAAATCATGCGTGCGTATAGCGCGTTTATTTGGATTTGAACCAAAAGTAGCTTTTTTATCTCACTCAACTTTTGGAAAACCTTTATCTAGAAATACAAGACATGTGAGAGATGCAATAGAAAAAATGAAAAAAGAAAAAGTCGATTTTGATTTTGATGGAGAAATGCAGCCTGACGTTGCCTTAAATCCAATTTATCAAGAAATTTACCCGTTTTCAAAAATCGTTGGAAAGGCAAATATTTTAATAATGCCAGCATTACACAGTGCTGCTATTTCAACTAAACTTATGAAAGTTTTTGGTGGAGGAAAAAATATTGGACCTCTATTAATCGGGTTGGGACAGCCAATTGAAGTAGCTCCATTACGTGCAAGTACTTCAGAAATTTTAAATCTTGCGTCTATAGCTGCCTACTCATCTGATGTGATTGATTATTCTAATTAATTTTAGATCTACTCAACTCACTAGCTAAATAAATTGATGGAATTATTTCTTCAACATCATAAATTTTATTTGCTTCGTTCATAACTTCTTTTTTTTCTTCTTCATCCATGGCAATGCCAAAAATATAAATATTTTTATTTACTGTCTCTAGGGTATAATTTCTTGCTTTAGTTCTTTTATTAAAAATCAATGCAGTCCTTAATTGACTTGTTATTAAAATATCTTTTGCTGTACTTTTGAAATTGCTATGTCCTTTTATTGTAATAGCATTTTTTACTGACCTGACTCCCTTTGTTTCCCAAGCCATTTTAGTTATTTTTATCTTTTCTTCTGGGGCATCTACCTTTCCTGATAAAAATATCACACCGTCTAAGACTTCTGATTGAATTGATAAAAAGTATTTTTTTTCTGTTAATGCTAATCTCGCCGTGAGATTTTTTTGCATAATAGTGTCATCGATTTGCATTCCTATTGTTCTTGGATCAAAAGTAATATTCACACCTGCGCCAAACTTTGTAGCTGATGTACATGAACTTAATAAAAATAATAATACTAAACTAATAATTTTTTTCATTCTTAATCTTTAAACATATATTATAAATATATTTTTTATTAATTTTTTCTGTTTCTTGAATTAAATTAACAGTATCTTTCAAACTATAGTTTTTTAAATACTTTTTTGCTTTATTAACAATTTTCTGTGAGTCGAAATTATCTTTTTTTGTGCTTTTTTCTGAAATAACAATTGTCAATTCTCCTTTAACAGTATTTTTAAACATTTTTAGAGCGTCTATATCTTCTCTGATAAAGGACTCGTGAATTTTAGTTATTTCTCTTGCAATTAAAATTTTTCTACCTGAAAAAAATTTTTTAAACGCTTTAATATAAAAATTAACTTTAATTGAAGGGATAAAAAATACCTGGGTATATTGATTTTGTGATAAATTACTTAAAACCTTTTCTAGTTCATTTTCAGTTTTAGGTAAAAATCCATAAAATAAAAATTGATCATTAAAACCTGAGATACTAAGTGCAGATGTTATTGATGAAACGCCAGGTATCGGTGAAATTTTAATTTCATTTTTTATACACTGATTAACTAATATCCTTCCTGGATCTGATAGGAGGGGTGTTCCGGCGTCTGATATTAAAGACAAAATTTTGCCCTCATTAAAATGTTTAATAATATTTATAAGTTGTTTTTTTTCATTAAATTTATGATAGGAGATTAGCTTTTTTTTAATTTTGTAATGACTCAACAGTTTGATTGATCTTCTTGTATCCTCGCACAGAATTATGTCTGAATTTTTTAACACCTCTAAAGCTCTCAAAGTTATATCTTCAAGATTTCCTATAGGTGTAGAAACAATGTATAAGTGGTTTAAAAGTAATTTCATTATGAAACGTAAAATTTTTTTACTAATTATTTATATACTATTTGTATTTAATTCTAATCTATTAAGTGATGAAAACAATAAAGCACTTAAAGTTGGTTTGTTAGCTCCTCTTTCAGGACCTTATAGTGAAATCGGCAACTCACTTTTGAACTCTTTGCAATTAGCTCTTGAGGAAATAAACGATCAAAAAGTCACTATAGTTCCAAGAGACTCGGGTTTCAACAATGTTGAAATGTTTAACTCAGCAATAAAGGATATGCGTTCCATAGGTGTAAAAGTAATCATTGGTCCAATAACGTATGATGAATTTAATGAAGTCAAAAAATATAACGATCTAATATTTCTCTCACCTTCAAATATTAGTCCTGAGCTTTCAAATAATATTATTAGTATTGGAGTGAGTTTAGAATCGCAATTAATTGCCTTAAAAGAATTTATAAAAAAACAAAAAAAAACAAAAACAATTTTAATGTACCCTAAAAATGAGTATATGGAATTAATTGAAAAAAAATTGAAAAGTATAAATTTTGAGAATTTAAAAATATTTAAATATAGTTCAAACCCAGAAGTTCTTACTGGTGAAATTGAAATTTTGACTAATTATGCCCAAAGAAAAAGAAGTCTCAAGTTAAGGAAAAAAATGTTTGAAGATAAAGAGGATGAACAATCCATTAAAGAATTAGAACGGTTAGAACAGCTATACACGCTGGGTGGTGTAAACTTTGACTCAGTTATTATCGTGGATTTTGGAAATAGTCTAAAAAGTGTTTTAACATCTTTAATTTATACTGATGTTAATCAAAAAGAAGTTTTATTTACAACAATAAACCAATGGTTTGATGAAAGTATATTTTACGAGAATACTATTAAAAATTTGTACTATCCATCCGTTAATTACAAAGAGTTCAAAAAATATAATAATAAGTATTTTGAAAAATTCAAAATTTACCCTAATGAAATTACTATTTTGGCCTATGATGCATTAGGTTTAATTTACTATGCCTGGAAAAAAAATGGAAAGATAAACTCTATAAATGATTTTGCATTTAAAAACAAAATTAAAGGAAAAATAGGAACGTTCAGTTTTAAAAATGGAAAAGTTATACAAGACCTGGATATCTATAAAACTGAGAGCAAGAAATTTGTTAAATTTTAACTTTCTTTTTTAATTTTTTAAAAGCAATAAATCTGTGATCCATATTTATTTTTTTAATTTTAGCCATCTGTCCAAAGGTAATTTTCTTATTTAAAGGTTTAAAAATAGGGTCATAACCAAATCCTTTTTTACCTAGAATTTTTTTGGAAATATTTCCTTCGAGCTTTCCTTCTACTGTTAATATTTTACCTTTAATATTTTTATATGATAAGCTACATACAAAAGTAGCTCTTCTGCTTTTATTTTTTTTCATTTTTTTTAAAATGAATTTCATTGCATTAAAAAAGCCTCCATGCTTTTTTGCTAATCTTGCTGAATAAATACCAGGTTTATTATTTAATGCTTTGATACATAAGCCAGAGTCATCAGAAATAACCGGGTAGTCTACAAATTTAGAAAAGTATTTAACTTTTAATTTAGAATTAGATATAAATGACTTGCCGGTTTCTTTTGGGCTTTTTATTTTAAGTGAAGCTGGAGAGATTTTCTTGTATTTTTTTGAAATTAAATAAGCTATTTCCTTGAATTTTCCTTTATTATGAGTGCCGATTAGAATTTTTTTCATCGTAGATCTAGTAATTTAATAAGTACTTACTATATAGCAAGTTAAATGAGCGAAAATAATAAACAAAAGCAAGAAATATCAAAAAAAGGAGAAGTTGAAGCTCCCGAAAATCACAAAATTAAAGATAAAAAAAAAGAATTTACCATAGAAGAAAAGTTACAAGAAACTGAAGAAAAATTATTAAGATCTCTTGCTGAAATTGAGAACCAAAGAAGAAGATTTGAAAAAGAAATTAAAGATGCTTTTGAATTTGGTTCGTTTAATTTTGCAAAAGAAAGCCTTGCCATTCTAGATAACTTACAAAGAGCAAAGGATGCGATTAAGAATGACGAGAAATTAAAAAGTAATAAAGATCTAGACAAATTTTTAGAAAATATAAATATAATAGAAAAGGATTTGGTTTCAATTTTCGAAAAAAATAGAATAAAAAAAATTGAAGTAAAAGAAAAAAAATTTGATCCTAACTTCCATCAAGCAATGTCTGAAGTTGAAGATGATAATAAAGATCAAGGATCTATTCTTCATGAAATCCAAGCAGGTTACATGCTGGGTGAAAGACTTTTAAGACCAGCCTTAGTAAGTGTTTCAAAGAAAAGAGCTTCTAAAGATCAGGAAAATAAGGACAAAAAAGATGAAAAATAGCCTTGTAGATAGAGAAATAACACCCATATTAAAATAACAAAAAGGAATAAAAAAATGAGTAAAGTAATAGGAATAGATTTAGGAACAACAAATTCATGTGTCGCCATTATGGATGGCTCACAAGCAAAAGTATTAGAAAATATTGAGGGTGCTAGAACAACTCCTTCAGTAGTAGCCTTTTTAGAAAATGAAGAAAAACTAGTAGGACAACCGGCAAAAAGACAAGCTGTGACTAATGCAGGTGATACAATATTCGCTGCCAAAAGACTTATAGGTAGAAAATTTGATGGTCCTTCAGTTCAAAAAGATATTTCAAAAGTACCATTCAAAATTGTTAAATCTGATAATGGTGATGCATGGGTAGAAGGAAAAGGAAAAAAATATTCACCAGCTCAAATTTCAGCTTTTGTATTACAAAAAATGAAAGAGACGGCTGAAAAATATTTAGGTCAAGCTGTAACAAAAGCTGTCATAACTGTTCCTGCATATTTTAATGATTCTCAAAGACAGGCCACTAAAGATGCTGGAAAAATAGCTGGACTTGAGGTTTTAAGAATTATCAACGAACCAACTGCTGCTTCATTGGCTTATGGTTTAGACAAGAAAGGTGGAAAAAAAATAGCTGTATATGATTTAGGCGGCGGTACGTTTGACATCTCAATTTTAGAAATAGGAGATGGCGTATTTGAAGTTAAATCCACGAACGGTGACACATTTCTTGGTGGTGAAGATTTTGATGATGAAATCGTCGAATACTTAGCTGCTGAATTTAAGAAAGACAATGGCATAGATTTAAAAACTGATAAACTTGCACTTCAAAGATTAAAAGAAGCTGCGGAAAAAGCAAAGATAGAGCTTTCATCAGCGGCGCAAACAGAAATAAATTTACCATTTATAACTGCTGATAAAACTGGACCAAAACATTTAAATCTTAAATTTACTAGAGCAAAGTTAGAGGCTTTAGTTCAAGGATTGGTTGAAAGAACTTTGGAGCCATGCAAAACTGCTATTAAAGACTCAGGTTTTTCTGCAGCAGAAATTAACGAGGTTGTTCTTGTAGGCGGCATGACGAGAATGCCCAAAATTATTGAGACTGTTAAAAATTTTTTCGGTAAAGAACCCAATAAAAGTGTTAATCCTGATGAAGTTGTAGCAATGGGTGCGGCTATACAAGGTGGAGTGCTTCAAGGCGATGTAAAAGATGTATTGCTTTTAGATGTAACTCCTCTCTCTTTAGGAATTGAAACTTTAGGTGGCGTGTCTACAAAATTAATTGAAAAAAATACAACCATACCAACTAAGAAAAGTCAGGTTTTCTCTACTGCTGAAGACAATCAACCTGCGGTTTCTATAAGGGTTTTACAAGGTGAAAGAGAGATGGCAGCAGACAATAAAATTCTAGGAAACTTTGAATTAGTAGGTATTCCGCCGGCTCCAAGAGGCACACCTCAAATAGAAGTAACATTTGATATTGATGCTAATGGTATCGTTAATGTTTCTGCAAAAGATAAAGGAACCGGAAAGGAACAAAAAATACAAATCCAAGCTTCCGGTGGTTTATCTGACGAAGAAATAAACAAAATGGTTAAAGATGCCGAGGCTAATAAAGAGGCTGACAAAAAGAAAAGGGAGTCCGTGGATGCTAGAAATCAGGCAGATAGTCTAGTTTTCTCTACAGAAAAAAGTTTGAAAGAACACGGTGATAAAATTTCAGCTGAAGAGAAGAAAGCTATCGAGGATGGTATTGCTGATTTAAAGAAATCTTTAGAAGGGACAGATGCGGAAGATATTAAGAAAAAAACGCAAAGTTTAATCCAAGTTTCAATGAAATTAGGGGAAGCGGTTTATAAGAGCCAACAAAAACCTGAAGCAGGTAAGTCTGAAAGTCCGAAAGATGCTAAACCTAATGATAAAGAAAATGTAGTTGATGCTGATTTTGAAGACGTAAAAGAAAAAGAAGAAGATAAAGAAAAAAGCGCCTAAGAAAATAAAGGAGACGTCCTGTGGCTAAAAGAGATTGTTATGATGTCTTAGGTGTACCAAGATCTGCATCTAAAGACGATATCAAAAAAGCTTATAGAAAACTTGCACTAAAATACCACCCAGACAAAACTAAAGGCGATAAAACCTCAGAAGAAAAATTTAAAGAGGCTAGTGAAGCTTATCATATTCTTTCAGATGAAAAGAGGAAAGCTAATTACGATCAGTTCGGTCACGCAGCTTTTGAAGGGGGTGGTGGAGGTCAAGGATTTGGTGGATTTGATACGTCATCCTTTTCCGATATTTTTGAAGATTTTTTCAGTGATTTTGGTGGTGGTTCTTCTAGAAGATCAAGTAATAGAGGAAACGATTTAAGATATGATGTAAGTATTGATTTAGAAGAAGCTTACAAAGGTATCCAAAAAAACGTTAGGTACACAACTTATAAGTCTTGCTCGACTTGTTCTGGAAGTGGCGCTGCAAAAGGTTCAAAACCTGTTCGATGTGACTACTGTTCAGGAAGAGGAAAAGTAAGAACCAATCAAGGATTTTTTACTGTTCAACAAACCTGCCCTCAATGCAGTGGATACGGAGAAATGATTAACGATCCGTGTAATAAATGTAATGGTAACGGAAAAGTTCAATCAAGTGAAAATGTGACTGTAAAAATTCCAAAAGGTGTTGATGACGGCACAAGAATTAGAGTATCTGGTAAGGGTGAAGCTGGATCAAAAGGTGGTTCTAGTGGAGATTTATATTTATTTATATCAATAGATAATCACGAAATTTTTAAAAGAGCTGATGAAAATTTATATTATGAACTTCCAATTTCATTTACAAACGCTGCACTTGGAACTTCGGTAGAAGTCCCTTCAATTGATGGAGGAAAATCAAAAATTAAAATTCCGGCAGGAACACAACACGGTAAACAATTTAGACTTAGAGGAAAAGGTATGCCAGTTTTAAGAGGTGATGTTTTTGGTGATTTATATATAAGAATTAATACTCAGGTACCGACTTCTTTGACTAAAAAACAAAAAGAAATTCTTGAAGAATTTAATGAAATTGAAAACAATAAACCAGATCCGGTTATTAAAAGTTTTTTTGAAAAAGCTAAAAAGTTTTGGAAAAACTCCTAAATAGATGAGCACTGACCAAATAATGTCTGCAATTTTTCTTATTGCGGTATTAATTTTAATTTTACCTAATTTTCTTTCTACAAATTATAAATTAAAAGAATTTTTAAGAAATTTATCTATTTGGGCTATAATTACACTTGTTATTATTGTAATCATTTATTTTATTAGTTTATGAAAAAAATAAATTTATCTATTTCTGGATGCATGGGAAGAATGGGTCAACAACTCATTAAGTCTACAAAAAAAAATAGAAACTTTAAATTGGTTTCTATAACAGAAAATAGACAAATAAATAAAAAAATCGCTGGGTTAAAACCATCTAGAAATAGCATTGATGCATTTAAAAAATCAAATGTTATAATAGACTTTACTGTTCCTGATAGCACACTTGAAATACTGAAAATTGCATATAAATTAAAAAAAAAAATCGTTATAGGTACAACTGGTTTTTCAAAAAAAGAGGAAAATTTAATAAAAAAGTTCTCTAGAAAGATTCCTATATTAAAAGCAGGTAATATGAGTTTAGGAGTAAATTTACTAATGTACTTATCTGAAATTACCTCAAAATCTCTTGGAAATAATTTTTTAAGTAAAGTTTATGAAGTTCATCATAAACATAAAATTGATTATCCATCTGGTACAGCTTTAATGTTGGGTAAAGGAATAGCTGATGGAAAAAATAAAAATTTTTACAATTTAATTGGTAAAAAATATTTAAATAAAAAAAATTTTCCTTATTCAAAAAAAATTAATTTTAATTCCATCCGTAAAGGTGAGGTAATTGGAGAACATGAAGTAAGATTTTCTAGCGGGAAAGAAATTATTAAACTTAATCACGAGTCTTTTGATAGAGCATTATACTCTGAGGGTGCTTTAACAGCAGCTATTTGGTTAATGTCAAAAAAAGCTGGTCTTTATTCCATGAGAGACCTCCTAAATTTTAAGTGAACAATAAAAAAAAGGCTCAAATTATCTTAAGGATACTAAACAAAACTTATCCAAAAGTTCCAATACCTCTTAACTATAAAAATACATTTACACTTTTAGTATCTGTACTACTTTCAGCACAATGCACTGATGTAAACGTAAATAATGTTACAAAAAATATTTATCCAAAATATAATAAGCCAATACACTTTGTAAGACTTGGTAGAAAAAAAATTGAACGTTTAATAAGAAAAATAGGGATTTTTAGAGTAAAAGCTAAAAGCATCTTTCACTTATCTAAAACATTAGTTGAAAAATATAAAAGCAAAGTACCAAAAACTTATGGCGAGTTAGAGCAATTGCCTGGGGTAGGCCACAAAACAGCAAGTGTTGTCATGTCCCAAGGTTTTGGTTTTCCTGCTTTTCCAGTAGACACACATATTCATAGATTGGCTCAAAGATGGGGTTTAACAAATGGAAAAAACGTAGTTAAAACAGAAGAGGATTTAAAGAAAGTTTTTCCAAAAAAGTACTGGAACAAGCTTCATCTACAAATAATTTGGTACGGAAGAGAATATTGTAAGGCTCGAGATTGTTATGGAATAACTTGTAAAATTTGTAAAAGCTGTTATCCCAATAGAAAAAAACCTATTAAAACAAAAAAAGCTTAAATGAAAATCTTAGGAATTGGCAACGCCATCGTTGATGTAATTTGTAAAGTTGAAGACAAATTTATCACTCAAAATAATCTAACAAAAAGTACAATGAAACTTGTAGATGAAGTTGAGTTTAAAAAACTATTATCTACTTTAAAAATTGAAGAAACTGTTTCTGGTGGTTCAGTGGCAAACTCAATAGTTGGTCTATCACAACTTGGAAATAAAGTAGGCTTTATAGGTAAAGTAAGTGACGATAATTTAGGCAATAAATATGAAGAAGGATTAAAAAAAGAAAATGTACAGTTTTTCTATTCAAAGAAAAAAGAGGTAACTCCGACAGGCACTTGTTTAATTTTAATTACACCTGACTCAGAAAGAACAATGGTAACTTTTTTAGGTACAGCAGGAAAAATAAGTGAAAATGATATTGACGCTAATGCAGTAAAGGGTAGTGGAATCTTATTTTTAGAAGGCTACCTCTGGGACGAAGGTGATCCTAAGAAAGCATTTGAAAAAGCTATTAGTAACTCAAATAAAGTCGCTATGTCATTGTCAGATTTGTTTTGTGTTGAGAGACATAAACCTCATTTTCTAGAGTTAGTAAAAAATAAACTAGATATCACATTTGCAAACGAGCAAGAAATTATGTCATTAATTAACGTACAAAAATTTGAAGAGGTAATAAATTTTGCTAAAGAATTAAAAAAATTAATCGTTGTTACGCGTGGTAATAAAGGTGCAGTTGCAATTAATAAAAATGAAATTGAAGAATGTACTGCAAAAGAAGGTCTTCAAATAAAAGATTTAACAGGTGCTGGCGATTTATTTGCAGGAGGTTTTTTACATGGATTGATTAACAATAAGTCTACTAAAGAAAGTTTAGAAATCGGCACAGAAATGTCCTCAAAAGTAATTCAAATGATTGGGGCTAGACTAAATAAATAACGCTATTTCTTTTTTCTTTTAAAGCTTCCTTTTCCCTTCTTTGGTCTTACTACTCTTTTTCTATATTTTGCTGAGAAAAGATCTTTGGCAAATTTATTTCTTTTTTTCACAGATAATAACCATTTTTGTTATTTAGTATGAACTCTTCATCAGTAAATTTATCACTTATCTTCTTTCTTAATCGATATATATGAGTTTCAACTGTGTGAGTATCGGCATCTGATGAGTAGTTCCAAACTGAAGAAAGAATATCATTTTTTGAAATAGGTTTTTTATTATTTAAAAAAAGTTCAAGTAGCTGTACCTCTTTTTCAGTTAAAATAACAAAATTATTATTTTTTAATAGTTTTTTTTCATTTTTATTTAATAAGTAATTTTTTACTTTTAAAGAAGAATTCTGATTAAATTTTTTTTTGGCAACAACGTTTTCTATAATTGAGTTTATTTCATTAAGTGACACCGGTAGTTCTAAAAAAGCATCAAAATTACTTGATGCATTTTTTTTGTCGGATGTGTAAATTTTTATAGCGGTAGATTTATTAATAAAATCTTTTTGCTTATTATCTTTAAGAGCATCATGATGAAATAAAATTACATCATGATCCTTATTAATTAAGTTTATTAAAGAATTAAACTTTAAAAAGGATTTTAATTCATCTAATGTAGAGGTAAATGAATTGGGTCCAACAATAATTACATTTAATTGATGCATATTTTAATTAATAAAAAATACCTTACTTTTAATAATTATAAAGTAAAATGCGCTGTTGGTAAAAAAGGAGTAGGTTATAAGAAAAAAGAGGGTGATTTAATAACACCAATAGGGCAATACAAAATCAAGTACATCCTGTATCGAAAAGATAGGGTTTATAAAATCCAATCTAAATTAAAAAAAATTATAATTAAAAAGAGTATGGGCTGGTGCAACGATCCAAAATCTAAAAAATATAATAAACTTATTAGATTACCAACAACTGATAGTCATGAAAAACTTTATAAGAAAGAAAATGTTTATGATGTAATATTAGTATTAAATTACAATACGTGTCCAATAATTAAAAATAAAGGTAGCGCAATTTTCATTCATGCTGCTAAGAGAAATTACAAGAAAACTGAAGGATGTATTGCCTTAAAAAAAGCACACCTTTTAAAACTCCTAAAAGAGTTAAAAGTAAGTACTAAAGTTAAGATCGAGAACCAAAAATAGAACTTCCAATCCTAACAAAAGTAGATCCGTACTTTACCGCGTTTAAATAATCAGATGACATTCCCATACTTAAATTTTTTATAGCAAGAGATTTTGATAACTGACTAATTGCTTTAAAATACATCTCTGAATTATTGTCATTTGGTGGTAATACCATCAACCCTATAACATCAAGATTAATCTCATGCATACAATAATTATAAAAAGCATCTAATTCTGCAACTGGGATGCCTGACTTTTGAATTTCATTTCCAATATTTACTTGAATAAAATATTTTAGTCTCTTATTTAAATTTAATTGATGTTTAGCAAGTGTGTCTGCTAGTTTTTGATTATCAAGAGAGTGTACATAATCAAAAATTTTTACTACGTCTTTAGCTTTATTGCTTTGAAGTTTTCCAATCATATGCAACTTAACGTTTTGATTATTTTTTTTATGTGAGGACCATTTTGCAATAGCTTCTTGTACCTTGTTTTCACCAAAGTGATTATGTCCATATTCTATCAAGGGCCTAATGTGATCAATGGAGAATGTTTTACTAACAGCTATTATTTCAACCGGCCTTAAAGGCTTGGCCAATGTAATATTAGATTTTATTTTCTCAAATCTTTCAACTATTGTATTCATATGTTTATCTTTAAAAAAAAATATTTTTTAATTATTGAAAGTATCAAAGATATAAATTTAAAAAACATAAAAAAAAACAATAAATTTATCATTATATACCGCTCTGGTGGTATTAATGAAAATTTAGCTAAATTAATAGATTTTAGAAAAAAATGCAGTCTTAGAAAAATTAAATTCTTCGTTGCAAATGATATACGTCTTTGTGTTTCAACAAAATCGGATGGGATTTATCTATCTTCATTTAATAGATCCTTCAAAGCACTTAATCTTTTGAGGTCAAATTTCAAAATTATAGGTTCAGCTCATAATGCTAGCGAAATTTTTATGAAAGTTAAACAGGGCTGTGATTACATTTTACTATCGAAATTGTTTTTTGTTAGATATGATAAGAGTGCACCTTACCTGGACCTAGTTAAATTTAGTAAATACCAGCGAGGGATTTATCAAAAACTTATACCATTAGGTGGCATTAATTCTAAAAATTTAAATAAACTTAAAACGATAAATTGTGAAGGTTTTGCTTTAATGTCAGAGATAAAAAAAAAGCCGGCTATTTCTAACCGGCTTTTTTAATATTCGTTTAGATACTAATTAAAACGCTACAGAAACACCAAGTGTTCTTGAATCGTCTTCAGCACTTTGCACCCAACCAGCGTCATCTGTACTAGCTTCTTGGAAGCCAATAGTCATTCCGCCCATTGTGTAACCAATGTTGATTGCAGATGTTTCTTGCACTGGGTTTAAACCAGTTGTTGTGTTGTGTCTTTTAGACTCGTATCTATTGTAAGAAATAGATAGTTGGTCGTTTACTGCGTAAGACACACCAATCACTAGGTCTTTGTAGAAAACTTCATCCGTAGCGATGGCTGTTTCACCTTCGTTATGGTATTTTCTTTGTACACCTAATGCTAAGTTTCCAATGCTGTAGTTAATTGCAGCTGTGATATCATGAAGATCTGAAGTGTTTGCAGTTGTAGATACTTCATCAGTCTCATAACCAGTTGTTAAAGTAGCACCATCTAAGAATGCTCCTAATACTGGTAGATCAGCTAAATTAGTTTTGATTGAAATAGATTCACCAGAACCTACACCAGCAGATGCATCAACTGAATTCGCATTATCTGCGTTTTCTGTTCCATCTACTTTTGGAATGTATTTAAAGTCTACTACACCTAAAATTGGTAAAGTAGCTTTTACACCGATACCCATTTCACCAGCTAAACCACCGATGTCATTTGATGTACCAGATCCTGATCCATTTGCTTCTTCGTAAGCAGATGGTGTTATGTCATCTATTGCATCTACTGGAGAACCGTCAGCTCCAACATAAATGTCAAGCATTCCCATTACGTTACCGAAAGTAATTTTATTATCTCCGTAACCTAAGGCGTCTGTTGTATCTTGGTAAACAGATACTGTTATACCGTTATCTAACTCTGTAGAACCAGAGAATTTTAATTCTCTATCTGTTCCTAGTGGGTTACCTGTTGTAGATCCACCTTGAGAGTTATAAGTTGCTTCCATGCTACCTGTTACAGTTAGCTCACCAGCGTTAGCTGTTGATACTGCGAACAAGAAAGAAAGTGCAACTAATATTTTTGTTAGTTTCATTATATTTCCTTTGTTAAATTATTATTAAATAATAACTCTATTCTTTTAATTGATTGGACTTCAAAAATTCAATATATTATGGAGAAATTGATTATTAGATTGCTTATGTGATATTTTTACAACACTCAAAAACAAAGGTAGAATAAGCTTTTTTTAGGTTATATAGCTATAATTCATGAAAAATATAATTAAATCATTATTTCCTCTCAAAGTCAGCAAAAATTGCTTACTTTTTATAACTTTATTGTTTCTTCCCATTATAACGATGTCGTGTGCAGTCCCAGATTTTGCAAAGCCTAAAGCAGTAAGCAAAGACACTCCAATGAATGCAAAAGAAAGAGCTAGAAAAAATGTAACAGAAGGAAAAGGTGTAAGTTTAAAAGGAATGATGGGTGGTGGTTCAAAATCTACAAATTATGAATTCAGTACATCCAATCCAATGTGGAGAGCATCTTTAGAAACAATTGATTTTATGCCTTTGAGCACCGTAGATTATTCAGGCGGTATAATAATAACCGATTGGTACAGTGATACACAGGCTGAAGGTGAATCTATAAAAATAACGGTTCGTTTTTTATCTAATGAAATAAGATCGGATAGTATAAAGATAATTGTTCATAATAAAAAATGTAAATCGATTCAAAATTGTGAAGTAAACGAAATCGACTCTAATATCAAATTTGAATTAAAAAAATCAATACTTGCCAAAGCAGCTAGGTTAGAAAAAGATATAGATAAGAAAAAAAAATAATCATTAATGGAAAGATATAACTTTCGTAATATTGAAAGAAAATGGGGAATTAAAAATTCTTTTCAAAACGTTTGTAACAAACAGGCCAAAAAAAAATATTATTGTCTCGAAATGTTTCCCTATCCTTCAGGAAAGATTCATATGGGTCATGTTCGTAATTATACAATTGGAGATGTAGTTGCTAGATATAAATATTTAAATGGTTTTAACGTACTTCATCCTATGGGCTGGGATGCTTTTGGTCTACCTGCTGAAAATGCCTCTAAAATAAATAATTTACATCCAAAAAAATGGACTAATGAGAACATTGTGACCATGAGAGATCAGCTTAAATTACTTGGTTTATCAATTGATTGGGAGAGAGAAATCTCAACTTGTGACAAATCTTACTACAAACATCAACAGGAGTTATTTATTGATTTTTACAATAAGGGCCTGGTAACAAGAAAAGAAACATATGTTAATTGGGATCCTGTAGAAAAGTCTGTACTTGCTAACGAACAAGTAATTAATGGCAAAGGCTGGAGATCTAACGCCGTGGTTGAGAGAAAAAAACTTTCTCAATGGTTTTTTAATATAACTAAATTTTCTGAGGATCTTCTAAATGATTTAGATGACTTAGGTGATTGGCCAGACAAAGTAAAACTAATGCAAAAGAATTGGATAGGAAAATCATTAGGATGTGAAATTGATTTTAAAATAATAGAAAATAATAAAAAAGTTAAAATTTTTACTACAAGACCCGATACCATTTTTGGTGCAAGTTTTATTGCTTTATCTGTTGATCATGAATTAAGTGAATTCTTCTCAAAAGATAAAGATTTTTTAAAATTCAAGATTGAGTGTAGCAAGTCTGGGACAACAGAAGAAGCGATTGCTAATGCTGAAAAATTAGGTTTCAAAACTAAAATGAATGCTGAACATCCTTTTAAAAAGGGATCATCGATACCAATATATTTTGCCAACTTCGTTTTGATGGATTATGGAACTGGAGCGATTTTTGGATGTCCAGCTCACGATCAAAGAGATTTTGATTTTGCAAATAAGTATAAATTAAAAATAACAAAAGTAGTTTCAGACGGCAAAGACAAGGGTGAATTAAAAGAAGCTTATACCGGTTTTGGGAAACTAATAAATTCTGAATTTCTTAATAATTTAGATGTTCCTACAGCTAAAGATAAAATAATTGATAAAATAGAAAAAAACAAAATCGGAAAGAAAAAAGTTTTATACCGACTTAAAGATTGGGGAATTTCAAGACAGCGTTACTGGGGCTGTCCAATACCAATGATTTACTTAGAAGATGGTAAAGTTGTTCCAGTGGATAAAAGCGAACTACCTGTAGAATTGCCGGATGATGTTGATTTAAATTCAAGTGGCAACCCTCTAGATAATCATCCAACCTGGAAGGTTACATCGCAAAAATCAACTGGGAAAAAAGCAATTAGAGAAACTGATACACTAGATACTTTTGTCGACTCATCTTGGTATTTCTTAAGATTCTGTTCTCCAAAGAATAATTCTTCTCCATTTGACGAAAAAGAAATTAAATATTGGATGCCAGTCGATCAATATATAGGAGGTGTAGAACATGCAATTTTACACTTATTGTATTCACGGTTTTTTACTAAAGGAATTAACCAGATTAATGAAAATTTTAACCTTAAAGAACCATTTAAGAACTTATTTACGCAAGGTATGGTTTGTCATGAGTCATACAAAGACACAGACGGCAATTGGCTTTACCCCGAAGAAGTTGAGAGATTAGACTCAAAAATTTTTTTAAAAAAAGCAGATAAAACAAAAGTTACAGTAGGTCCGGCTGAGTCAATGTCTAAATCAAAAAAAAATACAGTAGATCCCGAACATATGATTAATACCTATGGAGCAGATGCTGTAAGATTATTTATCTTATCAGATAGCCCTCCAGAAAAAGATATTCAATGGTCGGATACGGGTGTAGCTTCTGCGAATAAATTCCTTCAAAAAATCTGGAATTTAAACTATTTAATTCTAAATAGAAAAGATAAAGAAAAGGATGAAGTTAAGGAAGAAAAATTTACAGCAGAAATAGATAATTTTGTAAATAAAGTTAGTTCATCGATTGAT
>Ga0315330_10000777_pt1 | contig 20726 bp, 22 predicted proteins | sample M140m34915metaG_FD_203453 | JGI IMG/M metagenome (GOLD analysis project Ga0315330, IMG submission 203453) | Ammonia-oxidizing marine archaeal communities from Monterey Bay, California, United States - M1 40m 34915 | ecosystem: Environmental > Aquatic > Marine > Intertidal zone | place: USA...
GTGAATCTTTATGGACTTCAAACTTCCAAAAAACGTGATGATAAATACAATATTGTCGATATTGTTGATAGATCAGCTAAAATAGTATTAAATAACGTTACCCACCTTAGTTTTAAAAACAATGAACCAGATATTTTGATTGAGCCTCCTATCGACCAGTTTTATGGCTGGGATTTTCATAAAGCTAATGAATTGATTGAAATTGGCTATGATACTGCCAAAGAAGTTTTAAATAATAATTTAGAAATATTTAAAAATAATTAATTTTCAACGACTTCGCTTTTATTCTTCATAACAACAGTCATTTCAATTTTTTCTAAAGGATTATCATTCATGTCTTTTTCAGAATTAACGATTAAATCTATAACCTCTTGACCTTCGATAACTCTACCAAATACAGTATAGTTTTTGTCAAGAAAAGGTGCATTGTCATGACAAACAAAAAATTGGCTTGATGCGCTATTTGGATCATTTGTTCGTGCCATAGACAAAATACCTTTTGTATGAGGTATGTCGTTGAATTCAGCTGGAATTAACCAAGTATTTGGGTCATTTTCATCTCCAATACTAAAGAATTTACCAGCTCTTCCTCCTGTACCGTGTAAGGCTCTATTATCTAGTTTAGAATTAGGATCTCCTCCTTGAATTACAAATCCAGGAATTACTCGATGAAACGTTGTACCATTAAAATATTCTTCTTCGGCTAAAGCAATAAAACTTTCGACGTGCATCGGTGCAACATCAGGGTAAAACTCCACAACCATATCTCCATGTTTTGTAGATATAACTGCAACTCTTTCTTGTGGTGGTATACTCATGTAGAAAACTCCTAGTGTAATTGTAATTAGTGCTAATATGATTAATTTATTTTTCATAATAATAGTTTAATTTAAGATAATAATTCTTTTTGTTGGGCAAAAATTATGCCCAACAAAAAGTTTCTATAGATTTATTCTTCAGTTTGTGGTTGAGGAACAGCTCTGGTAAACTGATTTACGCCAGTAATTTTACCATCAAGATCAAAAAAGTAAGTCTCTGAAGCTTCAAACTCTGAAACGCTTCCATCTTTACGTACAATTTGTGCTCTTGAATGAACAATTAGTCCGGATGTAGGATCAGTGTCTTTTATTTTAATTGGAATCATTGCCCATGGCTTCCAAGATTGCGACTCTCTTGATGAAAATTCCTGTGCGAAATCTTCTTTAGTTAGTTCAGTTCCATTGTATGAAAATGGATATACAACATATTCCGAAAATCCTTCAACATCTAAATTATTAGCTGCTTCAAGGAATTTCTCCATTGTTTCAACTTCGCCTCTATTTGAAAATACAAACGGTCTTCCAGCATATTCATTTTCAGGATCTAATCCTAAAAATTTACCGCCCTCTCTCATACCATATTCACTATTAGCAACGTCTGGTCTCCACGTACTCCAGATACCAGATAATTTTCCTTGGTCTTTATCATCAAACCTTAAAATATCGATGTAGTGAGTTGCAGCCTTAGATCCATTATTTTGAACAGATGTATCATATGACCATGAAACTACAAATGCACCATTGTCATCAACCATTCTAAGCGGAACCATTGCCCATGGCTTCCATGAGTATGATTCTTGATCATCCATTTGATCAGCAAATGGCTTCATTTCCTCTGTAACTAAAGAGGTAAATAGTTCTTTATCTAGGTTTGAATAAGCGTCTGTAAGAGCTAATGCTTTTTCCATATAATCATCACTTGCAAGGACATATGCTTTTCCGTTTAATTCATTTTCATCACCATTAAATGGCATATTTCTTCCAGCAGATTCCACACCTTCATAACTAACAGTTAAATTGTTAATTAAGAGAATAAACAAAGCATAAGAAAAAATAGATAGAACTGTAAATTTATCTTTCATTGTTAATCACTCCTTCATTACAATTAACCGCTGCTAAAATAAACAGCGGTTAATTTTTTATATTATTCTTCTGTTTTAATATCCTGAGCATACTGATCAAAAGCTTGAATCTTTCCATCAATATTAAAATAAAACCATTCAACAAGCTTCTTTTCCCAAACTGAACCGTTTTTTCCAACTCTTTTTTCAGTTGAATAAACAGTAACACCAGCTAGCGGATCTGTGTCATAAATTTTTAATGGAACAATTGACCACGGTTTCCATTCAATCGATTCAGACTGATCAAACCACTTCTGCATTCTTTCTCTAGCATCAGCTTTATTTCTTGTTTCACTATTACCCTCATGATCTGTGGCTTGCCATTCGTCAGCAAAGTGCTTCAAAAATCCTTCAACATCTTTATTGTTGTAAGCTTCAACTATTTCTTCAATGACTTCTGTTTCTCCTCTATTAGAAAAAACAAGCGGTCTTCCAGAATATTCATTATCAGGATTTCTTCCAATAAATTTTCCTCCAGTTGATAACCCAAATTCATTATCACCTCTATTTCTTCTCCACTGTGAAAATCCAGCAATTTTTCCATCATCATTTACAGGAAAAACTTCAAATAAGTCTTGAGTTTGCTTAGAGCCATTTTTCCATACTCTATCTTCAACTGACCATACCAAGACAAGGTCTCTATCGTCACCAATAAGTCTAACAGGAACAGCAGCCCATGGTTGCATATTTAATGATTCAAATCTATTATGCCAATCTTTCATACCTTCCATTCTTTCATCAGTAACATATTCTTCAGAATAGAAAGACATTTCTTTTTCAGCATCTAAAGAATTGTATGCATCAACAGCTTCCATAACTATATCAACTGATTCATCGCTACCTAAGACATATGCATTTCCATACAATTCACTAGTTTCATCTCCGAGCCTCTTTCCAGCAGATTCAACACCTTCATAATTCACAGTTGATTCACAAGCTGTAAAAAATAAAATTGATACTGTGGTAAGAGTAAATAAAACTTTATTCATTTCTAACCCCCTTTTTTTTAAAGTTAATAACTAATAAAATTAGAGTTTTTTTTGAAGAATAGTAAATGGAAATTTTAATAAAAATTTTTGTGGAGCCGGACGGGATCGAACCGACGACCTCGTGAATGCCATCCACGCGCTCTCCCAACTGAGCTACGGCCCCAAATTAATTAAACAAAATTTAATAAAATTTTATGTAAATACAATTTTTATGTATATTGCTTTATGAGACAATTTATTATGGTTATTGTTTTCTTATTTATATCATGCGAAGATACAAAGGAAGAAATTTGTATTGACGAGAGTAAAATTAATCCGGACGCTGTTTGTCCTGAAATCTTTGATCCTGTATTAGGTTGTGATGAACAAATATATTCGAATTCATGTGAAGCTGAAAAAAATGGTGTAAGATTTTGGACAGAAATTGAATAAAACTTTTAGTGGTTTAACTTTTAAACAAAAAAGGGCTACAATATGTAGCCCTTTTTAATATTAAAGAATAACAAGGATTAACCGCGAGTTCCCTCACCTTCTCCTTCGCCTTCATCGTCATTTCCTCTTTTTCTACAGTTGTCTTTCCAAGCCTGTTTCATTTCTTCAACAGAATTGACTGTAAGTGAAGAACCATCTTCAAACATTAAATCAACAGGAAATACAACTCGAGGTCTTTTCTTTCTACCTTCATAAGATTCATAGAAAGCTTTCATTTTTTCTTCTAAATCTTCTTCATCTTCAGCAGTCAGAATTGATCCATCAGGCATTGTAAAGCTTACTGGGAAGCCAAATGTAAAACACTTCTTATCATTTTGCTCACCTCTACATGACTGAAATGCTGCTTTTAATTCCTCATCTGAATTAACTGCAACAGTTTCTTCTTCTCCTTTAAATTGAATCTGAATTGGAAAAGCAAATGCAGGTTTTTGTCTCTCGCCAGTTTCTTCATAATGAGCCTTCATTGCAGCTCTAAACTCTTTATAGTCATTAACAGTGTATGATGTTTCTCCAAGAGAGAACGTTAATGGAAATACAAATTTGAAACATCTTTTGTTATGTCTTTTTCTGTCATCCATTCCTTCTCTGTTACCTAATTTTCTCCCATCTTTTGCAAAGAAAATTTCTGTAACATCTCCGGCATCAAGCGCCATATCTCCCATGGATATTTGGTAACCATGTTCTGGAGAAATTTCAGCACTAATCATCATATAGTCATAATATTCAGCTGCAACAACAAATTGTGAAGCCTGAGGAATATCTACGCCATCCACTTCGAATTTATTTGGATCATTTGCGATTGCCTCAATCAATTGTAAATCAGTCATTTCTTCCATGTATGACATGTTATCATCACAAGAATTGACCATAAAAATTAATGCAAATACCAATAATAGTTTTTTCATATAACCCCTTATTTAATTACTTAAAATTTATTTGTTTTTTCTTAATCTGTCAAAATTTCTTTTTGAAATCTCAGAAGCGCGCTCTTGTGTACGTCTTTTTTGAGCACTAGCTTTCATTCTTTCCTCTTGAAAAACCAATTTAGTTCTTTGTTCGTTGCTTAGAATTGAAGTTGTATTTTTCAAAAATTCTGATTCAAGCTTAGCTAACTCCTCTTTCATTTGGAACTGATGTTTTATAGCGACATCTACATCAAATTTTGATGCATCTTTCGTTTTTGAACGTAATTTACCAATCTTTTCACGATATTTCTTTTGAACTTCACGCACCTGGTCCTTGTATTCATTTTGCATAGGAAAGAATTTTTGAGCTTGATCTGGAGACAAGTCTAAATAGCTGGTCTGAACTCCAATCATGGTAGATTCTTTTTGACTTTTTAATTGTTCCATACGTTTTTTACGTAATTCCATTTTATCTGCCTCAGACATATTTCTTTGGTCTATCTGACCTTGCGCAAAAATACTTGCAAATAATATTGTTGTAAGAAGTATATATTTCATGATTTCTCCTAATTTTTAATCTTATGTTTCTAACAAATTATTTGAAAAATTGTTTCAAATTAATTTTTTCGGGCATTTATAAATGACTTAATCGCCATAATAAATCCAACAAGACATAATACAAAAGCTGTAAACTGTTCAACGGTTGCCAAAGGTCTAGCTAACTCATTTCCATTCACAAGATACGCAGCTAAATCCAAAACAGAGCCGTAAGTTGCACCGATTCCTAAGACAAGAATCAGAACATTTATGTGAGCAAAAAGCTTGTGAAGCTTTGGAAAAGTTCTTCCAAGAAATAAAACAATTTGTATTAACAGACCTAAAATTGATGGAATTAATGCGGTAAATGTCATCGCAAAAGCATAAAATGCAATTCCTAAAATAATTAAACTAATACTAATTTTATTAAAAATATTATCCATAACGTTTTTCCCCTTTACTTTTCTATAATTTCGCTAATTTTTTTGAAACTTCCATTTAATTCCGAAATCATTTTTTTGGTATATGGATTATAATTTTGAATATCTTCAAATAAATCCCAAGAATCATTACAAGTTTGGTTTACAAGCTTATGCAATGCCTTATAACCCTCCGTATCAATTCGAGTTTGATTGGTTCCAAAGTCATCAATTACCCTACCAACAAAATGGGTTAACCCTTGCGATCTAGCAGCCATCATATCGTGATCTTCAGCAGAAATTTCTTCAATAATAATATTTTGACTCTCAAAATAATTTTTCCAAAAATTATATCTTTTGAAAGAGTTTCTTACAGCTTCCATTGTCATAACTGAGCCACTATCTTTTAAAGAATCAGGACCGAACAATGGATGAGTTGCAATTATATCTGTTTTTTCAGGAAGATTATCAATCATTACTTTTTTGGGAAATACTTTGACTGAACAAACATCAATGATGGTTTTTTCACCTTGTATTTTGCTTGAAATATCAACTACTAAATCTTCAAAATCCCTAATAGGAACTGCTATAAATATAGTATCTTTTTTTAATGCTTCTTCAAGCGAAACTTCATTGACTTCTGCATTATCAACAGGATTTTTATCATAAACATCAACTTCAAATCCCTTTGTTAGCAATGCGTGTAACATTGCTCCAAATCTACCAAATCCTATAATGCTAACTTTATTCATGAATTCAACCTCTTCACAGCTAAGAACAATGTTAAATTTCTTTTTAAATCATGAATATCATTTTCAAGAATTTTTAGTCCGTATTTTTTTGCTGAGAACTTACTCGCAATTACTGCAACATGCTTATGAAGCTTACCTGATGCCAAATCTTGTGCAGCTTTTGCTGTATCATCTTCCTCAACAAGTTTCTTTGACCAAAATTTTTCTGCTAAATAGTCTTTACACTGTTTTAACGCCTGTTCATGCGAGTGTATTTCTTCAATATCTCCTACTGATACTCCATCTAGAGCTAATAAATTTTGGCTGATTTCGACATAAAACATATCAATAATCTCACACTGATTTTTTGCTAAAGCTTCAACACTCTCTATTACCACTCCTCCTTGCGCATTTTCCATAGCAAATATTCCTGTATCAATTGATTTATCAGACAAACTATTAAGAACGTTCATTGAGCTAACAAGATATTTTAACTCAAAATCTTTAATTCCAAATTTTTTACAATACGATTTTGCTGCTTCTTCACTAAAACTGCCTTCTATTCCCTGAATACCGACTTTCATTTTTTCTTCTCCAAAATATGTTTTATCCCATTAATATAGCTTTGTTTTCCTTCACCATAAAACTGCCCTATACAAACATTTCTAATGACAGAGGTTTTTCTAAAATTTTCTCTTTTATGAATATTTGACAAATGAACTTCAACTGTCGGTATTTGAGTACCAACTATTGCATCTCTTAATGCATAAGAATAATGAGTAAATGCCCCAGCATTTAATATACAATAATTTGCTTCACCTCTTTTTGAATGTAAAAAGTCAATTATTTCCCCCTCTGAATTTGACTGAAAAAATTCTAATTCTAAATCTTTGCATAATTCATGATTTTGTATCCATCCATTTATCTCTTCCAAGCTTTCATTGCCATAAATTTCAGGCTCTCTTTCTCCAAGCAAATTAAGATTAGGACCATTAACAATTATCACTTTCATAACGCACTCAAACTTTCTTTAATTTGATCAAATGAAATATCCTCACTAATCCTAGACTTTCCAATTTCATCGAGCAAAATAAACCTAATTTTTTTATTTCTAAACTTTTTGTCATTCTTGACAAAATTAATAAATGTGTCTTTATCATCAATATCAAGATCAGGTAAATCAAATTTTGATAAAAATTGTATGGATGACATGTACTCCCTATCTGATAATTTTCCAAATTTATTAGAAAGATACAGTGCGCATTTCATACCATAGAAAATAGCTTCACCATGCAATAAATCCTTATACTCCTTAAAAGATTCAAGTCCATGACCAACGGTATGACCAAAATTCAAAATCATTCTCAGCTCATTTTCATTTTCATCTTCACTGACAATATCGCCTTTAATTTCACAGCATTGAATGATTATTTTTTGGAGAACATCCATATTTTTATTATCAATTTCTGTAATATTTGTAGTTAAATATTCAAAAAATTCTTTGTCATAAATAAAGCCATACTTTACTACCTCAGCTAAGGCTGCATTCATTTCTCTTTTAGGCAAAGTTGATAAAAAATGTGTATCAATTTTAACGGCAATTGGCTGATAAATTCTTCCAACTAAATTTTTACCACTTTGTAAATTTATTCCTGTTTTTCCACCGATTGCTGAGTCAACCATTGCAAGCAGGGTTGTTGGATATTGAATGTATTTAATTCCTCTCATAAAAATTGATGCTGCAAATCCTGCTACATCTCCAACTACTCCTCCGCCAACAGCAAAAACTAATGAAGATCTATCAAAATGTTTGCTAGCCATATCATTGACAATTGAAGAAATAGATTCAAATGATTTTGCCTCTTCACCTTGATTAATTAAAAAAATGTTAACATTTTCTAGATTAGAAAGCTCATTGAAGCTGCTTTTATAAAGATTAAAAATTTCTTCTTGAGTAATTAACATACATTGTGATTCAGTTGAGGATGCAAACTTTACAACTGAGGCTTTAAAATCTTCAATCAAACTTATGTTATAACTATTATTACCTAAGTCAACTTTTATCTTATTAGACATTTATCATCTCCATAATCTTGTCACAATTTTCTTGAATAGACATATGATCTGTTATCATTTCATAATTACATAATGTTTGGTATTTTTGCTCTCTTTGACACATAATTTTATCAAGTATTTCTTCCTTATTCTCAACATTTAACAATGGCCTTGAGTTGTCATCTTGAAGTCTATCTAATAATATATTTTTGGATGTTTTTAAGTATATGCAACTTTTAGAACCTAATAAGTTAAAGCTTTCTTCAAATGTAACAGCACCTCCTCCAACAGCTACAACAACATTTTCCTTTGATATGTGTTTTTTAATTTCAGCATACTCTAACTCCCTAAAGTGTTGCTCACCTTTAGAAAAAAGCTCATTAATACTCAAGTTGTGTGTATTGGAAATTTCACTGTCTATATCAATAAACTCCCAACCTAAACTCAACGACAGGGCTTTTCCAGTAGAAGACTTTCCACTACCCATCATTCCAATTAGATATAGCTGTTTAATATTTTCCACTGCTTTTTATATGTTTCTTTAATTGTGCAAGACTATCTCCACCGAACTTTTCAAGCAATGCATCTGCAAGGACTATAGCAAGCATACTTTCTCCAATAATTGATGCAGCAGGAACAGCGCAAGAATCTGTTCTTTCTTTATGGGCAAGTACCGGTTCCATAGTTTCTAAATCAATAGATTTTAAAGGTTTTACTAATGTAGATAGTGGCTTCATACTGACTTTTACATGAATAGGTTGTGCATTACTCATTCCACCTTCAATTCCTCCCGCATTATTGCTTGAACGTACAATTTTATTGTCTTCTAAGAGAATTTCATCATGAAGCTCACTTCCAAAGGCTGCGCTAGAAGCAAAACCTGCACCAAGCTCAACACCTTTAAAAGCATTAACAGACATCATAGCTTGGGTTATTCGAGCTTGTAGCTTTCCATCCGCATTTATATATGAGCCAAGCCCATAAGGTAATCCTGATGCTACCACCTCAAAAGAACCTCCAACGGAGTCACCATTACGTTTTGCAGTATCAATTACTTCAATCATTTTAGCTTCTACATCTTTATCGAGACATCTTACTGAGGATTGATCAGCAGTATCGTTCAAATCTTTTAATGACATTTTAGCTAAAACTGGAGTTTCATCAACTATATCATGGATTTGATAAACTCTGCTGCCAATAAGAATTCCAACTTCTTCTAAAAGCCTTCTACAGATTGCACCGATTGCAACTCTCATAGCTGTTTCTCTTGCAGATGAACGTTCAAGAACATTTCTTAAATCATCAAAATCATATTTCATCATTCCAGCCAAGTCAGCATGTCCAGGACGAGGCATAGAAATCTTTTTGTGCTCTTTTTCAGGCTTACCAACTGCCATCCTATCTTCCCAGTTCACCCAATCCAAATTTTTAATAATAAGTGAAATTGGAGAGCCAAGTGTTTTTTCATGTCTAACACCCGAAAAAATTTCTGCAAAATCTTTTTCGATTTTCATTCTACCACCTCTTCCGTAGCCTTGCATCCTTCTTAAAAGATCAATTGCAATGTACTCTTCCGTTAAATGAAGACCTGCAGGTATTCCTTCAATAATACCTGTCAAACCTTTCCCATGTGATTCGCCAGCGGTCATGTATGATATTTTTTTTAACATTTTATGTTCTCCAATTGTTTTCTCACGGATTCAATTTGTGAATCCAAATTATAGTTAGTTTCTCTCCAAATTTCAATAGACTTCAATGCTTGAAAAATAAACATATCAAGACCATTAATCTTTTGGGAGCATTGATTAAATTTTTTTAAAAATAAAGTTTCTGTAGAAGTATAAATAAGATCAATTAAAATTGTATGCTCACTTACAGGAATATCAAAAAAATTATCTAAGTCTTCCTTGTACATTCCAATCGGAGTAGTATTGATTGCAATATCGCAACTTTCGGATTCAGAACTAAATAACTCGATGTTTTTAAAACCTAGTTTTTGTGCAAACTTTTGAAGATTGTGAGCATTATTAATTGATCTATTTTTTATGATAATATTATTAACTCCTTGATCGATAAGACATTTGACTACAGTTTTTGCTGAGGACCCAGCTCCAAGAATAATACAGCTACCTCCTTCAATAATTATTTTATTCTTCTTTAACAGCATATCAAAACCATACTTATCAGTATTAAATCCACATATCATATTATTTGATTTAGAAATACAATTAATGTTACCTAAAATTTTTGCCTCATTGTCAATATTATCCAAAAATTCTACTACTCTATTTTTAAATGGAATAGTAACATTAATACCATTAAATAAATCAAAATCATTATTGAAAAAATCATTTAGTTTATCATTTTCAATATGAATTTTTTCAAAAGAACAGTTTGAAATATTTAATTCTTTATAAAGAATTTCGTGAAGCTGGGGGCTTAAACTTTTATCAATTGGGTTTCCTATAACTGCAAATTTCATTTGGTTATCTCACTAAGATAATTGAAGAAATTTGGTAATGAAATATCAACACATTGAGTATTATCAAGCTCATATTTTTCAAAAGAAGTAAGGCTTAAAATTGTGAATGCCATAGCAATTCTATGATCATCAAACGTAGTTATTTTAGGCATTTTTTCTACCTTTCCTCCCTCGATAAATAGATTATTATTTTTTTCATATGCCTTGATTCCAAAAGCTTCTAGATTATGTATAATTGCCCTTAATCTATCACATTCTTTATATTTTAACTCATCTACATTTTTAAAAACTGTTGTGCCGTTTGCAAAAGCCGCCACAACCGCTAATATTGGCACTTCATCAATAATTGATGGTATAGTTTCTGATTCAACTTCTATTGCTTTAAGCTTAGATGAGCTAATAGTTAAATCTCCTACTTTTTCACCATTGTGAACTGATTCATTTGATTTTGATATTGAACAATTCATTTTATTTAAAACTTCAACAAATCCAATTCTAGACTCGTTAAGCAATACATTAGTCAATTTTAAATTTGAATTATTATTAATAACTGCTAAAGCAGCAAAAAAAGCTGCTGAAGACGGATCAGAGGGCACAGAAATATCAACTGACTTTAACTTATTTTTCAGCGGATGAACTATAATTTTATCCCCTTCTACTTCGATTGATGCTCCCATATTTTTTAACATAATTTCTGAATGATTTCTTGTCGGAATAGTCTCATTAACACTTGATACATTATTTCCGCCTAACGCGGAAAAAAGTATACTTGATTTAACCTGTGCGCTTGCAACTTTCATATCAAAGTCTATAGCGCTAATACCATCAGAGGCATCTATTGACAAAGGCAATAATCCATTATTTGAAGAAATTGTACATCCCATTGCTGTAAGAGGCGTAATTATTCGATTCATTGGTCTCTTTGATAAAGATTCATCTCCAATCAAGGTAAATGATAATTTTTGGGATGATAATAGACCTGCAATCAGCCTAGTGGTTGTACCTGAATTACCACAATCAAGTTCTTTTGACGGTGAATAAAGTTCTTTTCCGTTAATTATAATCTCATCCTCATTTTGTTCAATTAAAGCCCCGCAATCTCTCAAAATACTTATTGTAGACTGAAGATCAGCGCCATCATTTAGATTTCTAACATAACTAACTCCATCAGCGATCGCTGAAAGCATTATGGCTCTATGAGAAATAGATTTATCTCCTGGAAGTTGTAATGTTCCTTGAACTTGCATTTATCTTTGCAATTCCTCTGCAATATTAAATGACAACTCTAATGCTTGATTAGCATTCAATCTTGGGTCACAATGCGTATGATATCTTGAATTTAAATCATCATCGCTTACTTTATAAATTCCGCCAGTACATTCAGTAACATTTTGCCCTGTCATCTCTAAATGAATCCCACCTAAGTGACACCCTTTATCTTTAAGAATTTTAATAGCTTTTGATGTTTCATTCAGCAAAGCATTAAAATCTCGGGTTTTTAAACCTGAAGAAGATTTGACTGTATTTCCATGCATTGGATCAGAAATCCATAATACTTTTTTATTATTTTTAATAATTGCTTCAACTAATCCAGGCAAGAAATCATCAATATTATCTTCACCGTACCTAAAAATTAATGAAATTTTACCAGCTTCATTTTGAGGATTGATAATATCAATAATCTTAATCAATTCTTCAGGATCAAGGCTTGGTCCACACTTGATTCCAATCGGATTGCTTATACCCCTGCAGAATTCTACATGAGCACTATCTACAAAGCGTGTTCTATCTCCAATCCATACAAAGTGTGCTGAAGTGCAATAAACCTCGTTTGTAAGTGAATCTACGCGTGTTAATGCTGCTTCGTATGGAAGATGTAATCCTTCATGGCTTGTAAAAAACTCAACTGTATTCAAATCAATAACAGTTGATGTATTAACTCCTACAGCATCCATAAAATCTAAATATTCATTAATTTTGGCAGCTATTTCCTCATACTTTTTACCCTCTTTACTTGCCTTTACAAATCCCATATTCCATGAGTTTACTTTACGCAAATTAGCAAAACCACCCTGCGCAAAAGATCTCAGTAGATTTAAAGTTGAAGCAGACTGTGAATATGCTCTCAATAGTCTTGCAGGATTCGGCTCTCTTTTTTCTTCAGAAAATTCAATACCATTAATTGAATCTCCATAATAACTGTTCAACGTTTTTCCATCTATCGTTTCTAGGTCAGAAGATCTTGGTTTAGCAAATTGTCCAGCAATTCTTCCAAGTTTTATGACGGGTACTTTAAGTTTTGCAGTTATTACAGCGCTCATTTGTAAAATAACTCTAAAAGTATCTCGAATATTATTTGCATTAAATTCTTTAAAGCTTTCAGCACAATCTCCCCCTTGAACTAAAAAGGCATCTCCATTGCTGGCCTTAGCAAGATCTTGCTTTAAATTCCTGCACTCACCAGCAAAAACTAATGGCGGAAATCCTTCTAGCTTTTTTAAAGCTTTTTCAAGCTGATTTGGATCATTGTATTGAGGGATATGTTTAATCTTGAAGTTTTTCCAAGAATCTTTAGACCACTTTGACATTATAGCTCCTCTACTTTTTTTGATTCAGTAATTATTGACTGATAAATTGATTTTAAAAAGCTGGCTTCTGCAGCAGAAAAACGTGCATCAATTTTAGCATAGATTGCATTTTCTCTTTCTTGATCTAATACAGGAAGACCTTCTTGCTTTTTTATATGACCAATAGCTGTTACTGCATCCAACCTTTCCAACAGTAAATCAAAGATTTGTTCATCAGCATTATCTATTTGTTCTCTGTTTTTTAATATTTTTTCGTTCATAATTTCCTCCATATAACAAAAAACCCTAGCGGGTTTTGCTAGGGTTCGTGTAGAATTGATATAAATTTACCGTTAGGCGTCTACAGTCCCCCTGCTTCTAAAATAAAAATAATAGTTGTAAAAATTTCTCATTGAACTAGTTTAAACATCGATTGATAGGGATTCAAGGAAAATATTATTTAGATTTAAAAATCAATTTAGAAGATTTTGCTTTATCAAGAGCGTCATAATTGAACATGAACGGTTTAAATTCTCCAGCATTATACATCTCAGTTTGATCGTCATAATGTTTTGATCTAAACAATCCTGACTGTCCAGTAGGTAAAATACTAAATCCGTTATCAAGATTTGAGAAGTCAATTACTCTACGCATGGATGAGCCTGCTCTAACACTAAATGGCTTGCTAACTGAATAGCTGGCTGCTCTTGGAGTCATACCCGATCCTGCCATTGGATACGGTCCTACGCTAAAGTTTATAAGCCTTTTGACTAATGGGTCTGCGTCCAAACGATGACGATAAGTAACTTGGTGCACTTGACCCCATGTTAAATCTTTGGGATTTCCATACTTTTCAGAAAGAAATACATGTGCATCATGAAAAGACTTATTAACAATATCATTTAATGTTTCTTTTTCATCTGTCGAAACATTATCTACCCATAGTGTAGCATCACCATCAAATATTTTTCTAATGGCTAATGAACGGATGTATTTCAAGCTGTAAAATGTATCGAATGAATCATTCCCAAAACTGTAGAGTTCATCTTGAAATAGATTTTGAACTAACTGCAGATATACTGCATGAAAGGCTACTGTAGCGTCTGAATCAATAGATTCAACGCCATCCCATCCTTTTAACATGTTATAAATCTCATCTCCTTCATCAGAAAAACCTTGCGTATAATTTTCAGTAAAGATTGGAGCATATTCCTCTCCAAATGGCGAGGTTATATCATTGAGAACAGATTTCATATCATCAACATCAAATTTAGCATCGATTCTTAATCGTCTATCAATTTGCTCTCCACGACTTGGGTCTGCCCAATATCGTGATATATAGTATGGGTATTCATCCCCAATAATTTTATTGTTTCCATTGGAAACATATCCTTTATCAGGATTAAAAGAATATGGCATCTCCTCAAAAGGAATGTATCCCTGCCAATCATGCTTAGTGGTAGTACCATCAAAAGGAATTAGCATTTCAGCATCAAGCCTTATAGGGACCTTTGAGCTAGGTCTCCATCCAATATTTCCTTCCTTATCAGCATAAGTCCAATTCTGACCTGGAGCACCAAACATTTTAGAAGCCTCAGAAAATTCTTCCCAATTAGATGCCTGAGCGAGCATAAACAAGGCTGTGGTCTCATCAAAGGCATCGTATTCTGTCCATTGAAATGATATGGCCTTATTCAACGCTTTAGCATCTCTGTGTATCTTGCTAATAATTGGACCCCTGTGAGTCGAACGAATAGTAATTTTTCTTACATCTCCAGACTTTAAAGTGATTTCTTCTTCTTCAATTAATAAATCTCTCCACTGACCGTCAACATAATATTGTGTTTGATCTTCATTCAATGATTCGATATAAAAATCCATATCATCTGTCATCACATTAGTAAAACCCCATCCTATATGCTCATTATGTCCAATAACTGGTAAAGGAAATCCATATAGACCATAACCACCAAAATTAAAGTTGTCACTTTTGAGTCTTATCTCATACCACCATGGTGGCTGATTGTAGGCTAAGTGAGGGTCATTTGCTAGTAGTGGTTTTCCAGAAACGGTTTTAGATCCTGACACAGCCCATGCATTGGAACCATATCCATCTCTATCTGTTTTTAATAGGTTTCTTAAATTTTTCGTGTCTCTTGCAAATTGCTGATAACTTTTAAGTAATACATCGTTGGAAGCTATAGTCACATAATCTTCTTTATATGACGGTAATACTTCTGCTAAATAGTTAGGTCCAAGCTGCTCATTAATTGCTCCAAAAAAGAGCTCTGAGTCCCATCCGCCTTGCAATTCCCAGGCCATCATAGTGCTTAAAGCAATAATATCCAACGGCTCAAACACAGGCAATTCTTCTATTTGTAATAACTTGAATTCTAGAGGATATTCCGCAGGACTTAAATTTTGAACATAAGCATTAATACCATAACATGTGTCTTCCAAATGCTGCATAATATCAGGAGAAACTTTATCAAAAGTTTTTTTAGCAGTCTTCTCAAAACCAAGTGTTCTTAAGAATCTATCTTCGGCAAATAATGTATCATTAACTACTAAGCTTAATTGACCTTTATATGCATATTTCATAAAAGCCATTTGAAACAGTCTATCTCTTGCTCCAATATAACCAGCAACTTTAAACATGTCAGAATCGTTTTTAGCAAAAATGCTTGGAACACCATAATCATCAAATAATACCTCGACGTCATTTGAAAGAGATAATTGAGAATTGATGCCTTCATAAGAAACCTCTACTGGCTTCAGAAATGAATTAATAGCAAAATTAATTATTATAAAAATGCTAAATAATGCAAATAGAATTTTATTACGGACTGACATCACAAAAACTAAGAAAAAATTACTTTTTAAGAGAGTAATTTTTTAAAAACTTAGTTCATTAGGGTTTTTTGAAAAAATTCAGCAGCAAACTTAAATGATTTTTCTCTTGCCTCATCATTTCCGCCCATCGTTGGTCCTCTTCCAGCACAGGTCAATAATGCTAACTTTTGCATGGTTGGAGAATTAATTGGGATTTTCCAAAATTCACTTAAAAACAATACACCTTCATCATTCATTGGAAAGAAACAATCTCCAAGAGTATAACCATTTTCCATTGTAGTTAACTCCATTTCTCTATCAAAAGAGTGGTGAGCATTTTTATAAATAGTAATGTCTATATTATGCGGTAATCCACTCTCATTTAACTTTCCTAAAAGATTTGTACATGCCGAAGCAGGTACCCAATCATCCAATTCACCAATTAAAATATGTACAGGTGCCTGACTAAAAATCATGGACTCTTCTGGATATGGGTATGCTAAACATCCTGGATAAATAGGTAAATGAGCAGCGAACCTAAATTTTCCATTATTAATAGAATTAATTAATGGCATCCATGCAGAATAAAGTGATACAGTTCCTCCTAGACTCCATCCTGTTATTCCAGCTTTATCAATATCGATATTCGGATGTGTAGACAATGTTTCTAGCGCAAGATAACTATCAAGAATCATCATTGCAGATGTAACTTCTACCTGACTCCCAACTGTAGATTGAACATCTCGACTATCAAAACTTTGTAATTGAAGCGTAGCAAACCCAAATGAACGATACATTTCTAAATATTTTAAATGATGTGGGCCCCAGTTTAAACTTCCAGCAACCCCAACAATAAGAGGATATTTTTTCTCAGCATCAAAGTCTGCTGGAAATCCTAAGACACCAGTAACTGTTTGTTTTTCTTGATTATCAAGATCAGTGATCACCTCTTCAAAAGAGAATGGATTTCTGCTTTCAAAGACGATAGTTTCTTTAGAAGTTTCCTGTAACATAATTTGTGAACAAAATAATAGTAGTAATAATTTTTTCATGCTTTCTCCAATAATTGTAAATACGATTTAAATAGCAATCCACCGCCGCCACTATATCCAACAAGCTCTCCATTACTTCCAACAATTCTATGACAAGGAATAATAATAGGAATTTTATTAGATCCACTCACTCTTCCGACTGCCCTAGCAGATTTTGGCTCTTTAATTTTTTCAGCTATTTGTTTGTAGCTTTTTGTTTTCCCATATGGAATCTTGGACATCTCTTTAAAAACTTTTAATGAAAACTCTGAACCTTCAATATGCACAGGGACATCAAATTTTTTTAATTTTCCATTAAAGTAAGCATTCAATTGATTTTGAATATCTTTGGCAAATTTTGATGAACTATTGTTTGCAATTTTCAAAGAAAGTTGTTTCTCCAATAAATCATTTTTTTTCTCTGCGAAAGACAGATCATAAAGTTGATTGTTATTAAAAATAATTCGGAAATAAAAATGAAGGTTTTTTACTTGAAATATTTTCTGATTCATAATCAGTATCTTAAAATAAATCTGCTACCACATTTGGTACATTTTGCGAGAAAACTAATATACTCATACCACTTAGTTCTTGCCCAAGTATGTTTGCATTTTAAACATTTCATAATTTTTAAAATTTAAGTATTTTCTTCTAAATAACTACAAAATATCATAAATAATGAATCCAAAGAAACTAAAAATTATCATTGCTGTAATGGCCATTTGTATCGCTTTTTTATCATATAAATTTTATGAAGTAAATAACGATTTAAAGGATTATAAAAAGTATTATAAAGAACTATCAATTTTGTACTTAAATGAGGTAATTGAAGCTCCTAAGCTAGAGGCACCTTCAACAGAAGATATGAAAGTTACAACAATTGATTTTGAAAGCAATATGCTACAATTTACAGATTTGGATAATAATATTTTTAATATTCAAGACTTTGAAGGAAAAAATCTTTTTATTAATTATTGGGCAACTTGGTGCAATCCTTGTTTAGCTGAAATGCCGTACATGGCTGAGCTTTATGAAAAATATCAAAACAACGAAGATATTATATTTTTATATTTATCAAGAGAAGAATTAAAAACAATCAAAAATTATATACCAAAAGATGAGAGTCTTCAAAATCTTCCGATCTTCAAAATTATTACTGATGATGAATTCTTCGCAACTTCTGGAATACCTACTACTTTTATTGTTAACTCAAAAGGACAAGTAGTTGTTAAAGATGTTGGTAGTGCTTTTTGGAATGATCAATCAGTTTTCAAATTTATAGATCAATTGATAGAAGAAAATGAAGTCTAATATTAAAATATCAACAGAAAATCATTTTCCATATTTTGGAAATGGAATTCAATTTAATGAGCATTTATTTGGACTGAAATTTGATGCTGATTTAATTCAAAAAACCTCTGAATTAATATGGACATCAAATTCAACTTTACCATATTCTACTCTAAAAAAACTTCCAGCCCCTTTTGATATTTTATCAGATATTGCACTTGAAATGACAGTTAACAATCGTTCAAAAACAGGTTTAATAGGACAAAATGCTCTTCTTGATGAAGTGAGATTAATTGATAATGGTTTGATGGATAAATTTATTTTAGAAGTACAAAATCATATTGCTAATCCAACCAGAAAATCTGCAGAATTGATTGCAAATGTAAGGTGTTGGTCTTCGTGGTTAGCAAATGGTATTAAAATTGAACCTATTTTTAATGGAGGAAAAAAAGCGTGTTCATTTATCCCATGGCCACTTTCAGGATTACTTTTATTATCTTCTAGAATTTCAGGACAGCAACCTGAATTTGAATATGCTGCTGATTATGTACTACGATCTGGGATACTACCCGATCAAGAACTAGACCATTATGATGATATAGATAAAAATATTGATTACATAAGGTCAATTAAACCGTTAGTTGCATTTCATGATTTTGATGGAAATGAGCAAGGATTTAGAATGACTCATCTTGCAATGGAAAGAACATCTAATTTGATGATAGAGAACGCAATGTTAGCTGTTGAAGGTAAAGATATTAGAGAAAATCTTGAAAAAATTGAATTAGCCACAAAACAATCGAATCAGTTATTCAATGCTATGTGGAAAGTAAGTGAACCATCATTATACAACAAAGAAGTAAGGATATTTATTCAAGGCCTTTTTGGAAATCAAGGGAGTATATATAAAGATAAAGGTTTGTTTTTTGAAAACTGCGGAGAAGATTTTGACGAAGAATATAATTCCAAAGGATTTTATTTATCAAACTTGCATGGTCAAACTGGAGCCAATAGCTCCTACCATCCTATTGCTGACGAAATTACAGGTGTTGGAGATCATACTCATGCATATATTGCAGATAATATTGTTGATAAAGCAATGATTAAAGGGGTGTTGGAAAAAGGATACGTTAGTTCAAAAGATTTACCAAACATTGAGGTAGACTCATTAACAAAGCTTTTAAAATCATTTAGAGTTGGTTATAGGCCTCCAGCACATCATGCTATGATTGTTAAGACTAGAAATGCAATCCAAAACTCTGATTACTTTTCAAAAATTGAATCAGATAATAAAAATAAGAAGATTTTAGCTAGTGCTGTTCGTTGGATAATTCAACATAGAATAGATCACTACAAAATGGTTGTTTTCTATATACTTAAAGCTCCAGATCCATATCAAAATCAAACTAAAGCTAAAGGTACTGGTGGCTCGCCAACACCTACTTTCCTTCCCAAAATGTTTACACATAGCATCGAAAGATTAAAAAATTTAGTTGGTGATGAAAATTTATCTTGGTCAAATGAACTTATAAATATTACATCGAACCATGAGACTGCAATGCAGAAATTTCAAAAAATTGCAATGAAAGCAGAAAATTAAAAATTATCTGGAACTAAATGCTCCATAAAAAAATCGGTCATTTTTTTATACAAATGATATCTATTTTTCCAACCATCAGCAGGGTTATCTTCACTTAAAAAATTATTATTGTACATTCCATGATTTGCATTGGAATAAATAAACATCTCCATATCTTTTCCATGTTCAGCATAGGCTTTAGCTAACTTAATTGAATGTTGATGGTGTACGTTATCATCAGCATTGCCATGTATTTGCAATAAATGTCCTTTCGCTTTATCAACATGAGTAAGCACAGAAGCATTTTTATACCCTTCAGGATTTTCTTCAACCAACCCCATATACCTCTCTGTCCAAATAGTATCATAAAGTAGGGGTTCTACGTTTGGAGCAATGGAAATACCAGCTTTATAATAATCGCTAGCAAGCGTCATACACATATTAGTAAGATAGCCGCCGCCACTCCATCCCCAAATTCCTATATTTTCAGCATCAACATATGTCAATCCTTGTAAATACTTTGCTGCAGCAATATGATCTTTAATAAGATATTTTCCATAATCCCCATAAGCTAAGTCTTTAAATGCTTTTCCTCTTCCACCAGTACCTCTATTATCAAATGAAAAAATGATAAAGTCTCTACTTGCAAAAAATTGGTGAAAAATATGACTTCCTGAGCCCCATCTATTAAGCACTAATTGTGAGCCTGGCCCTCCATAATTATATAATATGACTGGGTATTGCTTCATTGGATCAAAATTATGAGGATAAGTAATTAAAGCATTAAGTCGTGTACCATCATCTGTAAAAATATTTATTAATTGTGGGTAAGTTAAACCATATGCATCAAATTGAGATCTATCTGTTTCTGCAAGAAC
>Ga0315330_10000780_pt1 | contig 20711 bp, 10 predicted proteins | sample M140m34915metaG_FD_203453 | JGI IMG/M metagenome (GOLD analysis project Ga0315330, IMG submission 203453) | Ammonia-oxidizing marine archaeal communities from Monterey Bay, California, United States - M1 40m 34915 | ecosystem: Environmental > Aquatic > Marine > Intertidal zone | place: USA...
ACAAACATTCTTAGTTGATCAAAAAGGTGGTTTATTTGTTTCTAAGATAGATCTTTTTGTAACGGCGAAAGATGCTAATATACCATTGAATGTTTCTATTCGATCAGTAGAAAATGGAGTTCCAACTCAGAAGATTGTTCCAGGTACAGATGTTAATACGTATCCTGGAAGTATTGGAGTTTCTGCTACAGGAGCAACAGCAACTTCAATTGCATTCGATCATCCAGTTTATTTAGAACAAGATCAAGAATATGCTGTCGTTTTAATATCAATGTCAGACGATTATAAAGTCGCAGTTGCAGAAACAGGCGGATTTGATATGATTAATACTGCAAATAGAGTTACAAAACAACCATATAATGGTGTATTCTTTACTTCAGCAAACTCATCTACATGGACACCTGAGCAAAGTAAAGATCTTAAGTTTACTTTATATAGGGCCAAATTTGCTACAGCAAATCAAACAGTCACTTTTGTTAATGATGTACTTCCACCTAAACCATTAGGTAATAATCCATTTACTTATGTATCAACATCTGGTGGTAATTCTATTATTAGAATAAAACATAAAAATCATGGAATGTATGGAACAAGTAACAAGGTTACTCTTGCTGGTTGTGTAGCTGGCAATGGCTTAACCGCAGCAAATTTAAATGGTGATCATACTATTGCCAATATAGAACATGATTCATATACAATTACTGTGACAGGAGTATCTACTACTCAAGGAATTCCAGGTGGAGGTTCAACAGTAACTGCCACTGAAAATAGATTCTATAATTTATTACATCCAATGATTCAAGAATTAATTGTTCCAGGTACAGCAATATCTTATTCATTAAATGGTTATTCTGGTAAATCAATTGATTCTGGTTCAGAGCAAATGTATTCAAATTCTGGATTAACTAGTTTACCAGTATTATCAAATAGTAATTTACAATTTACTTCTCCGCTCGTAATTGGATCTCAAATTAATGAAACAAATTATATGAGTAATAATAAATCATTTGAATTAACTGCTACATTTGCAAATGATAATGATTATGTATCACCAGTAATTGATATGAATAGATTATCGGCTACTACAGTTCAAAACAGAGTTAATGATGCTACTAATAATTCAGGAAACTATTCAAGCTATATTGCTGAAACTGTTGCAGAAGGTACATCAAATGTAGCCAAATATATAACAAAGAAAATTGAATTAGCTGACGAAGCAGATATAATTAGTGTTTTTATAAATGGTAATAGACCATCATCTAGTAATATTGATTTATATTATAAAGCAGTTGCAGCTGGTTCTGATATTGATTTTGATTCAGTAGCATGGATAAGAGACACTGATACAACTGTAACTATATCTAATCCATTACCAGTTAATGATGGTGGACAATATAGTGAAGTATCATATGAAATAGATCCTGCAATAGGGAAGTTTGGTGCATTTGCATTTAAGATAGTATTAAGAACAAGTTCAAGTTCTAATGTTCCAACATGTAAAGATTTTAGAGCTATAGCCTCTACATAGGAAATATTATGGCAACAAACAAAAAAACAGAAAAGGCAATAGTAGAAGAATCTCCTAATTTAGTTAGAGATATGTCTACGAATGCTATTATAAATACAGATAGAAGTGGATTTGAACAAAGACTAACTCAGATTGCTAAACAACAACAGCAAGCTGAGATAGACGCAAAGCAAAGGGAAGACATAGATAGTCTTAAAAAAGATATGGCAGAAATTAAAAAACTGTTAAAAGGTATGGCGAGTAAATAATGGCAATTAGAAAAGAAACAAGAATAGCAACGAGTAATACTTTAGAAGAATGGAGAATTAAATCCAATGAGATATCTCTTCATCTTGGTGATACCGATCAATTAGCCACTGATGTTGGTGATAAAGTATTTTCAACTACCGCATCGGCTAATGCTCATAAATTTAGTGGTACTCGTTTTGAATTATCTCCTGAAGACACTTTAGACAATACTGCAGGTTACATTATTCTGAAGGGTAATCCTACTATGACAGGATTTGTAGTTGATACTACAATATTCCAAGGTTCAGATCTTGCAAATGCCACGTTTAAAGCTACAATTGAAGGTGTAATAAACGACGAAAAAATACTTGTCAAAAATGTAACTGGTACTTATAATCCAGCAGCTATCCTTAAAAACGGAACACAAACAATTGCAGTAGCTAAGCAAGCAAGATTAGTTGCAGAGTCTTATCCAGTAGGTATCATTAGAGTTTATAATGACGCAACTGAATTACCTCAAACATTAACAAGAGGCGGATTTCATGTAGTCAATCATCAATTTGATATTGTATTAACTGGTTCTCCTACTCTTCCAGCAACATTTAACGAAGGAGCTACATTATATCAAGGAACTAACCTAGCAAGTGCTACATGGTCAGGAACAATGTATGATATAACTTCTACATTAATTAGATTAAAATCTGCTTCAGGTTCTTTTAGTGCCAGCACAATATTAAAAGTTGATGGTAGTACTGGAACTTCAAATCAAATTGCAGCTGCCAAAATTACTTCAGGTGGAGTTACGGATTATTCATTCGGAACTCTAATTGAGATTCATACTCCGGCTGATAATGGAGATGTAATTAAAATTAAAGCAACTAATGTAATTGATGCTATTAATGAATTACAAGACGATGTTGGTACAGTAGAAAATTTAACAACTACTGCAACAGATTTACAAGCTGCGATTAATGAGCATGATGCAGAATTAGGAACAATCACTGCAGGAGCATTAGGAACAACTGCTTCAACAGTTAGTACAGCTATTAGGGAGCACGAAGATCAAATAGGTAATACAGCATATGGAACATCTGCAGGTACTATATCAGCCGCTCTTAAAGAACACGGTGATGAATTAGGAACAATCACTGCAGGAGCAATGGGAACAACTGCTTCAACAGTTAGTACGGCTATTAAAGAACATGAAGATCAAATAGGTAATGTTGGCTATAGTACAACTGCACAAACAATAACAGGTGCTCTTAACGAATTAGAAACTGCAGCAAGAGCAGCTAATACAAATTACACACTCACAACAACCGCTCCAGATTTTAGAACAGCTATTAACGAATTAGATGCTGAACTTGGTACTATCACTGCAGGAGCAATGGGTACTACGGCTGCTACCGTAGGCGGAGCAATAGCAGAACATCAAGCAGACATTGGTACAGTTGGAAGTTTAACAACTACTGCAACAAGTGTAGTAACTGCTATTAACGAATTAGATTTAAAACAAGGTGCAGCTACTTTAGCGACTTCTGCAAATACTCTTTCAGGAGCGATCAATGAATTACATACTGAGAGTGATGCAAGTGTAAGACTAACTTCAGGAAGTGCTCAAACATTAAACTTTAATATGACATATGGAAGTAATGGTAAAACAATGACCTTTGCTTCGGGTACAACATTAGATCTTTCCAATGGTACTTTATTATTGTCAGCCGCAGGAAATGTTGCAAACTTTGGTTCAGCATTCTTAAACTTAAATGCTACTGCAGCAAGCGGATCAAATGTTAATCAACAGGGTTTACAGGTTGATAGATCAAGTATCTCAGGTGGAGCTGCAACTCACGACGTAAGATTACAATGGAACGAAACACGAGTTGCTGCAGATCCAGAAGAAGCGTGGGAGTTAATCGGAATGAATACTTCTGGTGCCACAAATACTACTTCTATTTTAACACGATATAATGCATTTAATCTATTTGCTAATAATACAGAAAGCGGAATAAATGCAACTTGGGATTCTACTAATCAAAACGTTGATTTTAATGTAGATGACTTTACTGTTACTTTAGGTACAGGTCCAATTTCTGGTAATTTTACAATTACTAATTTAGCCAATGCTACATTTAATACAACTCTCGATAATAACTCTGTAACTTTAGGAACACATACTACTGGAAATTATGTTGCTACTATTGCAGGTACAGCTAATGAAATAACTGTTACTGGATCAGGTTCAGAAACAGCAGGTGTAACGATTGCACTACCAGATGATGTTACTATTGGAAATGATTTAATAGTTACAGATTATGCAAGAGCTGCTGGTCTTAGAGTTGGTACAAGTGGAACAGATCCAGGTGATAATAATCTTGCAGTCAATGGTAATGCTACAATTGCGGGTAACACAACAATAACTGGTAATTTAACAGTTAATGGAACACAGACAACATTAAGCACTGCAACGTTAGAGGTTGAAGACACTTTAGTCCTCGTTGGTAGTGATTTAGGAAATACAAACGAGCCAACAACTGGTGGATTTGGATTAGAAACAAGAAAATTCAGTGCATTAGGTGGAACAACAATTAATGGAAGAACATGGGAGTCAGATGGTACTCACCCAGATGCTGCTTCAAATGTAGATGGTTCACATTCAATTGTATATAACTTTTCAACAGATAGATGGGAAGCAGATGGATCATTAATTCTTTCTTCCGCAACATTAGGTTCTCCTGATATTAAAATCAATAACGGCTCTTCATTAGGTGATTTAGATGCAGGCTCTACATTAGAATTTAAAAATGGAACAGGTACTACAGTTGCTGGCGCAAAAGTTGGTAATGATTTCGAAATAACAGTTACTAATACTGACAAAGGTTCAGATCAATTATTCTATAAAACATTTACTGCTGATAGTGGTTCAAACGCTGTTGCAAGTGCTAATAATGATACTATTGATATAGAAGGTGGAACTTTAATATCTACTGTTGGTTCAGCAGACAAAATTCAAGTTAAACATGATGATGTTACTAGAACTAATTCAACTCTTACAGATGATGATGGAGTATACGTAAAATCTATAACAAGTAATGCTCAAGGTCATATCACAGCAGTTTTATCTGGAGACCTTGATGATTATTACTATAAACAAACAGAATTCAAAAGCACTAATACAGCTTCAAAACCAGTTATAAGAGATGGTCAAGGAGACTTCAGTGCTGGTACAATTACAGCATCATTAAGTGGTAATGCGTCATCTGCTTCGAATGCTTCTTTATTAGATAGTATTGATTCATCACAATTCTTAAGATCAGATACTGCAGACACATTAGGCGGAGTATTAACTGTTGGAACGAATGGACGTATTGATATGGACGTTCAGACTTCTATCGTAGCAGGAAATTACGGTCATGGTGTATTTGGTTTATATAATGCATCTAAGTATCAACACGTTTGGAGTATGGGTACTGCATATAAAGCGGACGCATCAGGTGCGAACCTAGGTAATTTATATGGATTAGCTTGGACACATTCAAATGTTGGAGTTGATTATGCAGGTAGTCATCAATTATTACACGTAATAAATGGTACTGTTACATGTGCAATGGGTACAAACCTATATACTACAGGAACAGTCATTGCAAGTGGTGGTAATTCTGGTCAATGGAATACTGCATATGGTGATACGAATGCGGCCACTAATGCTAACACTGTCAATCGATTAGTTAAGAGAGACGCAAATGGTGATTTTAGTGCAGGAACAATCACTGCTGACTTGACTGGTACTGCTTCTAATATTTCCAGTCAGGCCAACTCGGCTACAACAACTGCCACAACGGCAAACACAGCAAATCAGATTGTATTAAGAGATGCTAATGGTGATTTTTCTGCAAGAATAATTACTGCAACATTATCTGGTACTGCTTCTAATATTACAAGTCAGGCCAACTCAGCTACAATTACTGCTAAGGTCGCTGCAGGAGATGCTGCAAATACTATTGTACAAAGAGATGGTAGCGGATACGTATTTGCTAATTACTTTAATATGACTGCTAATGATGTAAGTTCAGGCGTAACACAAGTCGTAGTAGAAACAGGTAATGATGGATATTTAAGATATGGTTCAGCAGCTGGGGTAAGAACTTTCCTTAACGTTGCAAATGGTGCAAATAACTATTCATTCCCATATACTATAACAAGTGGAAATACTGCAAATACTGTTGTATTTAGAAATGCTTCAGGTGACTTTACTGCAGGCACAATTAGTGCTGCATTATCTGGTAATGCAACAACTGCAACTACAGCTTCTAATGTAACAATGAATCACAGTGATTCTAATTCTAACTATGCAATAGTGTGGAGATCAGGCAACACTGCATATTATACAGATGAAATTTATTTAAATCCAAGTACAAATAAAATTTATGCTACTGATATTGTTGCGACATCAGATGAAAGATTAAAAGATAAAGTAGGACCAATTGATAATGCATTAGACAAAGTCTGTGCTATTAATGGTTTCTTATATAAATGGAATGATAAGTATAGCGGAACAGACGATTCAGTTCAAGTTGGTGTAAGTGCACAAGACGTTGAAAAGGTTTTACCAGAAGCAGTAGATGAATTAGAAACCGGTTATAAAGGTGTCTCATATGAAAAACTTGTTCCATTATTAATAGAAGCAATCAAAGAATTGCGTGAAGAAAATATTAAATTAAGATCTGATATTGAAGATCTTAAAAGTATAAATAGTTAAGGTAAAGGTTAAATGGCAATAGTATCTAATTTAACAGTTGATCAAGGTAGTACTTTTAACGTTGAAGTTGAAGTAACAGACGTGAATGGTAATGTGCTAACGTTAACCGGTTATTCAGTAGCTGGTCAAATGAGAAAACATTATGATTCAACGGCTTTTACTGCATTTACTGGTACAGTATCAAATGCAAACTTAGGTTTAATAACCATTTCCTTAACGGCATCTCAGACTAATGCATTAGTAGCTGGTAGGTACGTATACGACGTAGAAATTACAAGTGGAGCTGGTGTAATAACTAGAGTGCTAGAAGGACAATTAGAAGTAACACCTGGTGTAACTAGGTAATAGGAAATAACTGAATATGACTACAAAGGTAAAGGCTAAAGTCTCTAATCCTCAAAAGATTGTTGCACAAAGTGTCTCCGTAGGTAACTTCAATATTGGAATAGGGGAATTAAGTAATGTAAATACCGCAGGTCAAACTGACGGTGCAATAATGATTTTTAATGCTTCTACTGGTAATTATGAAATGAAAGCAGTAGTAGAAAATGAAAATCTTAAAATAAACTCGGGAACATACTAAAATGGCAGAATTAACAAGAATAAAGATATTAAATACGGGTGCTACAACCACCGCACCGGCTAATATCTATACAGGTGAGCTAGCGTATTCATACGTAGGAGGCACACAATCAAATAATGGTGATAGATTATATATTGGTACTGGTACCGAAAATCCATACGCACCGACAGTAGCAGTAATTGGTGGTAAATACTTTACAGATATGTTGGACCATACTCATGGTACAGCAACAGCTGCAAGTGCAGTTATATTAGACAACAATAAACATTTATCTGATATTGCAATTGGTAGCTTACAGCTTGGATCATCTGGTGGTTCTGGTCAAGCTTTAACTTCTGTATCAACAAGTACAACACTAGCTAGTGCTTCTAATACACAAGTAGCAACAGCGTTAGCAATTAAAACTTATGTTGATGCTCAAGTTACAGCACAAGATGTTGATATCGCAACAGATTCAGGTACAATTGCAATTGACCTTGATTCAGAAGTATTAACAATTTCAGGTGACACTGGTATTACAACATCTGGTTCAGGTAATCAGATTGAAATCGATTTAGACAATACTGCTGTAACACCGGGTTCTTATGGTAGTACTACAGCAATTCCAACATTTACAGTTGATCAACAAGGTCGATTAACTGCAGCCGGTACAGTTACAGTTGCCACAACATTAACAGTTGATGGTGATTCAGGTACAGGTGACGTTGCACTATTAACAGATGATCTAAGAATTGTTGGTACAGCAAATGAAATCGTAACAGCTTCAGCTAAATCAGGAACTGATGTCACAGTAACAATTGCACTTCCAGATGATGTAACAATTGGTTCAGACCTAACAGTTACGGATAACTTAACAGTTAATGGCGACGTTGTATTAGGTAATCATACATCAGATACAGTTTCAACTGGTGGTAACTTAACAGTTGGTGGTAATTTAACTGTAACAGGTACAACAACACAAGTTAATTCAACGGTCGTAACAGTTAATGATACGATGATGGCATTGGCTAATAATACTTCTTCTGCAGATTCATTAGATAGAGGTATTAGTTTTAAATGGCACAATGGATCAGCAGTTAAAACTGGTTTCTTTGGTTTAGATATTCAAACACAAAGATTCTCATTTACAAAAGACGAAGATTTAAGTGGTGGAGATGATGCATCCTCACCATGGAGTGATGCTCAATTTGGTGACTTATATGTTACTGGAGCAACAGTAGGCAATATTAAAGTTGGTGTAACCAGCGATAATGAAATTGATACAACATCAGGCAATTTAACAATTGATTCTGCTGGTGGTACAACTACAATTGATGATATATTAACAGTTACTGGTGCAGCAAGTGCCGCTTCATTAACGTTAACAACTGATTTGGCAGTAGCACATGGTGGTACTGGATTAAGTTCATTTACTGGTAAAGGTATCGTAGCAACAAATGCTGGCGGTACGGCTTTATCATTCTTAACAAGTTCGTTAGGAACTGTTGGTGATTTTGTCCAATATAATGCATCAGGTGTTCCAGTTGTTTCAAATATTATTGATGGTGGTACCTACTAGTATAAATAGTACTAGATCTGTATATACAGATTAATTTTTTTATAACCCTCTATATAGAGGATTGAACATAGGAGCCAACATTGGCACGACAGGCAAATATTAAATTAAGGCGATCTGCTTCCGCAGGTGCCATCCCGACTACAAGTAATTTAGACTTAGGTGAGTTAGCGCTTAATACCGTTGACGGTAAGTTATACATGAAAACTACTGAAGGTAGTTTAGATTCTGTAATTCAAGTCGGATCTGCATCAGATTCATATTTTAAAATACGTAAAAGCGATACTCAAACATTTACTGTCAAAGTTGTAACCAAAACCGCAGATCATGCTTATTATGGTAGTGGATCAAGTTCAGGATATAATATTAATGGCATAGAATCGCCACACTTAATGTTAGTTCCTGGAAATACGTATAAATTTGATCAATCAGATTCTTCTAACTCCGGTCATCCATTAAGATTTTATTACGAAGCAGATAAAACTACTGCTTATACAACAGGAGTAACTACTTCCGGATCACCTGGTAGTTCAGGTGCATATACACAAATAATACCTACTGGTGACACACCGATGTGTCTATATTATCAATGTTCAGCTCATGGATATATGGGTAATAAATCCAGCTTTATGACTCGAAACTTTACTGGATTCGACACAGACGATTTATCTGAAGGTTCAACTAATCAATATCATACAACTGCTAGAGCAAGAGCTTCAATTAGTGCTGGTGGTGATTTAAGTTATAATAGTTCAACAGGAGTTATGTCTTATACAACTCCTACAATGTATGCTAATTCAGATGCACGTCAAGCAATATCTGTCACAGATTCTGGTGGCGATGGTTCATTAGCATATAATAATTCAACTGGTGTAATAACATACGTTGGTCCAAGTGCTGCTGAAGTCAGAGCTCATATATCTGCTGGTACTGGCGTAGCAATTTCTAATGGTGCTATATCCATAGGACAAGCAGTTGGTACTTCAGATAACGTAACATTCGGAAATATCGCAGGTACATTAACAACCGCAGCACAAACAAATATTACGTCAGTTGGTACATTAACAAGCCTAACAGTATCTGGTAATTTAACAGTAAGTGGAACAACTACTACAGTTAATAGTGCGACATTAGATGTTGCAGATAAAAATATAACAATCAATAAAGGTTCAGGAGATACATCTGGAACAGCAGATGGTGCTGGTATAACAATTCAAGATGCAGTAAATGCTTCAACAGATGCTACATTACTTTGGGATGCTACAAACGATAGATTTGATTTTTCACATCCTTTAGAAATAACTAATAATGGTACTACTGATACTTTATTATTAACATCAACTGAAGCCTCAAGTTCAGCAGCTCCTGTATTAACCTTTAAAAGAAATTCTGGTTCGCCAGCTGATGCAGATTATTTAGGACAACTAAAATTTAAAGGTGAAAATGATGCTGATCAAGAAACTGTATTTGCAAAAATTACTGCTAAAGTACAAGATGCTTCTGATGGAAGTGAAGATGGTATTTTAGAATTTGCAAATGTTAAAGCGGGTTCAAATACTATTACAGCTAGATTAAGATCTGATTCATTACAATTATTAAATGGTACAAGCCTAGTAGTTGCAGGACTAACTTACCCGACAAGTGACGGCTCAAGCGGCCAAGCATTAGTAACAGATGGATCTGGTAATTTATCATTTAGTTCCATATCAGCCGGTGGTAATGCCTTTGGTACAATAGCAGTTTCAGGTCAATCAAATGTTGCAGCAGATTCTAATAGTGATACACTAACTTTAGTAGCTGGTTCGAACATTACAATTACTACTGCAGCAGGAACAGATACAATTACGATTGCAGCTTCTGGCGGTGGTTCTGCCATTACAGTACAAGATGAAGGTTCAGCATTATCAACAGCAGCAGGAACAATTAACTTTGTAGGTGCTGGTGTCACAGCAACAGGTACTGGATCTACTAAAACAATTACAATTCCTGGAACAGGAACAGTAAGCGAAGCCTTTAAAACTCTAGCCGTTTCAGGTCAAACTAGTGTAGTTGCAGATGGTGCTACAGATACTCTTACATTAGCAGCAGGCAGTGGTATGACTATTACTACAAATGCTTCTACAGATACAATTACATTTGCCTCTTCAGGCGGTGGTGGATCAGCTTCAGCTTCAGATATAAGAACAAAATATGTTTATACTACAACAGGAAGTACAACCGCATTCAGTGGATCAGATGATAACTCAGCAACATTAAGTTATACCTTAGGTGCAGTGGATGTTTATCTAAATGGTGTATTACAAAAACTTACTACAGATTATGCCGAAACTAACACATCAACTATAACATTTGTTAATGCTATAGCATCAGGTAACGTTGTAGAAATAATTGCATATTATAAAACAATAGGAACAGGTAATTCTGTAGTTAATCAATTTACAGGTAATGGTTCTACTACAGCTTATACAGTCACAACTGCACCAGAAAGCGAAAACAATTTATTAGTTTATATAGATGGTGTATATCAACAGAAAACAGATTATACAGTATCTGGAACAACATTAACAATGGACACAGCACCAGCAAATGGTGCTATAATAGAAACAGTATGTAGTGTTGGTGCAATAACCGCTCAGGCAGATTTAACACTTACTGGTGAATTAGATTCAGCCACACTAGATGTATCTGGTAATGCTGCAATTGGTGGAAACTTATCATTAGATGGTTCGAATAAAGAATTAAGATTCTATGAAGGATCTAACTATGTAGGATTTGAAGCTCCAGCATTAACTGCTGATCAAATATGGGTATTACCAACTGCAGACGGTTCAAGTGGCCACGCACTTAAGACAGATGGTTCTGGAACTTTAAGTTGGGGAACAGCAGGCGGTAACGCATTTGATAAAGTTGCAGTTAGTGGCCAAACAAATATAGTTGCTGATTCTACAACAGACACATTAACTTTTGCTGCTGGTGCTGGTATAACGTTAACAACTACTCCAGGAACAGACACACTTACAATTACGAATAGTTCATTGGGTGCTAATGCATTTGGTACGGTTGCAATTAGTGGACAAACAAGTGTAGCAGCAGATTCAACTGCAGACACATTAACATTAGAAGCTGGTGCAGGCATAGTATTAACAACAGATGCTAGTAACGATAAAGTTACAATCGCAGGTGGATCAGGCTCAGTCTTTACAACAGATTTATTTACTGCTTCTGGTTCTGGTTCAGCTTTATTAGCATATACATTATCAACAACTCCAAGTTCAGAAAACGAACTAATATGTTTTATTGAAGGTGTATATCAGAATAAGAATTCATATACTTTAAGTGGTACAACATTAACATTTGATTCTGGTATAGTTTCAGGTCAAGAAATTGTTGTACATCATGTTGGTGCAGGTGTAGTTGGAGTAAGCCCAACAATCGATACATTTACAGGTAATGGTTCAGCACATTCATACACATTAAGTGTTGCTCCACCAAACGAAAATTATATACAAGTATATTGGGATGGTGTATATCAACATCACGATCAATATACAGTTAGTGGAACTACATTAGCATTCGGTGGAAGTAATATACCACCCGCTTCAACTGCAATAGAAGTTCATATACCTTCAGTGAACGGTATAGGAACACCGAGTAATGCAACAGTTACTCCGGCAAAATTAAGTACAGGTGCACCAAGTTGGGACACTAATTCTAATTTGATAATTGGAAATTCTTATATAAGATCAGATAGTACTTCTGTGAGTTCAACTAGTGCAACAACAGTAGCAACACACGCAGTAGCTACATATCGATCAGTTAATTATAATGTACAAATAACACAAGGAACTGATTATCACATGACAAGTATTAATGTTATACATGATGGAACTACAGCATATATGACAGAATATGGAGCAGTATTTGATAATGCTTCTTTAGCAACATTCGATGCTACAATAAGCAGTGGTAATTTATTATTACAAGTAACTATGGGAAGTAATAGTTCATCTACAATTAAAGTTATGTCGACTGCAATAACTGTATAAATAGATACATAACAAACGATGGAGAGTGAAATCGTAAATGGCAACACAACACAATTTTAGAATAAAAAATGGTCTGGAAGTAGCAGGTACAGAACGTATTTCGTCTGCTGGAGTTATAACTGGTTCACATGCTGGTTCAATAGCAAGTGCTACAACTGCAACTACTCAATCTGCTTCTGATAATTCTACTAAAATCGCAACAACAGCTTATACAGATGCTGCAATTACTGCGTTAGTAGATTCATCTCCTTCCGCATTAAATACACTTAACGAATTAGCAGCTGCTCTTGGCGATGATGCTAACTATGCAACTACAACTACAGCAGCTATAGCAGCTAAACTACCTCTAGCAGGTGGTACATTGACTGGTGGACTTACAGGAACATCAGCAACATTTACAGATGATGTAGCTATTAACAATGGTTCACCTGAGCTTTATTTTGGCACCACAGGAAATCATTATAATTGGAGAGTAGCCGCACAAGAAACTACAGATGCTGGTTTCTGTATTGATGTAGGTTCTCAAGATAATGCTTACGGAAATGATACTTATTCTACTTTATTTACTGTTAAAAATGATGGAAATGTTGGCGTAGGAATGAATCCCGTTGGATATGGTAAATTATCAGTAAACGGTACAGGTGTTCAGGTAGCTTTAAGAGCTTCAAGCGGAACATCAAAATTAGGATTTTATGAAGCTGGAGCTGGAAGATATTACCTAGAAACTTTAAGCGGTGCAAATGGGATTAAATTTGTAAATGGTGATGGCACAGAACATGGTCGTATTGATAATACTGGAAAACTTTCGATTACTGCTTCAGGTGCTATGGCTATGGATGTGCAAGGAGAGGGTGGTTCACACGGATTAGCTATAGGTGGTAACGATGCTGGGTTTGGATATATAGGACATAGAAGTTCAGGAGCTTATGATTTAAGAATTGCTTCAGGTGGAAACGTAGGAATCGGAGTCACCCCCGCTAATGCTAAGTTAGAAGTAGTAGCTACTTCAGGCGAAGTGTTTAGGGCAGATTCTAATGGTGGTGCATATAGATTAGTGGCAAATCAAAATGGTGTAATAATGCAAGGCCGTATAGGTATTGGTATTACTTCTCCTAGCACGTCTGCTGCTGCAGCTGACGCTTTGTATATTGATGGTTCAAATGATAATTACCAGACTAGTAATTTTAATGAACAATGTATGATTAGTCTTGATGCTACAAATACTGAAGGTCGTTATGCAAGTATAAGATTCACACACGGTGGTGGAACAGAAGGCCATTTTGGTTTTCATAGAAGGACAGCAACTTCGGATATATCTGACTTTGTATGGCAAGGATATGACGGAGATTCTAATTCTTATAAAGAATATATGCGTCTTAAAAATAATGGTAACTTGGCTATTAATGCAGCTAACTCAGGTACTACTGGAGCAAATTCTACAGCATCTGCATATAGTTCATTAACAGTAACAGGTGGTTCTACTAATGGCGATGTTGCTAGTAATAGTGCTTTTGCACACTTTGGCCCTATTAATACAGCAGCCAATTGTAATTCGGATGGCTATTTAAGTGGTATATCATTTGGATATTGTGAAGGCAATAACGCATATAGACATACTGCTATAGCAGCTAGAGCACATGGCGATGGCGCAGCACGTAGGGATATGGTTTTCTTGGTTAACACCGCAGCAGAATCAGCATCAGCAGCGTTATCAGATTCTAAAATAACAATTAGTAGTGGTAGTGGAGCAACAACAATTGGAAATACTACTGGAATAAGCGATTACTATGTTTTAAAAGTTCAAACAGCAAATGGATATGGACGACAAGGTTCTCATAACGGTACATATTATCACCATGATACTGACAGGTCCACATTCTATTGGAGTAAACGATGTGAAGCTTCTGGTGGATTCCATACATATTCAGATCAAAATTTAAAGAAAGAAATAACCGTTATAGATGGTGCATTAGAATCAGTTTCAAAAATGAATGGTGTAACATTTAAATGGAAAGATCCAGAAAAGAGAGGCGGTGGAGATGCAGGAAAACAATTTGGAGTTACAGCACAAAATATGCTAGAAGTAGATTCTGAATTACCACAATTAAATGACGATCCATTATCACCAGAAGAAACTAGAGAAAGTGATGATAGTTATTATTCAATGGATTACAGTAGATTAACTCCATACTTCATTGAAGCAATAAAAGAATTAAAAACAAAATTAGAAGCAGCAGAAGCTAGAATAGCAACGCTTGAAGGATAAATAGATATATGGCATTAACAAAAGTACCAAGTAATTTAGACGCAACAGTCTCTACTACACAAGCAGCAAGTGATAATAGCACTAACGTAGCTACGACTGCTTATGTTACGACTGCACTTGCAAATTTAGTCGATTCATCTCCGTCAAGTTTAAATACATTAAATGAATTAGCTGCGGCTTTAGGCGATGATGCAAACTATGCAACAACGACGACTAATGCTATAGCAGCAAAAGCTCCATTGGCTAGTCCAGCATTTACTGGTACTCCTGTTATTGGTACATCAACAGCTGGTGCTTTAGAGGTAGGTTCAGCAGATTCATTCCAAATACAGAAATCAGGAGTTAATGCTTATATTAATCAATCCGATAGTGGACCTATTATATTTAGAATGGGGTCAGGATTTGCAGAAAAAATGCGTCTCGATGCCTCAGGAAAACTTGGGATTTCAACTACCGCTTCATTAAGTGGGAGTGATTATGGAATGCTTACCATTAAAAAGACTGGTAGTAATATATTTGGTGACAGTGCTATTACAATAAATTCAGCAGATACAAACCAATCAACACTTGCATTAGGATTAACTAGTTCTCTTGCATATGTTGATTCTACAGAAAGCGGAAGTGGTACTGTATTACCTTTAGTATTTGCCACAGGTTCCACAGAAAAGATGCGTATTAGGTCAGATGGGGGAGTTGCTATTGGAACTAATAATGCTGGTTATTCTGGTCAAATACTTTCAGTCAAAGCCGGTTCAAACGATAATGTATTCTATGGAGAAAGCACAGATGCTAAATGCATCATGTCAGTGAGAGATGGTGATAGTACTACTAATGTAGGTTTTGGAGCTACAGGAAATGCTCATGTATTCTCTCAAGATGGTACAGAAATAGCTAGATTTAGTAGTGGGTCAGCAGACAAATACCCAACTTCCGGTAATGGAGGAATAGGTGGTGCTGGTTCAAATTTACATTTAGCAGGTGATGATTCTGAAATAAGAATGGCTAATCAAATTATCCATTCAGATAATAGTGGATTAACTAAGTTTACACTTAGAAACGCGTATGGGTATCATAGTACAGGTGCAGAACTTTCACTAGATTCTGGATATATTTCTTTCAATACAGGCTCATCATATACTGAAAGAGTGCGTATAGATGCAGCTGGAAACATGATATTTGGTTCATCAGATGCCGCACAAAATACTACTGCTGGTGTTAAAATAAAGAATGACCCAGCTAGTGGGCCCAATGGAAGAGTCTTTACTGTTAGTACTAATAGTTCAGGAGAAACTTTTTCTGCCTATCAGCTTAATTATGGGTATACATTTTATGTAACTAACAATGGTAAAATACATACAGCAGTCGGACCCGCAGTTTATGCTGTATCTGATGAAAGGCTCAAAGAAAATATTAGAGATTTAGATAAAGGTTTAACAGATATTTTAAAATTAAAACCTAGAACTTTTGACTGGAAAGAAAATGAAGGTTCAGGTAAGAAAAATGTTTCAGGTTTTATAGCACAAGAATGTGAAGAAGCAGGATTTGAAGAATTTGTTGGAGATTTTAAACACGATACTCTTACTGATGCAAAATCATTTGGTCATGGGGGTTTAGTACCTGCTTTAGTCAAAGCAATACAAGAATTAGAAGCAAGAATAACAGATTTAGAAGGATAAATTATGGCAAATACAAAGATAACACAACATGTAATCGCAGATGATGCTATAACAACTAGCATGATAACTGATGCTAATATTACTCCTGCAAAATTACATGGTACATTAGATTTAAGTTCTAAAACTTTAACATTACCAGCAACTGCTATTCCAAGTGCTTCAACAGCAACAACACAAGCAGCATCTGATAATAGTACTAAACTAGCTACAACAGCTTATGTTACTACAGCAATTGCTAATTTAAATGATAGTGCGCCAACTGCGTTAAATACTTTAAATGAATTAGCAGCAGCTCTTGGAGACGATGCAAACTTCTCAGCTACAATTACAACAGCATTAGGAACTAAATTACCACTTGCCGGTGGTACATTAACTGGCAATCTAGCACACGCTTCAGACCTCACACTAGATCTTGGTGGAGATTTAATTGTTGATGTTGATGGTGATAACGTTTGGTTTGATGCTGCTGGAACAAGATTCTTTTCAATTTCTCAAGTTTCTTCTGATGTTTATATTGGTACAGAACAAAATGATAAAGATTTAATTTTTAGAGGTAAGGACGGAAGTTCAACTATTACAGCTCTTACTCTTGATATGTCAGAAGCCGGTTTTGCTACATTTAATGATGGTGGTGTATTTGGTGGAACAGGTGCTTTAAGAATTCCACAAGGTACAACAGGCCAAAGACCAACGGCAGCAACAGGACAATTGAGATGGAATACAACTGATGGTGCTTTAGAAGTTTATAACGGTTCAGCTTGGACAGCAGTTGGAACAGGTTCTTCTAATAAAATATTAGATACATTCACTGGTAACGGTTCAACTACAGCATTTACATTAAGTGTCACACCAGCAAACGAAGATGCGTTGATGGTATTTATTGATGGTGTTTATCAGGAAAAGGGTGATTATGTTTTAAACAGTGCAGTATTAACTTTAGATACAGCACCAGCTTCTGGTGAAAAGATTGCATGTCATATTACAACAGCTACAGTACATGATGGAACCTCTGCAACAAATCAACAATTTACAGCTACCGCAGGACAAACAGCATTTACATTAAGTGCAGATCCTAAATCAGAAAACAATACACAAGTTTATATTAACGGTGTATATCAACAAAAGACAGATTACGCAGTAAGCGGGACAACTCTGACTTTTGATACAGGCTTAACAGTTGGTGATGTCGTCGAAGTCAATGCATTCACAGTAGCTACATTAGGAAATACTGATACAGTCACAGAAGGTACAAGCAACTTATATCATACAACAGCAAGAGCTAGAGCAGCTATAAGCGTAAGCGGTAATGCATTAGCATATAATAGTTCAACCGGTGTTATAACATCGGCTTATGAAGAAACCCCAACATTTACTGGAACCGTTACAGCACCATTAGTCGATGCGGCTATTTTAGACGGTGAAAACTTTAAAATAAACGGTGGACAAGGTTCAGACGGTCAAGTAATAACTTCTACAGGAAGTGGAGTTGCTTGGGAAGATGTACCTTCAGATATGGTTGTATCAAGTACTGCACCAAGCAGTCCATCGGAAGGAGATATGTGGTTTAATTCTTCCGGATCAACAGTAAGCACTATTGAAACTAAAACACCCGCTATTTATACTGGAACAAAGTGGGCACCGATGACAACAAAATTTTCTGCTACAGGCGGAACAGTCACAACCTCTGGAAGTTATACCGTTCACACATTTACATCTTCCGGAACATTTCAAGCAAGCGGAAACGGTGAAGTAGAATATTTAGTTATTGCTGGTGGTGGTTCTGGTGGTGCTCAGCACGGCGGAGGTGGTGGAGCAGGTGGTTATAGGACCGCAACAAATTTTTCAGTTTCTACCGGGGCTTATACTGTCACAGTTGGTGCTGGTGGTGCTGCTGTAGCTGGTAATGCTAGTCCAAACAATGGTAATAGTGGATCGAATTCCGTATTCGGTAGTATCACATCTCTTGGTGGTGGTTGGGGTCAAGGTTGGACAACTGGCGGTACTTCTGGTGGTGGTTCTGGTGGTTCTGGAGGTGGTGCTTCACTAAATGGTTCTGGTGGTGCTGGTACTTCTGGTCAAGGTTATGCTGGTGGTAGTTCAAGTGGTTCGTCAACATTCCCTAACGGTGGTGGTGGCGGTGGAGGTTCATCTAGTGTAGGTGAAAATTCAACAAATTTAAGTAGAGCTGGTAATGGTGGTAGTGGTACGGCATCTAGTATAAATGGAAGTTCAGTCACTCGTGCAGGTGGCGGTGGTGGTGGTAGTCACAATCCACACGCAATAGGAACTGGAGGTTCAGGCGGTGGCGGAAACGGAGGACTAGGTAATACCGGTGTAGGAGTTAATGCAACTGTCAACACTGGTTCAGGTGGAGGTGGTTCAGGTGCAAATACTGCCATCTCTGGAGCTGGGGCATCAGGAATAGTTATAGTGAGGTATTTAACGTAATGAGTCATTTTGCAAAAGTAAAAGATAATATTGTAACAGAAGTAATAGTAGCTGAAGCTGAGTTTTTCGATACATTCGTTGACGAGACACCTGGTGAGTGGATTCAAACTTCATATAACACGATAGGTGGACAACATCTGTTGGGTGGAACACCTTTAAGAAAAAACTATGCTGGTGTAGGATTTACATATGATGCTACAAGAGATGCATTTATTCCACCAAAAGAATTTGATTCTTGGACACTAAACGAAAGTACTTGCTTATGGGAACCTCCATCTGCATATCCAAGCGATGGAAAAGACTATCGTTGGAACGAAACAACAAAAGCATGGGATGAGGTAACATAATATGGCATTAACAAAAGTAAAAGCAAGTAATATAGTATTAACAACTGCTGCAGCAAGTAGTAATGACACTACTCCTGCCACAACGCAATATGTAACTACTGCACTCGCAAATTTAGCGGATAGTGCACCAAGTACATTAAACACTCTGAATGAATTAGCTGCTGCTTTAGGCGATGATGCTAACTTCTCTACAACCGTCACAAATAGTATTGCTGCTAAACTACCGTTAGCTGGTGGTACAATGACTGGGAACTTAACAGTTAATGCTATTGTAGATGCTGATAATTATACAATTAATGGCGGACAAGGTTCTGATGGACAAGTATTAACTTCAACAGGAAGTGGAGTAGCTTGGGAAACTCCAAGTGGTTTTAATGCAGATGCTGCTCATGTATTCAATGAGAGTGGTAACGATGTAGATTTTCGTGTTGAATCAAACGATTCAGCAAATATGTTAGTTGTAGATGGTGGAAATAACAAAGTTCTTATTCAAGCTAATAATACTGCAAGCGTTACTAACTCTGCTACAGCACTCGCAGCTCGTACTTTAGAAGTTAATGGTAATGGAAGTGAAGGTTCAGACAATTTAAGTTTCTTCTCTATGGCAGATGGCACAGGTAATTATGGAATGGAAGTTTCTAATTCAGCTCATACTGCACAATATGACTTACTAATAAATCCAATAATGGGTGGTAGTGTTGCTATCGGAAATAATCTACCAGGAACTAATCATTCAAAGGCTAACAAGCTTGTAGTTGGTTCAGGTTCTGCATGTGGTATGGCAATATATAATGGAACTAACGAAGGTTGGTATGCTTTTTCGAGAGACAATGCTGCTAATACCGATGCATATGATGGTGGAATAAGCTACGATGGAAGTAGAAACTTAAAATTCCACACTAATGCCGGAGCTACTAGAATGACGATTAATGGCCATGGAATCGTTGGAGTTGGAACTACTGACTTCACTAATATGGGTTCCTCATCTTACAAAGGATTAAAAGTAGGCGGTGCTGTCATACAAGATAGTGGTGGAGGAAACGGAAGTGCTACATGGATAGGTAATAATGCTTATGTTGGTGGTAGTAATGATTTTTACTACGATGCCGGTGGTAATTGTAGTGGTATTCAAATGACATCGGGAGATATAAACTTCTACACCTTTGACGGTGGTGGTGGTTCAGCAGATGCACAATGGAGTCCTACTTCAAGATTGCACATTAAAGAGAATGGAATGATTGGTATTAATACCACTGCTCCAGGAGCATATTTAAC
>Ga0315330_10000781_pt1 | contig 20698 bp, 32 predicted proteins | sample M140m34915metaG_FD_203453 | JGI IMG/M metagenome (GOLD analysis project Ga0315330, IMG submission 203453) | Ammonia-oxidizing marine archaeal communities from Monterey Bay, California, United States - M1 40m 34915 | ecosystem: Environmental > Aquatic > Marine > Intertidal zone | place: USA...
ATTTTTAAATAATTATTTATCAATTTTATAAATAATTATCAATATTACACATAATTATCGTCGACGCTTACGATTCTTACGTGTTTTTCTACTTCGGTATACTTTTCGACGAGTTCCTCCCATAATACTACATCCTTTTCCACAACATTCACCTCTTACACATCTATCTAATACTCCATCTTTAACTGGTCTATGATAATTAACATTTTCATCATATTCATCTTCTTCAGGAATAGATCTTGGAGTACGCTTTCTAACACGACTTCTGAGATATTTGCTCATACGTTTCCACTTACTATCGTTGTCAAATATTTTTGGTTCATTAATTGAACTACTTTGTGTACTCTTATCATTAAGTAATTTAATTTTTATACTATTAGTTCCCCCCGTTTGAACAGGTGACGCATTAGGAGAAAATGGACTCACATTATTAGAATCAGTTCTAGTATTTTCAATATTTATAAATATGTGTTCTAAAGTACTTAATACCATTTCTTTTCTCTCATCGGCATATGATTGTTCAATTGGAATATCTTTAATATAGTCTATAATAAACTCCATTTTGTAATATAAATCATGCACATCTAATTGATTAATTTCATGATTAATAAATGATATCATATCATTTTTTGAGTAAAAATGATGGGCTTTCCCATTAATGTATACTTCCATATACATTAAAAAATTATTAATATCGACTTTATCCTTTTTGTCCCATTCTTCACCTCCTAGACTACTTATATCACTATCAGAATCAGAATCATACCCACCTTTTTTGTTATATCTTTTATGTTTTCTTTTACCATCACCTTTTGATTTTCTTCTTTTTGATGTTTTATTTATTTTCTTCATCTTCATCTTCATCTTCATTATATTATTATAATATAACAATATATTTAAATGTAACAAAAAAGACAGGTGTATTTTTATTTTTATTTTTATTTTTATATTTGCTCATAAATGGGATATGTAAAATGATAAGGTGTAGATTTTTTGGAAAGATTATTATCAGAAATAGTGTAGAAAGTAATATTATATTGATTTTGATTAGTTAAATTATAATTGGATAGCTCAATATATAGGATAATCATTATGGTTAAAGTTAAATAATGAAAATAACGCATATTATTATGATAATTGATTTTATTGTATAGTTGAATAATTTAATTATAATATTTTGCGTCAATTTTATATCAAGAAGAATTAGAATTATTGCGTAACTTTTGTAACGTTTTTTCATGTAAAGGTGTAAGAATATGTTTACACATACTAGATGTTAACACTTTCCTACCACATTCACATGTTATTTTAACATTTTTCTCAGCACGTTGAGCTTTAATTTTATCCTTATTAGTAATATAATATTCCTTTTGTTTTTTTAAATAATCTTCTCTATGCTCACTATTATATTGTTTTTGATAATCTAATAATCTTTGACGAAACGATTGATCATTCTTATATTTTTCTCGTTGACGTTTAAGTATTTCATCCCGATGTTCTTGATAACCGAGCTGAGAACTAGACATTTTATATAATGTAGTATGTAATATAATATCTAATATATACTACATTATACGTCAATTTTTTTAATATGTTTGGTATTAAAATGATTTTAATATATATTCATACACTAAATTATGTATGAAAATTGCACACAAGAACCAATACATTTTATTGATTTATTTGCGGGAACTGGTGCATTCTCATTATCGTTAGAAAAAAATAATAATTTTAAATGTGTTTTTACTAACGATATAATGACATGTTCTAAACAAATATATCAGCTTAATCATCCTCACCATACATTCACACTTCAAGATTTGAATGAAATTAATGTGGATGATATACCTTCTCATAATCTATTATGTGGGGGGTTCCCCTGTCAACCTTTTAGTATTGCTGGTGATAAAAAAGGATTTGATGATAAGCGTTCTAATGTCTTTTGGAAGATTGTTGAAATATTAGAAAAACACAGGCCCAAGATTATTTTATTAGAAAATGTAAAAAATCTAAAATCACATGATAAAGGAAATACATTTAGAATGATAGAAAAAAAATTACAAGATATTGGATATCATCTAAAAACATCTATTCTTGATACTGGTAAAATTACTGGTGTTCCGCAACATCGCGAAAGAATTTATATTATTGGCTTTCTTGACAAAAATAAATGTGACGCATTTGACTTTGATTTCCCTGAAAAAACAAAACAACCTATTTGTAACTTTTTAGAAGATAATATTGACAACAAATATTATTACTCCAATAGATTTAAAGTTTTCGACGAAATTGAAAAGGGTGTTACCAAGACTATTTATGAAAATGTATTATACCAATTTAGAAGATTTTATGTTCGTGAAAATAAAGGGAATTGTTGTCCTACATTAACTGCTAATATGGGATCAGGCGGACATAACGTTCCTATTCTAAAAGATAACCAGGGAATACGAAAACTAACGCCCAGGGAATGCTTTAATCTACAAGGATTTCCTGGTAACTACAAATTGCCTCCTCTTTGTGATAGCTCTTTATATAAATTAGCTGGTAATGCTGTATCTGTTCCAGTTGTTGACCTTATTGTGAAAAAAATAGATTCTATCGTTTCATAAGGTATTTACTTACGAAGGACCAAAAAAACGATAACAACTTTCAATATCTTCATCTAAGTTATCATCCATAATTTCTTCATTTGTTGACGTTTCTTCAGGTAAAGGTTGCCACAATAAACGTTTTATTTCATTATTTGTAACATTAGGATAATATATTTTAGCCGCTGATATCTCATTAGTAGCAAGATAATAGAATGTATCGTAATCTGACCCCAAATACCATCCATCATCAATATTAGGAAAGATATAAGGAATTAATTTGATTTTAGAAACAGAAGAAAAAGATACATTTTTGTTATTGTTTTTGATTTTGTTTTTGATTTTGTTTTTGTTTTTAATAGATGATTTCATTTACCCATAAATATATATAAATATATATATTTATATTTATAATATGTCATTAATTCAAAATAAATATTATATTATACGCAAGGGTGATTTTGCAACAAATGCAAATACCAAAATTTTATATAGTTTATTCGCATTAACTTTATGTTGTGAAGAATATATTACGACTAAGCAATTAGATTGTTTTTATATTATGACAGGTTCAACAGGAATATGGAGCATAATTGAGGCTTATTTACATTATACAAAAACAAGAATTATTGATAAAATGATAATAACATCAGGCAAAGATATTTACGAATTACCACATTTTTTGGGAATTATACTTCAGGGATTTCAAGAAGGAGGATTTATAACTACTGCTGGGCTATATTTTGGAGATAGATTTTTTCAATTGAAATATTTTATTTATCTTCAATTAATGATTTATTTTATAATATTCAATATTTCTTATAAGAGAAAATTACAAATCGCATCACGACGTCAAGTAAATACTCCAGGCTCCTTATCATTAATGGGAATTAGCACTTTGTATAATATTTATCACTTATATTCCCATCCTCAACACTTTAAAAGACGTTTTATGATGTTTATGGTCATGGTATATATTAGTTCAGTATGGACCATTATGTCATGGTATAAAGGATTTAGAAAGGTTGAAGTTCATATATTAAATAATAATGAAACATATAGTAAGAAGAATGACAATATAATGGATACTATTTATGTTCTAGGCTATGATGTAATATTTGAAATAGGTGTCGCATACTTATGTTTTTATAATATGTTTATTATTTAAAATAATTTAAAGAGTTACCAAGTTATAACTTGGGTATATTGCTCTTATAGTGTAGTGGTTATCACTCAGGACTTTGAATCCTGAAACCCGAGTTCGAGTCTCGGTAGGAGCTATATATTAACTAGCAGGGTGGCGCAGAGGCAGCGCGTGAGGCTCATAACCTCAAGGTCAAAGGATCGAAACCTTTTCCTGCTAAGGAATGACTTTATTTTAAAGTTACCCTTTTGCCCTTTTAGCTCAGTTGGTTAGAGCGTGCGGCTGTTAACCGCAAGGCCATAGGTTCGAACCCTATAGAGGGCGTTATATTTTATTTATTATTGAATAAATAAAATATTTAGTTGTTATTTAGTTGTTATTTAGTTGTTATTTAATTATCACCTGGACGTTGAAAACGCGAAATACATTCCCAAAGCTTAGAAGACTCTTGAATGTTGAAAGCTCCACGTTTTTGTGCCAAAGAAACAAAAGAAACAATCAAATTAAACGCAGCGTTATCATCAGGAACAGCAACATCCACTAACTTTTGTTGATTCTCAGCAGCAGGACTAGCTTCTTTTTGAACGGATTCCATTTATATTATATAAATAGTGAGTATTTTAAATTATTTTAATTATAATTGATATAAAGTAAAATAAATTATATTTTTTAGTAAAGAAATATATGTTGGACATTACCGACATTAAAGAATGGTTAGAAGAATATGATTTTAAAACAAAAATATATAATGATAATTATCTACTTGTAAAACCACAACACAGAGATTACGAACATATAGAAATAAAAAGGAAAAAAAATAATATCATAATATCACTACCTTTGGAGAAAAGTATTTACCAATTTAAAACTATTTTTAATGAAAATGACAATTTATCTATTTATAAATATTTAGACACACATTTAATAGACCCTATATCTTATAAATTTAATATTTTATAAGTATATAATGGCTAAGTGTTCTGTAAAAAAATACGGAGGTAAAAAACATACATCTCACAAGAAACGATCTCACAAGAAACGATCTCACAAGAAACGATCTCACAAGAAAAGATCTCACCAAAGAAATCGTAACAAAGGTGGATTCTTGGGTATTGGTAAAATGTTGGGATTAACAAAAGAAAAACCCGTACCTGAAGCCACACCTGTCCCTACAGCAATCGCGGTTCCCGTTGCTCCTGCTCCAAAACCAACTCAGAAACGTCTTAAACTTGGATTAGGCTCTGGTATGTATAAAGGAGAAATCGAATATGGTATGGCAAATGGACAAGGAACGTGGACATCAAATGATGGCGTATATGTTATTGAAGGATTATGGAAGAACGATAAAGCATCTGATACTAAAATGACAAATACGAAAACTGGAAAGGTTTCTGATTATCCAATTAAGCTAACAAGCGAGCCTTCCGAACCTTCCGCTTTTGAACAAACCGCTATCGCATCTGGTTATTCTCAAGAACAACTCGCAAATCTGCGCGCAAAAGAAAACGCTCCAGTATCACAAGGTGGTAAAAGTCATAAAAAACATAAAAAACATAAACGAAGAACACGTCGTATTACTCATAAACGTAAATAATTTTTATATAATATAATTACATCAATTAATTATATTATTACTTTTTGTTTATCAAATACATCCTTTCTATAACTTTGTCATTTCTACTACTTAGATTTCTAGACGCACGATAAGCATTATACTTTATCTCATATTTCTTTATATCATACTCCTGAAATAATTCTTCCCAATCATCCTCTTTAATTATACCTTCATTATTATAAGATAATAGAATATACTTCGATTTATTCACACTTTCTTCTAACAAATTACGCATACTTTCTATCGCACTTTTATAATAATTATAGTTTGATTTATTCCATTTTTTAGGTATTCCTGATACTCTTGATACTTCTTCTGGTTCTTTGTTTTCAGCTATTACATTCAACATAAAATAATTACTTCCATATGGATGCTGATTATATGGAGGATCCAAATAGATTAAATCTATATTGCTTGGCAATTCTCCTATTAACTCATTTATATCCTTTTGATGACAATATGCTTTGAACTTTTCGGATTCATTCCATACTGGCTCATCTAATCTAATTGGTTTCATTATACGCTCTAGATTAACTTCTTTTCGCCCACCAAACTTTCCTATGTCATTATCCTTATAAAATCCTTTAAATACACCACCAGTATTGGTATTGATACTTGCTTTATTTAACAAAGGAACTAGACAATATAATTGTTGACACTTTTTCACCTTTTTATCAATATAATCTCGTAATGTATCAATTACTAATGCATTCTCACGTGTATAAAAACATCGTTCATTTTCCTTTATATCATTCGTATCTTGAGGAGCGTATAGTTTACATATAATTCCTTCTACATATGGCCCTGTTTCCGCTAACTCATTCATCGTATTTATATGCGCCTTTATTTCTTTTTGATTTTTTTTGCTTGGTGTTTCTAAATAACATTTAGCCATTAGATAAGAATATAACTCTAAATCGTTACTATATAGATCCTTAGCAGCATAACTTAACGCACGAGATACTACTGTTGAACCGGCAAATCCATCTACTATATTTAGTTTATCTTTTGAGACTAATTCTTTTACATCATTTACTATTTCTAATATATTACTTATTAATTTTCTCTTATTCCCAATACATGTTAACATAGTCTGATTTACAAATTTATTATCCATCTTATATATTATATATTATATCTTATATTGTTATATATTTAATCAATTTTAATAATTATTATATCCATATAATTTAAACTATGGATTATATTATTAGCTCTATCACTATCTTAGCCCTTGATTCTCTTTATTTTTCCGTCACCAAGCCTGTTTTTTCATCTTTAATTAAAAATATTCAAGGTAAGGAACTTAAGGTAAAAATATTACCTGCTGTAGCTGCTTATATATTTATGATATTTGGATTGTATGTCCTCATTATATCTAAGGGACGTTCCCCAAAAGAAGCATTCTATTTGGGATTAGTTATTTATGGGGTTTTTGAACTTACTAATTACGCAATTTTTGACAAATGGTCCATTTTTCCTGTTATATTTGAAACCCTTTGGGGAGGCGTATTATTCTATTTAACCACACGTATTACTTATTTCTTCCGTTAATAATATTATTAAAGTACTATTGAAATAATATTATTTAATTTCCACATCCATTGCAATCAGAAGCAAATACGCAACTATTTACACCATTCCCTGGATATTGACATCCCCACTTTCCATTTCCTAAATTAGAACATCCATCTTTACAGAATCCTTTAAAATAATACCAAGGATTATAAGAACGAATATAGTCATACCATGAGGGATTATATCCATAATAGTTATAATCATAACCTGTTGCAACAACTGGGAATGTATATACAACGTTGTTTCTCCATCCAGGTCGCCATACTGGACCATAGTGGCGGGGTCTAGGACCATATCTATGTCGGCGTCTATGTCTGTGTCGATGTCCATATCCTCCTCTAAAACCATCTGTTTGATCTGCTTCGACTTCTGACAAACACATTAAACCTCCGCAAAGGACTACTAATATACCTAATATTACTAGAATTAAAATAATCTTAGTCATTATAATATATTATGTTAAGTTTTTATTTATAATTCTAGGGATGGATAATTAATTTATAAGTAAAAATAATACGCAACAACACCTACTACGCCCATTATCATTACACTATTCTCGATAAATGATTCTATCTCTGAATATATCAATAACGAATTATCATATTTTAATTTACCGATATCATCTACATATTCTTCTGTTTCTGTTTCTGTTTCTGTTTCTGTTTCTGTTTCTGTTTCTGTTTCTGTTTCTTCTTCTAACTCTATAGGTATTGCACAAGTTTTTTTGTGTTTCCATAACCCACCTCGTGTTTTGTATCCCTTTCCACATCCTAGCTTTTCGCATCTATATTCTTGTATTTTCTTTTCCATTATCTTTTCTTTCCCTTTCTCTTTCTCTTTCTCTTTCTCTTTCTCTTTCTCTTTCTCTATTTCCTTTTTTTTCGTTTTGTATAACTGAATATTGTTATAATGTTTTAATGTTCTTAGATGATTATCATAATTATGTTTTACCTTTGTTTTAAAATTACAAACTTCACATATATAATATTCTTTTGACATATAATATATTCATATCTATATATTTATATTGATTATTTGTTATATATTTGTAAATGGTTTATTATTCCCACCCCCCAACGTTTCCTCTATTTCAAACAACGGACATGTTAACTTTCTCTTCTTCAATATACACTTTCCTATTTGATAACACATAAAAGATTCCATATGAGGCATAAATGCACCACCATTCGGATACGACATTTTTTTGTCAAATATTGTTTTAAAATAATAATAATTAACTCCTACTAGTTCACATCGAGCATTATTATTTTGTTGCATCGTATCATATTTACTGAGATCTACATTTGATAAATATTTTTCCAACTCTGGGATAAAATATCTCCCTGTTATTTTTATTATAAAAAATGATTCTGTTATTAATCGTGAATTGTTATACGCATAATTTAAAGCATATAACTCACACTGCCCTTTTGATACACTATCTTTTAAATGTTTCGTTTCCTCATATGTATTTTCGTCATACCCTAGTATTTCAAACCTATCTCTGTATTTTTCTTTATAATCATCTAATTCTGGAAATGTATATCCAGAATTTTCCACTACACAGATATTCAAGTCTGTCTTGTCTAACCATTGTTTTATGGATTTTAAATATATCTCTAAACGATGATTCTTGTCTCGTTGAAATAGCCAATGAAGATTTTCATTTATTCTTACTGTTGTAGTCAATAAAATTGTTTTTTTGGTTTTCATTTTTAATATTATTTTAACCATTTTATAACTCTAACTATAAATATAAAATAATATTTATTTTATATTTTTACTAATATATTTACATTACTTCAAGGCTTTTATACATATACTATATGTTAATCTAGCAATAAAGTATTGAATTATTAGACTGATTAATACCATTAATGTGTTCATCTTTTCATGACCTTTCATTTTATCCTTAGAAAACAAACTCATGATCATTCCTAAACCATGAACAAATATGGCAAGAATGGATATCAATAATAAATAATAGTAAAAATCACAATATTTTGCCCCCAAGGGACTTGTTAAATCACCTAAAAGATTAAAAAAATCCATTATATATTCTATAACTATTTTTATTTATTTTTTACAAATTATATTATTAGATATTACTATTACCATTTAATAATACTTTTATATCTTCTTCTACACTATTATCCGTATTATGTAATATTATATCTACCTCTCTACGACAAATCGCACAATTAAAATCTAAATACTTGTCTTGGTTATTATTTTTCACTAATAATTGTCTTATACAACCTTTTATACATTTGTTACAATAATTGTGTTTACAATCTGTTTGCATGAATGTATTTGGAGTCAATACATCCCAACATATTCCACATATTGAATTGTCTTCGGGTATTACTATGGAACTCGACCTATGTAAATGAACACTAATTTTTACACTTTCTTCATATTCTTCTTCTGTATTAGGCATCGGAATTAATTCACTATCTACATCTTCTTCTTCATTTTCATTTTCATTTTCATTATCAATATAATCATGAAAGAAGATAGGTTCACGTATATCATCCTCTTCATTATGTTCTTGTATTATATCCTGCAAATATGTAGTCAATTGGTTCGTATATTCTGTTAATCCATCTCGTGTTAATCTTAAATTAGTCAGATTTCTTCGATAAGAACCTACCACCCTACGAATATCTTCACTTATGTTATTTACTTCATATCGCATTATCGACCTCTCACAACTATTTAATTCTATCCATCCTAATTCATTATATACTATCTCTACCATTTTTTTTATTTCGAATATTCTCGCACATCCTATCACACGTGGTGATTCTGGTATAGTATTCTCATACTCATTTTCTTCTTGAGATAATTCAACTTCATCTTCACTATTCACTCCCCTCATCCTCCAACTATATATGTCCTGATAATTTACTTTTTTATATTCAGGAGCATATCGCAATAATAATACTCGCATCATACCTTTAGACAAATTATTTATCCATTCATTACACGCATATTTACATCGTCTATTTTTTCTGTTCATTATCGCATGTTCATGAAATCTTTTTAGACCTTGCTCGTGAATATCCTCTATACTTGGATGATTACATCCCATGTATGTGTGTCCATTTTCATGACATACACTACACCGCCTAGAGTTTGTTGTTAGTTGATTTATGTTCATTATATATTATATTATTTACTATCTTTTTTACCATATTTTTTACGATTATTTTATCAATTTTATTTATTATATTACAATATATATCAATATTTATGAGTTCTCCATCTGTTGAAAGTCGCGTTATATCTCTCAAACGCTCACAAAAAAGATTTAACGATACTAAAATATTAACTTTAAAACACCAGAATATGGAGATTTTTCATGCTATCGATTATCTCAATAATCCTCTCTTTGAACAACTACGACAAAAACATAAGGTTAATCTTACAAAAGGTCATGCTGGATGCGCTCTATCTCACATAATATTATTACAACAATTTCTTGAATCCAATCATAAATATACTATTATATTGGAAGATGATTGTATTATTAATCATCCTTTACCTATTAACAATTTACAAGTTGAAGTTATGTTTAAAAGAATTGGTGTACGTAACTTTCGACAAGTTGATATTTTGTTTTTAACTGACAGAGTAAACTATAATAAATATTATCAAGTTACTGGAGGATGCGGAACAGAAGGATATTTAGTAACACGTCATGGTGCACAAAAAATATTGCGTTCCCTTATTGAACTCGACCATCCTATTGACCTACGATTATTAGCACATGTTCCTAACTATGATAATATACATGCTTTAAGCACTATTTATCCTAAACTTTCTATTAACGCATATCATTCCAAACAAGTTTTGGTTAGTATGAATGATAATAATATATCCTATGTTAATGGACATATTGATTAATCTTTTATTATTTTCTATATATTTTTATATATGATAAAAAAGATTGTTCCTATTATACCTAACTTCCGTGCTACATCTCTTTCAAAGGCTTTCATTCTTAACGCATTAGCAACAGCTTTTATCGCTGGCTTAGCTATTGAAATGCGAATACAATTAATTAATAACAAAAGTAATGTTTATGGATATTTTAATAAATTACTATTAGGTGAAAAATTATCTGAAATACAAATTGTCTCTATTGTCATTACTACTACTTTTGTGGTGGCGCTAATTGTTTACCAGCTTATGTATATATTCTTCCAATTTGGGGGTGGTATGTTGTCTACTTAATTTTTTAAATATTTAAATATTTACCTACATTAATATTTAAATATGAATTATAATGATCCTCTTATTTCTTCCGGATCCAATAAAAATACACCTGTTTTATATTATTGCGCACTCATACCCATTATTACTGCAACCACTATATGTAGCACATACATCGTTCTAATGTATTATGATGTTCATTATATGAAGACCCAACTTGAACAAATTAATAATATTATTTCATATGCTCAGACTAACTATACTTCGTTACAGGATATTATTAAAGATGTATCTTCTATTGAACAATGCATTATGAACTCACGTATGTGTCATACTTAATCGATATCACTATCATCATTTGATGATTGTGATGAGATATCCTCTATATCTACATCCATATATTCATGTGTATTGCCATATAGGTGTCCATATATATTACGATTTTCACGATTTAAATAATAATTAGTTCCATAATGAGAACCCCGAGGAGAATATAATAATTTAGCTCCTGTGTTATTACAACAGGTCCCCATCATTATTCCAAAATCAACTAAATATGATTGCGCATAACGTAATGCTTGTTCACTATTAAAATGAATCCATATATGTTTTTTATTTGGTCTTAGTTCTAACATATTTTTTAAGACATGTATACTATTTTTTACATCACTATTTCCATGAAACTCACAACAGACTAGACTTTTATATTTTATTATTTCACATTTTGACCGCATATTATAAATATTACATAGTCCGCCATGTGCTGTATCTCGACTACAAATAAATGAATCTATATATCTAATTATTTCCCAAGGTAATTTGGGTTTGGGTTTCATAATAATAGTAATATATTATTATTATTTAATTCAAACATTTATATTAATTTCCACCTCTTAGTCTGAGAACAAGATGTAATGTCGACTCCTTTTGCACGTTATAATCTGACAAAGTACGACCATCTTCTAATTGTTTTCCAGCAAAAATCAAACGTTGTTGATCTGGGGGAATACCTTCTTTCTCTTGAATCTTTTGCTTAACATTATCAATTGAATCACCTGGTTCTACATCTAATGTTATTGTTTTTCCTGTTAGTGTTTTTATGAAGATCTGCATATATCATTACTAAAGATATTATTTTTATATCATATTATAATATATATATTAATGAGTTCTCATGGAGTCTATTTTTATAAAAACATTAACTATGATGATGATTATGGTGCCCTACCATTTACCGAAGGCGATTATACTTTATCACAATTAGAAGCTAGAGGTATTGTGAACGATGATATATCATCTGTTCGTATTATAAACAATTCTGATGGTTCCACTTACACATTCATTTTATATGAACATGATAACTTTTTAGGAAGAACATATACATCGAGTTCTAACACACCAAATCTTGTTGTTGTTGGCGGTGACTTTAATGATATTACATCAAGCGTTAAAATCATCAAAAACTCACCCACACCTACTCCTACTCCTACTCCTACTAATGTAGCAGCATTATACGATGCTAATCGTGATGCTTCTGTAACACTTACACTACGTGGGTCCTCCAATTATACTGCATCTGGATTTTTCTTTAATCATATTGGAACTAATCCCGGTAAATATATAGGAACATGTGCACATTGTGTTTTGGATACCGGAGGTAATCGCACCGGAAATAATTATTTTAATGTATACGCATCTATATCTAATTTTAATAATACAGGCATTAATCGATTATTTAAAACCCGTATCGTAGGTATCGCTGGTTATGCTGATTTGGCCGTGCTCGAACTCGTAAATGAAAATGGGACTACATTTGATCAAAGTGGTCTCACTGATCAAAAGGCACAAACATGGAGCGCAAGCACATCATACCAAATCGGCGACCAGTGTTTTGTTATTGGTGATCCTGGAGGCTATGATGCCGTGTCCATAGCGCCCGGATATATACGAGATACTAAAAATCCTGATTCCCTCTACATAGCAAATTTATTTACTGACTGCGATATAATGGGAGGTAACTCTGGTTCATCTATTATTGATCGTAATGGTGATATTATTGGAATTATTTCTTATGGATATAGTGGCACCGATCTCAACTTTGGGGCTTCCTCACTTATAATGGAAACCGCTATGACATATATTTGCAATAATAGAACAAGCTATGTAGGTGGAACTATTAGTAATAATACACCTGGTAGTTCTACAACTATGATGACAAGACTTTCACCCGTAGATTCTAATTATTTAATAAGTAGAAGTAAAACTTATGAAACTTCTACACTAGGGTTCCCACTCAGAGGATTCTATGTTAATTCCACTAGTTATCCCGGACTTAATTCAAATGATGTTATTACCTATATCCCACCACAAGGCAGTTCAAATAGCCAGGAATTGGGATTATACTACAATCAAATTACTCCCACGGAAATATATTTGGCTACTAATGGTGATGAAAATAGCAGTCCATCATTATCAGCATCTGTTATGGATATTAGCTCAGAAACGACTACTACACCAACTCTCACAATTAGAGCTATACCTGTTGATGACGATGTATACATGGGACATTCGTCCCATCCTACATCTTCCAACGCATACGTGATTGGTCCTCTTAAAAAAAATTAAAAATTAAAATAATATAAAACTATATTATTTTACATTCTACGTTATTAAAGTTTTTTACTTAATTCTCCCTTACTTACATCAGATTTGCGAACATAATACTTTATCCCGTCATCCTCATCATAATAACTATAATCATCTTCTGATATTGCGTTAGTTTTATTTGATAAATTTAAGGGAAACTTATTTTTTTCTTTTTCTTTTTCTTTTTCTTTTTCTTTTTCTTTTTCTTTTTCTTTTTCTTTTTCTTTTTCTTTTTCTTTTAAATAATTGCTTGGTGTTAACCCTGGATTGACATTATTATTTATATTCATTTTTAAAAATACGTGTAATTCTAATTGCAATACTCGGGTTTCTAATTCTTTTATTTTATTCTCATACTCTTCTATACTCACACCATTACCCATACTTTAGTTATATATTTTATTGTCAAATGTTATTTTACAAAGAAAATAATCTAGTCAAAACCACAAGTTTAAATTAATTAGATATTAGATATAATGTATATTTAATTATGTTTATTACTTTATATATGGGCTATAAATATGGTGTATGGTTAACTTATGATGAACGGCATTTTAATACCGAACATATTGGACATGTCACTATAGCATGTTTTTTAACACGTGATGACGCATTTAGATTATATCATGAAATTGTTCAAAAGTGTGGTGATCATGCAGATGTTGTTATAAAAGGGAAACATGAATATTACCCGTCTTCTTACTATATTCATGACAATAATAAAATGTGCTCTTGGGGATATGCTGGAACTTCTACATTATGGAATAAATATAAAACTATTTGTAATGATTTTGAATGTGATTTCTCTCATACCCCTCATACCAGTATACAATATGCTATTCATCCTAATGTTTTTTCAATATCCAATATTAAGGATAAAAATATTACTTGCTCAGTTCATGTCGCAGATATACGAAGCGACTTTCCCACCGACTGGAAAATATTATTGTAAATATAATTTTAATTCATTTAATCTAATAATCTAATAAATATTTTTTTGTTGCGATAAAATGTTTATTTTATTATTTATATATTTAGCAAATGGATAAGATTAATAAACATATTAATGAGATCATTACACAAAATAATAATATATTAGAAAACGTTAAACATACACAACAACAAGTTGATTTATTCCATAAAGAATATAACGCTCATAAACAAGTCACCCAATCTACGGATCCTGATAAAGAACTTCTTTTAAAACTTAAAAATACACAAAAACAACTTGATTTATTCCATTCATATAACCCCAATAATGACGCAATTAAATTTAATTGCACACCTGCTATTGCTATTCTTGAAAAAGAAACTAATATTATTCTATGCACTCCTACTGCTAAAAATTATGGTAAACCTATGAATAAAGCTAAGCATTATGATGGCGATGACCCATTTATATTCTTTTCTTAATACAACGTTATCACTTCTATCACAATTATTGTTATTATTGTTATCCCAATTATTATTGATATGGATATTCATATTCATATTCGAACAATATGGAGTATAATTTTTCCGAATCATATAACTATATCTGACTTATATTTTTTGTTTTTTACGTAATTTATTAATAATCTTCACTTATATCAACTGGCTCATTATCAGGTATCTCAGGTATCTCAGGTATCTCAGGTATCTCAGGTATCTCAGGTATCTCAGGTATCTCAGGTATCTCAGGTATCTCAGGTATCTCAGGTATCTCAGGTGTATCAGGTGTATCAGGACTATCTACACATTTTACATCTTTATAATTTACTAATTTATTTTCAATTGCTTTACAACATCCATTACAAATAATAAATGTTGTATTATATCGATCAGGAAATGATAAACAGCAATTATCACTCCGACAAACACCATTTCCGCATTTATTACATGTATCCACTATTGCCTCTATGTTACATTCGTTACAAGTTTCCATCTCTTCACTATATTTATCTAATGAGAGATTACGATTATCTATTAGGTTTATTTTTTTATATTCCATCTCTTTATATCATTTAACATTTTTTTCTTCTTTTGTCAGCGTATTTTAAAAATCTTATTATTTGACTACTATACGCCCATTCATTATCATACCATAACATTAACTTCACACAATTGGTTCCCATGTCTAGAGACGCGTTTATATCCAATATACAAGGACATTCTGTCGTCATAAAATCACTACTCACTACCTTCTTGCTTGTCGTATTTGTTACTACCCCATTATACTTACTATCTTCAAATACCATCACTACATCTTGCACGCTTATGTCTCCATTCACCTTCACATTTACATCTACTAATGAACAATTAGATACAGGAACTCTTAAACTTGTTCCATAGATTTTATTGGATAATTCTGGAATCACTTTACTTATTGACGATGATGCACCCGTTGTGTGCGGTATTATATTATTCAAGATTGAACGATTTGTCCTTGACGCATTCTTTGTTACATCTACCGTATATTGCGATGCTGTCGCCGCATGAATCGTCGTAAATGACGCATCTGATATATCATATTTATCACATAGTAACTTTAAACATGGAGCTAAACAATTCGTTGTACAAGATGACGCAGATACTATTGATTCCATTTCATAATCTTCGTGATTTACCCCATAAATATATGTTTTCGTTTCGTCTTTCGCTGGTGCTGTCATTATTACATTTTCTACATCATGTAATTTACACTTCTCTTGTGTTAAAAATGCTCCTGTCGCTTCTATTACATACTCACATCCATATTTTCTCCAATTTAAGTTTTCCGCTTTCCTATCATTTAATAAATGTATCGTATGTTTACCTAATTTAAATACACCTTTTGTCTGGATTTTTATTTCTGGAACATCCCTCTTATGATTACTATCATACCTCAAATAATCCTCTATTTCTTCTATTTTTATATTCGTCGCATTTATCGCTACTACCTCTACATCTGCGTCTTCTAGTAGTTGTAACATTATACACTTGCCTATTCTTCCTAGTCCGTTTATTCCGACTTTCACACGCATATAATATACATTATCCAATACATATTATATATTTCATTTTTACTTATTGTTATTATAATCCGCTAAATAACGTATATATGGCAATTGACTATTTAACTCTTGTTCAGCTATTATCTCATACCATTCTTCGTATTCTTCTTCAGTTAAAGGTCTTTTTTTCTCCTTTTCTATTAATCGTTTTCTTTTATTCGCTCTATCTATTTTGGACTCTCTACTTCCACCCCTCTTATAATCCTTGTATTCAGGAAACATTTCATCTATCTCTTCTAACATTTCCAATTTTTCTTCATTTCTTGAGGGTTGGTTAAACACAGGAGGATTAAGTATCATATGACGTTCATCTTCTATCACATCTTTACTACCAAACAAATCCTCTGGTATACTTGACCCTGGCGCAACATCACCTGAATAATTCATTCTCATTTTCTTTGGTGTATCATCCATACCTAAATGTTTTTTTTCAATTTCATCTTCTTCGCCTATTACAGAAATAATATCATCCATCATTTCCTGGTCTTCTTCATCTTGTGTTTTTGCCTTTTTTGTTTTTGTCTTTTGCGTTTTTGCATTTTGTGTTCTCATACTTTCATTTTTTACCTTTTGTGTTTTTACCTTTTGTGTTTTTGGTTTATGTAATTCTGGCGCTTTACCATAATCACCTTTTAAGTATTTATCCCAATACTTACGAATATTCTGAGGTGAACGATCTTCCATTATAGCACTGATCTCTACCCAATTATTTCCATACATCGGTACTAACTCTATTAATGTATTTTCCTCTTCGTTTGACCATGGTGCGGTATTAGTATGACCTCTTTTCTCCATTCGATGTCCCTTTCGCCTTAATGCTTCTTCACGACGCCATAATCTATATATATTATGTAATTGTTCTAAATCCATCGATTCCACATCTTCAATTGTATAGTTAAAGAATGCTCTTTGTAAAGAACCTGGTGGATACTCCATACCTTTTTTAATTAATACTTCAACTTTTTGTTTTTTTTGATAGTCACGTTGTAATTTAGAAGTTTTAGCATCTGATTCTTTCTTTGCCTTCTCTGATTCTTTCTTTGCCTTCTCTGCTTCTTTCTTTGCCTTCTCTGTTTCTTTCTTTGCCTTCGCTGCTTCTTTCTTTGCCTTCTCTGCTTCTTTCTTTGCATTCTCTGCTTCTTTCTTTGCATTCTCTTCTGCTTCTTTCTTTGCCCTTTTCCTTGGACGACTCACCTGTCCTAATGCATCATTCATCATTTTCATATTTAATTCACGCAACTTATCATCGGATAATTCTTCCATCGTTCGCTTTCTAGTTCCTCCTCCTAACTTACTACGACGTGTTTTTCTTTTATAGTTATCCTTATTATAACCACCTTTTTTTGTATTTCTTTTTGTTTTCATTAATATATATTAATATTTTAATTATTATTACTAAAATTGATATAATATATATTACTACTTTAATAATAATAATATATATCAGAATGTCCCCTAAAAATATTCTACAAGGATACAAAGGTATTATGTCTCTTGATTTGAATCTTATTCATGTTGAACACAGAGAACAAGCTATAAAACAACATTTATCCGATATTAAATTGTATAAACATGAACAATCCCTACTATCTCCTAGACTAAGATATGAAAATACTATTGAACATGTTAATCAACAACTTCTTAAAGAACAAAACATTACATCTATTAAACTCGCTAAATTAAAACAACAACAAGACGAACGTGACCAAAAATATATCACGGCTAAACAGATGTATAATAACACTCACATATAGCAGAATTATTTACTTTTACTATCATCTCCTGGTTCTGTCACTCTATGTCGCATCGCCCTTGTATTTTCATCGCTATCTTTTAAATTATTGTCCTCTATAAATAAATTAAAAAATGCTCCTCCTGGATGCCCTCCCGCGTCAGATAACAATTTAAATAATTTTGAGTCCAATATTTCTTTTTTTGATTTGCCTTGTTCAGATAAATAACCTACCGCAAAATCTATCGGGGTCCACCCATTTGTATTTTCTATATTTGGATCAGCACCTTTGTTTAATAATATTTTCACTACATTATCATGCCCATAATCACTTGCTACTATCAACGGAGTATTACCATATTTATTTTGATAATTAGGATTTACCTTATGGTTTAAAAATAATCTAATCACCGCTTCCCTGTTACCATTTTTACTTGCTACTAATAATAATCTATTAATATCTTCAATTGTCATATTCAATTTACTCTTATCTCCTTGTTTCGCGTCTTCTAACTTTTTTTTTAAATCACTTATATCACCTGAACCACCACGCACACTTCTATACTTCTTCTGTGTTTTTTTTACCCTTTTTACTCTTTTTGATTTCTTGCCTCCCGCACCTAAATAAGGCGAGGTTAACTTTCTATCTTTTTTTGTTAATCTACGAAAACTTGGTAATTGATTTTCTATGTCTCCTTCTTCTTCTTTCTCTTTTTCTTTACTATCTGGAACATAAATAAAAGACATATTGCGTAAAGGAACGGAACCTGAACTACTACTATCCATTTCACTTAGATTTCCTACTGATGATCTTGATCTTGATCTTGATAGTTCTCTTTTGTTTACATCTTCATCACCAGCAGATTTTATCATAATCGGCGGGGTTGGGCGGTATGATCTTTTTTTTTCCTTTTTTGATATCGGAGGAGAAAACAATCCCGACAGCTTTCTTGGTGAATCTAAATATTGTATCTTTGTTTCCCGCTGGTTTTTTCTTGTTTTATTATGTTCACGTAACAAATCAATTTGATCCATATTTTTACTATATTTCTTTCTTGTTTCACTCATTATATATATTTACAAATATTATTAAAATTGACTTTTTTTACCAATATTACAACAACACAACCTAATACTAAATAAATGTCTTTTTATATTTCAGATATAAGTTTGTTTCGTGAAAAATGTAATGAATGTGATGACGCATATATTAAACGCGTGTGTAATCGATGTGGTGAAGGTATTTGTTCTAAATCCGCATGCTCATTGGATTTCCCTCACTATTATGATACTATATTTGTTATATGCCACACGTGTTTCAATTATATTAATAACAAGTTGGTTATTCATTCCAATCCTGATGATTTAAAACTTTTACACCATTGAAGATTTAAGTCGGCATAAAGTATAATAAAACGACCACTATTTGTCTATTTTCCACCATAAGCTATGTTCTCTCTCTTCACCTTTTCCCCTTGGTGAAATCTATTGTAATAAATTTTAATCATGTCGTCAACTGTCTCGTATTTATCATCATTAAAACCACTTATAACATTACATGATCCGTCTATCATTTTTATATTGGTTTTTCCCAATTCTATATGAATATAATTGATAATTTTTTCTAGTGTTGTTTTAAAAGTACTATCTTTCGCTGATTCCGCGTCAGAATATCCCTTCTTCATCATATCATCAAGAATACTCGTACCATTACCTTTATCATCAAATATAATAACATCCCACATATAATTGCAACATGTGGTTCGATTCTTCTTCACGTCATCACTTGAAAGATAAAAACTCTTATTTAGTGTTTTTGTTTCGGAATTGATTTCATAAAGGCGATATGCTGATTCTGCTTCTTTCAGAAAATCGCTTAACATGGTTTGCTCTTTATAACTGAGTCTGTATGTGTAAACAATTCTCTTCCACAAAGCTATATCGTTCCAACCCCGTTCTCGGGGTTGGAGAAGCTTTACCTGATTTTTGAAACCCTCTAAATCAATTTCATTCATTGTATCCAATTTAGGTTTAATGTTGGCATTTGGCCCCTTAGGATTTGACTTAAACCAGTATGGACCTTTACACTTGAATCCCATAAGTTCCCCTAATGTGTCGGCATATTTTCGCATGGTTTCCCCGCTG
>Ga0315330_10000783_pt1 | contig 20689 bp, 21 predicted proteins | sample M140m34915metaG_FD_203453 | JGI IMG/M metagenome (GOLD analysis project Ga0315330, IMG submission 203453) | Ammonia-oxidizing marine archaeal communities from Monterey Bay, California, United States - M1 40m 34915 | ecosystem: Environmental > Aquatic > Marine > Intertidal zone | place: USA...
CAGGCGGCAACCAAGTCATGGCACGAACAGACAGGGCGTGAGGAGTCACTTACCAAGAAGGTTGAGTTCCTCACCAAGGAGTACAACAGCATGAAGGACTACGCTGACAGGCTTCTCGACGAGAACGTAGGGTTGGAAGAGTGGAACGACAAACTCAAGTCCGACAGGTCTGGCATGCAAGACTGCATTAAGCTCCGCGAAAATCAGATTGGAGAACTCAAGTCTGAGTGCGCCGTTCTTGAGGAGCGTATTGATGAGATGAAGGCCGCCGCGTTTGCCAAAAGCAAAACCATCAAGCACCTCAAGACCCAGCACGACGAGTTGTCCAAAGCATACAAGGACTCAACCCACGAGGAGATTACCATGAAGAAAGCATGGCGTGAGCAACGTGAGATTGTAGCACTAAAGGAAGACCAGATTGCTATGCTTGAGCGACGACTCGCCAAGAAGGACAACCCCTACCCCTTCAAGGATGGCGACATCTACTACGTCTTCAATCAACTCGACGGCACATGGATTGAGTCGGTCTGGGATGACGAGTCAGAGCGCATCCACGACAGCCCAAGTGTTCCAAGTCGCCCACACAGGGTGTACTTCACGGTCGATCAGAAGAACGTGCTCGGCAAATTCAAGTTCGAATATGACTGACGAATACCTTGACAACCAGTGGTCCAAGATAGAGGCCCGCATGAAGCGGTTCGAGGAGACCGCATCCTCTCATGACAAGATGATGCTTGACTGCATGGTCCGTGATTGGGAATCCAAAATGAAACTAAAACTACAAGATGAAGAGATACAGAGTACGATTTCACCTAGCCCGTGGTGACAACTACATGAAGTGGCAAGTGTTTGATAAACAGCAGAATACAAAGGATTACTTCGACCCAAACTCCAAGTCAATCTTCATGAAGAACTGTGAGCTAGGCAATCGTCCAGCTACAGCGAAGCGTATCATGGAGGGGGAGAACAAGACGGTTTGCGCATGGATTTCATGTGACGACTATCAGGTATGGGATAACGAGAGATTCGCCCTAGACACCAGTGCCATGACACACTATAAGTACAACCCCAAGAAGAACCCACATTGGTTTACAGACAATCACGACAACCGAGACGGCCTCAAGTTCGACACAATGATTACCCAAGACAGAGCAGTATATGGATAAGTATCTACGTTTCCTTCGCAACATCAGTGCAGGAGAAAGCAAGAGCAAGCGTGCTCGGCGACGACTTATGGAGCGCGAACTAAACAAACTACACAATGACAAAGGAGGAAGTGATCGAGTGGATGGTGAGCACGGGGGATGAGGCCACCAACTACGAGGCAACAGGACTTGGCTTTGCCATGGCTGACATCAATGAGTTTGGCTTCGAGCGTTGGCTCAAGCTTAATCCGATATACATTTGCGAGTCGTTCCTCGGCACAACACAGGACGTATCAGAGAACCTTATGTCCGACTTCAGGACCGTCATCGCACAGGAGAAAACACTTGATGAACTAGGTGTTGAACAGACCATGAAGGTCAACCAGTCAGGCCTCATCGAGGCACTCAACAAGGGTATGATTGACATCATGAAATCAATGCACCACTATCTATTCCTGCAACAAGAAGCTAATTTTATGTACAATGAATAAACAAGACACAAGGATTGTGGGGGCTGACACCCCGCAGATTCTAGACAACATCCGAATCGCTTTCGAGTACGAGCTGGGTGAATATGTAGAACCATCAAGCAGGTTGAGGGGTAAGGTAGAGTTGCGTGCTGCGCTAGTGAATGCTGCTCGTCCATACGGCACATGCAGACAGCTCGCCACCATGATCGGAAAGCGTGATCACTCAAGCGCGTTGCACTGCGAGAAGCTCCACGATGTATACTACAACAGCTCTCCGCAGTACCGATTCAACTACGCCAAGGCTCTCGAAGTTGTCGAGAAGTTTGCACGTCGTCACCGATTGTTACCCAGAAGTAACCATCAAGTTGGCGGGGCCGTAAGCCTTGAGACAGAGATTGATACTATCAATCTAACCATACTATCGCTGCAGAAGCGGAGGGATTCACTCATCGAAGGCTTGGATAGAAGCCGAGCCGTCAGTACATTTGTCACCACTCATCAACAAATCAAATCAATTTAATTCATGTCTAATTACAAGTTCAAGACCACGAACATCCGTGGCAAGCAGTACGTTGAAGTCAACGAACGCATCAAGTTCTTTCGCCAAGAAGAGCAGTACAAGAACTGGACTATTGCAACTGAGTTCCCCGTGCTTGACGGTGAGGTCGCAGTATGTAAGGCCACTATCGCAGACACATCGGGTCGTGTCGTTTCCAACGGCCATGCACACGAGGAGCGGGCAGGTAGCAGCATCAACAAGACTAGTTTCGTGGAGAACTGCGAGACCTCAGCCATCGGTCGTGCCCTTGCAATGCTTGGAATCGGAATCGACACGTCTATTGCGTCAGCTAATGAAGTCGAAGAAGCAATCGCAAAACAGCAGGCTATGGTCGACAACCCTAAGGTCCAGAAGCTTAGCAAAGCTTTGGATGCGCCAGTCGAGAACATCATGGACAAGGCAGTAGGGTACATCAAGTCGCAGACCGACAAGAAAAAAGCCTTCACCGCCATCACCAAGAAGTATGGTGACCAGCTCTCCGAGAAGCAGGTTGCAGGCTTGCAAAAGTTTGTGCGTTGAGATCCCGCAAGGAGATCGACGACATGCTTGACAGGCGACACGAAGCCGAGAGAGAAATACTTTGGGACTACTACAAGCGCATCAAGCACATGACCAACAGGGATGCTAGGTCTGCTGTAGCTCGTCACTTCGAACATCACTATGGATACAGAGGTATCGAACAAATTGTAGAGCAATGGTTCAAAGCAAGACAATGAGAGAACGACTGACTGAAGCAGTCGGCAAGCCACACCTGTCCTACTCCTCACTCAAGTACGCTCTCGGAGACATGCGTCTCTGGGAGATGTACATGAGGGGTCAGCTCAAGAAAGAATCAGACGCCCTGCACTTTGGGTCACTCTATGACCTGCTGTTATTCGAACCAGAAAAATTTAAAGATGTCTACTACACTCTTGATGACGCTAGCATCGTCGACTCTATTGGCGGGGCTAATCCTAGGTCTACCAAACGATACAAGGAGTGGAAAGCAGAAGCGGCGCAAGTTGCGGAGAACGCAGACAAAATCCTGGCAAGTGAGGAGGACGTCAAGAAAGCGCATGAGATGATCCAGCGCCTGAAGGACTGCGGCCTGTACGACAAGCGTTTTGCAGGCGGTAAGTTTCAGGTTGAGTTCAACGTAGACCTTGATGGTGTGCCACTCAAAGGATTCCTCGACTGCCTCCGTGACGGGGAGTTCATCGTGGACTCCAAGTCATCACGGTCTGTCGACAAGTTCAGGTACGACGTCAACAGCTTCAGCTACGACATCCAAGCCTACATCTACACCAAGGTGTTTGGCATCAAGGATTACTACTGGGTTGTTCAGGAGAAGGCATACCCCTTCTACCCCGCTGACGTCAAGTGCTCTGATGAAACATTATTCAAGGGTGAGATGAAGTTCCATGAGGCCCTTGAGAACATTAGCAAATGGCTCGACGGGGATCGTCAATCCGACCATCACTATGCCGAGTACATTGTATAAGACAATTAAAATTCTGTGGCGCTTGATACTTTTGTTCTGCGTCCACTATACTTTCACAAACATTTTTCCTAATTAAATTTTTATATCATGAGCGATCAAAGCTATGACTCCGTACTCGTTGGGTACACCGAAGAACCTCGTTACTACGAGGGCAACCTCTCATCTTGGTCTGTCAAACTGAAGGACAGCGAACTCAAGGAGATGCTTGAGAAGTACACCACCACTCGCAATGCCGAGGGGCAGGGTGGTAACGTCTACCTCAAGCTCTTCATGTCTAAGAACGGCAAGCCATGCTGCTCTGTGTTCGACCCTAACAGCGAGGCAGCCAAGACGCGACGCGCCGAGAAGAAGGCTCAGTCGCAAGCTGAAACAAGTGACCTCCCATTCTAAGGGGGCACCTATCTATTACATGACCGCTCGTGTCGCCTTCAAGAAACGGAAGGTTGTACACGAGCGTGTCGTGTGGATAGTATCCGTCTTTACCAACCCAAATGACATACGCAGGTACGACATCAAGACCATGTGGCGTCTCGGGCTGGAGTTGTATGGCAAGAATGCCAAGGCAGAGAAGCAGATCATCATCCGCGAGATACTTGACAAGAAGTTTATATCAAACTCAACGCTGACAATCGATGAGCACAAAGAATCAAATCAAGCAGAAGTGCAAGGAGCTTGAGGACTTGCTCCTCATGAAGAACGAGAAGTATGGAAACTCAGCACTCGAACCGCTGAATGTTTTCTCCCCAGCCAATGCTGTCGCTGGAATTAAGATGCGTATTGACGACAAGCTCAAGCGCATCAAGAACGCAGGTCTCGTTGACGCAACGGAGGATACGTTGCAAGACCTGGCAGGTTACCTTATCCTCCTTATGATCGCACGAGACAATGCAAGTAACGATATTCAAGGACGTCTTCGACAAGGAGAATCCTCACCACGTACCTCTTCAGACAGCACTTCAACGAATCCAGAATGGGAAGTCATCTACGAAGATTGAAGAAGTTCGATCTGGCAGGAAGGATAGGAAGAAGTCTCTCCCCGTTGTTTGTTTCAGCGGGGAGTTTTCGTCTCGTGCTGACGATGCACTGTTTGAGCATTCGGGTTTCATTGTCCTCGACTTTGATCACGTGGATGTTGAGGCAACCAAGAGGTCTCTGGCCACGGATGATTTTGTACACTCGTGTTGGACATCGCCTAGTGGAGAGGGAGTCAAGGCTCTCGTCAAGATTACAAACCCTGAGAGACACCGCGATCACTTCAGGGCACTGGTCAACTACTTCGAGCGGCAACACGGGCTTGAAGTAGACGAGTCAGGTATCAACGAATCTCGTGCATGCTACGAGTCGTATGACCCAGACATCATCATCAAAGATGAGAGCAAGAAGTTCGGTGCGCTAAGCAGTGAGCAGTCTCTTGCTCAGACACCAAGTAACGAAGCATACGATCACACGGACTACCAACGCCTCAACTTGGCTGCCCGCATGATTCGGCAAGCAGAGGACGGTGCAAAGCATCAGGCCCTGTTGCAGGCATCACGTCTGTGCGGTGGCTACGTTGCAGCTGGTCGCATCGAAGAGGACGAGGCGGTACGGGTACTGCTCCGTGAGATATGCAAGCGAGACATCGACTCCGAGTCACACGCCAAGCTCACCATCCGCGATGGTATCGAGTACGGCAAGGTGTTGCCTATCAAGCAGCTGATCGACGACGAGAAGACAGCGAAGCGCGAGATGCTCATCAACGATGGAGACATGTCGTTCATCTCCTCAGATGACGACGACTTCAGGTGGATCGATGATTACTCGCAGGGCAAGATTGAGCTCGGCCTAGACACTGGCGACGCACAGCTTGACGAGTACTTCAGGTACAAGCGTGAGTTCGTCATCATCAACGGGCACTCCAACGTAGGCAAGACCACCACCGCTCTGTACATGATCGCCAACGCAGCCATCCGTCACGACTGGAAGTGGATCATCTACTCCTCGGAGAACCGTACCGCATCCGTCAAGATGAACCTGATGCAGTTCGCTATGGACAAGAAGGTGGCGGACATGAATTACAACGAGCGCAAGCAAGCATACAAGTGGGTGCAGGATCACTTCGTAGTCATCAGCAACAACGCAGTGTACAGCTACAGCGACATCATCGTATTCATGGAGAAGGTGATGAAGCAGCAGCAAGTGGACGCCATCTTCGTCGATCCATACAACAGCCTCAAGCTGGACATGGGCAACAGCAAGATTGGTGTACACGACTACCACTACGAGGCGGCGTCAGAGTTCCTGACATTCAGTAAGGCCAACAACGTAGCGGTGTGGTTGAACATGCACGCCGTCACTGAGGCGCAACGACGCAAGGGTGATGACGGGTTGCCTGTTGCACCGTATGCAGAGGACACAGAGGGTGGTGGAAAGTTCGTAAACAGAGCCGATTGCTTCGTGACTATTCACCGAAAGGTTCAATCACCTGACCACAACATCCGCAAGATGAGTGAGATACACGTTCGAAAGGTGCGTGAAGTTGAGACAGGCGGTAGACCTACACCACTGGAGGAACCACACCGCATGGTCATGAACTTATCACACACAGGGTTTCATTCATGGCTTGGGCAACGCCCTCTGTTCAAACCAATTACATTTGAAGAAGCCAAGACGATGCCAATGGCGATAGACTTTTTGTCCACCGCGAATTGATTTTCCAAATAAGCTTTGGTAACTTCATTTTGTGAAGAAGAAAACACGTACTCCTAAGCGGCGCTCAGCCAAGAAAAAACATTTGGGACGTTATGCTAGCTCGATAGAGAAGTACTGCGCTGATCAGCTGAAAGAATACGGGCTGGCCTTTGACTACGAGGAACATCAGTTTGAACTCATGGAGAAGTTCAGGTTCCCGAACAAGTACTTTAAGATGACTGCTAAGGGTAAGGACATGGCGGACCGAACGGGGTCCGTCGTGCTCCCTATCACATACAAGCCTGACTTTGTGGGGAGAGATCACAAGTGGATCATAGAAACCAAGGGATATCTACCGTCTCATCACGACTTTCCTATGCGATGGAAACTTTTTCTTAGGTTTTTAGTTGGTTGTGACTCAGACTATATTGTATTTTTAGCGAAGAACAGCTCTCAAGTCGACCGAGCTATTCAGGAAATACTAAAGTCAATCGAAGATGGAGCTATCTGAACTCAGTAGATTGGTGTTTGATTCATGCGACCGCATCCATCAAGCCACCACAGACATGTATGAAAGCATACATGATGAAGGCACACCAAGATACGATTCAGAAAGCATCGAGTCTGTGATTAGAGACTTTAGAGAGTGGCTCAATCACGAAGTCGACACGATCAGATCTGCAACCTCTGAGTACAGGGATGCAGTCAAGTAAGCGGAGGCAGTACAGCAATGCGACAGGACGCATGGCTGAGGTTAGGTTTGTTAGGGCAGCTCGAAACAAGGGACTGCTTGTAACCAAGTCGACTCACACCGAGGACATCCACGAGCACATCGACTATTGGCTAGCTATGTCTAGCGAAGGACAGAGATGGGGGGTTGATGTCAAGGGCAACAATCTACCTGATGAGATATGGGTAGAGTTCAAGAATGTAAGGGGAGATAAGGGATGGCTCTACGGTGGCGCTAACATCATCGCATTTGATATGCCTGAAGAAGGTGGGTTCTCGATCGTTGATCGTCAGGAGCTCGCCTTTTTTTGTGAGAAGCACGTGAGGGATGAGGCTGTTGATCACAAGCGAGATGCCTACCTAAAAAAGTACACGCGCAAGGACAGGCAGGACGTCATCTCCATCCTTAAACTGCACGATATCAAGAACTTAATGTCGTACAGGGTGTGGGAATACGACCAGAGATATTGAGTATCTTTATCGGTCCATGAAAACAAACAGGCACAAGAAGATCAAGATGAAAATCGACAGACTCCTCCAGCAGAACGCCAGCTATCAGGCGCAGCACACGTGTGTAAACAATACTCCAGAGGAGAAGAAGCGCATCAACGAATACTGCGACGAGAACTTCATTGAGCCTATTAAACAGATTGACTGTCGGACCTACGACCTGTTGAAAAAACAGAGCGATTAAAAGTCGCTCATCAGCACTTCGTCTACTGCCTCCTGCACATCATCTTGGCTAGCCTCTAGCGTCATCATGATGTTGGCTTGAAAGCGCTTGACCTCTTCGCCTTCATTAAAGACCACGACAGTAGGCACGACGACAATCTTGTGCTCGACCTGCATCGACGGGGTGGACGCGATGTCAACACGAGATGTCTCGCAATCGTTCAGGCTTTCGATCCAGGGTACACTGTTGCCTGAGTTAAACGAAGCGTTGAACTCGACGACGCATACTCCTGATCCGCATACTCCCTTATTCTCCGCAACGTCCACATAAGTGGCCGCCCAGAAGAACGCAGAGAATGCAAGCAGGGTTAGTGTTGCTTTCATTGATCATCTTAATTGGTCTATCTTTTCTTCAATTCGTTTGATATCCTCCTTCATCTCGGTGATATCTTCTTGTGTGCTCATGATTGTCTGACGGACAAGCTGGTCCTTCATGTCGAACTCCATGCGCGTGATGTCAGGGGAAGGTGGGATAGGCAGTTCCTTTGCCTCCGCAATGTCTGCCTGTAGGGCGAACCACATAGCCACGATTGTACCAATCCCCGCAGCTAGCATACCTATTGTCTTTAGGTCTAGCGTAATCTTAGTGTCCTCCCCAATCTGCTGAGCCATATCAAATAATTACATAGTTGATTCCCAGAGAGAAGTCATGCCACGATCTGTCCCAGTACTTGTGGTACTTCCCCTCTGCGAATACTCCAAAGCTTTTGTTAAATCTTTTACCAAAGATAAGTCCACCAGAGTAATCGAGCCACTGACCACTGTTAACAAACCTATGATACGAGTACTCTCCATCAGTGTCTAGGTGATAGGGGATCAGGTTGCCCCAGCTATGCACCCAGAATGTCTTGGTGAAGTGATAGTAATCAAAGCCAACTACCACGGAGTGAACCCATTGGTTGTCTAGTTCACCACGCTTCTTGTCTACGTAATCTTCGAGCGCCTGAGGGATTACCACCTCCTCCCACACTTCGTAGCTGCTGGCCACGAGCGTGCCGTCGGGACTGAAGAACTCACCCGTGTTCACGTCAATGTTGTACCCCTCCTGCAGAGCGAGTGAAGTGAAGTGAAGTTGATTGTTGTCCAGCAACCACTCGCTCAGTGGGTCGTATCCGTATGGCTCGGACAGCCTCTGCATGATGCCCGCATTGAGGGAGAGCTTGCCTAGCTTAGCTCTCGTCCTTTGAGATGCCTCGAAGTATCTCACGTCTGCGAATCCATCCTGAAGAAACTCCACCTTGGTGATCCACTTGTCTGCCACGTACCTGAGGAAGTAGTCCTGATCCAGGTAGTTCACACCCTGCTGTCTCCTGTAGTCTCCCTCGAACAAGAACTCAAAGCCACTCACCTTGCCGATGGTGGCCGCATCTCCGTATGACTTCTCTGTACCGTTGTAGAATGTGTTGGCTCTGTTCTCGTACCCAAATCGTGCGATCTTCCGCACCCCCGCCGTAAAGGCAAAGTCAAACGGTGTCTCCACCACGTCTGTCTGCAGCCCGTTGGCCACAGAGAATACCTCTCTGTCTGACAGTGAGTTACCACCACTGAAGGCAGTGTAGAACGTGGCAAACTTGAGCGCCTTCCTTACTGTCTGTGATGAAGCGTTGAAGCCCAGCAGGAGAAGCAGTATGGTTAAGATGTATCTCATTGCTTGACGATTCTTTCTACGACAATCCTTCCCTTGTAATTTACGACAACCTCGTAGACGCCGTTAGGGAGCGATCTAAGATCGATCTGCCCCGATGTAGTGCCAGATACTACGATCTGACCAGAGGCGCTGTAAACGTCTGCAAATGCTCCGACAGGTGCCTGGAAGTTGATGATTCCTTTTGTTGGGTTGGGATACAAGTGAATCAAACCCATTGCTACGGCCTCCACGTTGGTCACCCCTTGACTACAGTATTCGTACATCTCAATGCACACCGCATCCCACCCCACCTCGCAACAGTAAGGGTCAACCTCGATCACCCATGAGTAGCAATAGTCGTTGGCCCAGTATGGTTCACCAGGACCAGTGATGCAGCCTGCATCGTAGAGGCAGTCCTCGTTAGCTGGAACGTTGGCGTACACGTTGTAGTTGGCAGCGTCAGGGTCCATACAACCAGGCATAGGCAGCTCACAGCTACCGTTGTTGGTGTTGGCCATGGGGTCGTAGTTGAGCGCCTCAGGGATCGTGCATCCATAGATGAACGGGATGCAGCTGTTGTTATCGGTGTTGGCCAGCTCGTTGTAGTTGAACATGGTGGGGTCGGTGCACCCAAACACAACCTCTTCGCACTCTGCTGGGTCGGTGGCTGCTTCGTTGTAGTTGTAGGCTGCGGGGTCTTGACAGCCCGCCACTTCCAGTTCGTCGCACACGCCGTCGCCGTCTGCATCGTTGATGCACTCGTTGTCGCACCCGTAGTACTCAATGGGGAACGTGCAGTCCCCATCCACATTTGCGTCTGGGTTGTAGTTGCAGGCGAAGCTAAGTGTGCAGCCCTCGACACCAGGTATGCAGAAGTCTCCGCATACAGGGGTCCCGTCGTACTTAAATGGGAACTTCTTAATGGCGTCAGACCATGGGTTGGTTCCGCCCTCCATGAAAACTCCGTTGGGTCCGTCGAAGTAGAACCCACATTGATTGGCTGTAGTCTCTGCGTTGCCCTGCGTAAAGAACATGACGTTGACTGCCTCTCCAGAATACAAGGGGATCTGAATCTCTTTCTCGAACTCGTCCGCAGGGTACATGGTGAATGGCCCCCAGATCTCGTCGCCCTGTTGGACACCAATCCAGCTACCGAACCAGCCATCACCTGCCCCATCTGTAAGTGTCAGAGTAAAGTCACAGTTGTCTTCTGTCTCCAGCGTGTTGGCATTCTCGTTGTAGTTGATCGACCCTGGGTCAGTACACCCAAGGATTACTTCTGTCTGGCAGCTGCCATTGTCAATCACAGCAGACGGATCGTACTCCGTGAACCATGGGTCTGTGCAGCCTTGAGGCACTGGAGGCAAGCATGGGTCTACAACAATGATGTCACTGCCAATGCTCTCGTACTGAGTGGTGTCACCAACATAGTAGAGCTCATCGCCACACAGGTTGGACACAAGCAGATTCCCATCGACACCCCCGTAGCAGCTTCCACACATACCGTCACCAAAGGTGTCATATACATTGACCTTAAACTCTGACCCAACAGGGAGGCACACAGCCTCCATAACGGGAGCGCCTACAATAGAATAGCCTGACCCCTCTGCAACAATCTCACCATCTGGGAACGTCATCAGGTCCCAGCTGATCTCAGCTGCATAAGTGTCAGGCGTAACTGTGATAAGGACGTTGTTGTATCCTTCTTCGCATGGCGCTGGCGGGAAGTCGCAAGGGGCAGGGGCGTTGGCCCAAGGGTGATAGTTGATGGCACCCACCTGCATGCACCCAAAGATGGGTGGGGGGCAGGCAAGTACCTCGAAGGGAATGGTTTGTTCTGACGTGCTGAAGTCGTACACCGTGGTGTCTAACTCACAGGTATTGATCGAGAACCACCCCTCCCCAAAGCCACAGCAAATACCATCACCAAAGGAGTCGTAGATAGTAAAGGTGTAATCACCTAGGGGCAGTGGGAGGAATGCCTCGACATACGGATACGCACCTTGAAGTGGAGCAGACCCTGCAACTACAGCGTTGCTTGAGTCTCTAACCAGCCAAGTGGTTTCCTCTCCGTAACCATCCCCTTGAATAGCAATGGACACCCACCCCTGCTGCGCCACGGCAAACAGAGGCGTAAGAAATATGAGGCCTATCAGCCGCTGCATGACTCGCAGTCTTCTGGGCTGTCGATGTTGCAGGTAATTTCTCCGTCTTCAATTTTCTTCTCCTGCTTCTTCAGCTTATCCTGATCCAAGAAACCGATGTCTTCAAAGTCCTCTTCCATAATTATTTTTTTGCTTTTTCGATTGTTCGACCAGCGAAGTATGCACCGAAGGCGGTGAGCATAAGAACCTGCAGCAAATCTACGTAAGAATCCTTGACGTTAAATGCCCAGTTGTCCATGCTGTCGGCCACCATGGTCACCATAAACATTGACATCAGAGCGATGAGCGTGACGGGTCTAATCAGCTTCGCAAGCTTCACATCACTGCCCATGTCAGCCTTCCATCTTTCAGTTACGTTGTTCTGAAACTGGATCTCTGCATCGACAGCAGCAACACCCTCGTCGGTGTTCACGTCAGGGTCCTTCTCGATCAGGTTCTTCACGATCCCAAGCCCTCCCTGGTCAGGCAGTAGATCCCCCACCACGTCAAGCACGTTAGGTGCCTTTGACTTGAGCCACTTACCGAGGCCTGTGTCTTTGATTTTTTTGTTCTCCATTAGAATGATTCTGTAATTGCGTTCCTAGATCTAGGGTCAGTGTATTGACCTCTGAGTTCATAGAACGACTTGTTAAACAACTTAATCTCAAGAAGTTCTGCTTCGGTCAGGTCGTGAATTGCGTTGAGCCTATCGATGTAGTCTTCAATGTCCTGAGCCTGTTGCTTGGCTTCTCTGATTACCTCAAGGCTTTTCTTTGTTTGCTTCAGCATCTCGCTAAGTTCCTGAATGCCAGTGAAGTCCAGATCGTCAATGTCTTCTGTGCCCTTCTTGATTTCTCTTTCGTATTGACCTAGTTCGTTTACATTCTCCTTGAATACATCGTAGCTGTAGTACACGTTCTCGCTTCCATAAATGATTCTCATGAACGGAATCTGATCCCTACGAAGTGGCACGGTATCCTCTGGTCTCATGGTGGTGAGCTCATCAAGGAATTGATCCATGTTCTCAAGGTTCTGCAGACGCTCAACCTTTCTCTTTCCGATCTCGTATCCGATGCGGCTCAGGTTTGCAACCTGCCCCACCATCTTGCCAAGGCCTGCGGTGTAAGACGACAGCAGGTATGCATACGGATCTGGGTTGATGTCAATCGCGCCGCTGATGTTCTCGGTACCGCCTGTAATCTCGTTCAGCTTCTTGGCCAAAGCCTTTGCGTTCTCTCCAGATCTGAACGAGAGCGTCCACTCTGGTACGGGGGCACCGAAAGGATACTGCTCCCTAACAATTTGATTGCCAGTAAATGAAGTGTTAGCGTACAAGTCAACTGGGAACCTCAAGGCAGTCGGAAGGAAGCCGAGACCGAAGCGCTCAATCACATTCTTACCCTGACCGAAGCCGAGAGGAGAGAACGAGTTTGCCGCACCCAATCCGAGGAAGGCACCACCCGCAATCACATCTCTTTGCCCAGTGCTAATCTCACCAATGGTGAGTCCGATGTTGTTGAATGTGTTGTACCCGTATGGGAGCGGGAACTTCACGTAGTCATTTGGCCCATCTCCGTAGAAGAGAATTGAGTTTCTCTCCTTGATGTAGTCTGGGATGGTGTTGTAGTACAGCTCACCTGACTCATCCTCACCAGACATGGCGATGTTGAACATGGTCTTCATGACCTCGAAGGCCACGATACCGCCAGCAAGTTTCGCAGGAGCAGTGGCTCTGTCTTTCCAAGATTTCGTGGCACCAGACTGAGTGTTCACCTGCTTGGATGTGGCCATGGTTCTCGTGAACCTAGCAGCAGATTGCATGGCTGCGTTGAAGAACAGGTACATTGAGTTGTAGCTAGAGGAAGCCTCACCCGCCCTGTTAAAGTTTACGGTGATGTTCTTGGACAACTGTGCTGCACGCTGCTTTGTAGCTCCAGCTCTTCTTGCCTCGATGTAAGCCGCAAATCTAGTTGCATTCTCGAAGGCCTCGTTGATCGCCTCGATCTTTTCAAAGATGGCTTTGCCCTGATAGAATCCCTTGAGAATCTTCTTGCTGTCTTGTGGGTTTTCAGATGCAGCCTCAAGCTTAGCCTGAATCTCCTTGAGTGTATCAGAGTATGCCCATCCCGTGCGACCGCCTGACTCCTTCCACTCCTGCATCATCTGTGCCATCTCAGGAGAAAGATCAGCCCCAAACACACCCTCTTTAAGCAGTGGCTTGAGCACCTGGAATGATGTCTTGACAATGTTGGCCGAGAACTTCATGGGCTTCAAACCGAAATCGGTCATGATACCTCCGTCTCTCTCCACCTCAGCCATGGCATTGTACACGGCAGATCCGATGTCTCTCATGTAGTTGGAGACAAAGAACGCTGGGTTATACACCGTCGCAAACTCCCTGAGCAAAGAGATGTACTTGCCCATGTTCTTGACTGCGCTGCCTGCCTCCTCTTCTGTCAATCCGTTGAGTGCGTCAGCGTACCCAACATCCTTGAAGTAAATGAAGTGCTGCTTCCCGTTGATACGAAGCGGTACCGTATTGGTGTGGGCCTTCATCTCGATCAGAGACATCTTCTTCTGAGATCCATCTTCCGCGAGCTTGGTCATGGGTGCCTGCTCTGAGTACAGTCGCCACACATTCTCGTTTGGATTCTGCTGAATCATCTCGTGCAAAGCCCTCATGGTCTCGTCCTTACGAGCACGCTGCTTGGTGGCAAGGTTCTGAGAGATGACTGCTGCCACGAGGTTGGTGCCTGTTCTAGACTTACGACCCTTGGCCCTTCTTCCTGAAGGTCCGTACACGGAGAAACCACTGCCTCCCGTAGGATAGCTGTTGCTCTCTTCGCTGTTCTCATCGATGGCCAAGCCAGGAAGCGGAACGTAGTTGTCGTACAATCCCTCCCAGTGGCTCACGACTTCCTGGGTTTCAAGCCCACCATTCACCATCGTGGCGCGTGTGTCGTCCAAGATGTCGTACACCATGTTGGCTACATCAAGGAGCTCTGGCGTCAACAAGTCGTCGATGATCTGCTCTGCTTCTTCATTGGTCATACCAGAGCCACTCTCCAAGTCAGGACGCTTACCCTTAATGTTTGTGTTTCTCTCGCGTGCGTGCAGGGCGTACATCAGATCTGAAAGCTCCTCGATGGTGTTGCCCGAAGCCTTGAGTGCAGCACCAATATCCTGCAGGTTGACCTCCAGCTTCTCCATGTCCTCCCGCATCTTACCGTAGTACAGATCGATGGACATTTCAAAGTCTTGATTCTCAGGAACTTTAGACCCTCTGAACTCTTCGATGTCCTGCTGAAGGAGCATGACGTCGCTGAACTTGTCCTGCAATCTGCGAGTAAAGTAGGCCAGCTGCTCACCGTATGGAGTGGCAGTAGACTTCTCCCACTGGCTGTTGCCTGAGTGCTGAATCCTACCACCCAGTCTTCTTGATCTAAGGGCCTGAGTGCCCTCTGCATATATCGAGAATTGACCTTGACTATGGCCAAATCCTTTTTTCTTCCTGGCTTGTGGTCCTTGCTTCAGAAGTTCTGGTTGATATATTACGTCGGCGTCAGAAGACTTTTCATAGAGAAGGTACTTCACATCCTCTGGGAGGGTCGCCATGACGGCGTTAGGGAATCCATTATTTTGACCCTCAGTAAGCTCAGATGTGTTGGTGTAAGACAAGTCCTTCGCCAACGCGACGTATGTTGCAACGATCTTACCTGTTCCCTTGGAGTCCATCTTTGCCCACCTGGGGTCATCCATGATCTCTAGGATTTCTTTGTTTGTTACAAACCCCTTGTGCCCCTTGGCGGCCATGCCCCTAGTCATTGCGCTAATAACTGCAGCTCTTCCTCCAAACTTCATTGATTCAAGAGTCCCCTCAGGCAAGTTGCCTAAGTACTCCAACAGACTAATCAATCCCTGCTCGTTTGTGACTCGAATCAACTGTTGATCCTTAAACACAATGCCTGGTTTGTTTCTTAACGCATAAGCATTTAAAAGAGATCTGAGTTTAGAGTACTTACTTTCGTATATTTTTGCACCCCGCGTGCTAATAGAGGTCTTTTGTGTTTTCCCCTGGCCCACACCCTCTACTGTTTTTGGAATGAGATTTCCCTCTAGCACGGAGTTCAACGCCTCAATCATATCCTTAGTGTAGTCGTTGCCGTTGGCTTTGTTCACACTGTGATATTGCAAAGCGTATCTAAAAAACGCCCCAATAGTTGATGGGCTTCGGAGGGTGTTTCCTGGTGCTCTCAGCGCAATGTCAACCGCAAGCATTTGCTTGCCTGGCGGCATCCTCATCATGCTCAAAGCACTTCCTTGATCGATGTGAGAAGACAACATAGGCAGTGATGAGTTGACTGCCCCCAGTGGTCCACCCATTTGATTCTGCTGAAACATAGCGTCAGGAGAATCGATTGACAAACCTTCTTTGGTTTTGATTTCCCAAGTAGCAATACCGTGCTTTGTTCTGTCGTAAAGCAAAGCCTTTGAAACAAGATTTCTCCTCAGCCAATCTATTGGGTATCCAAGCTTTAGAAGAGCATCTCTTCTATTCTCCCCAAAGATCGCACCCAACGCCTCGGCCTCCTCTTGAGTCACATTTGTTTCAATGCTCTCGGACGCCACTCTTGATGAGAGGCCGCCTCGTCTTGCGGGTGACTCGTAGATAAACTCTCCTCCCTCTTTGATTTCTTCGAGCCTGATTGTGGCGTACACCAACTCATTCTCTGGAATCATAGCAGGATCAGTTACCCGCTTTCTTCTGCTCAAAGAGTTTTCAGGCAGTAGGTCATACACGTTGATGCCTAGCTCTGCAGCTTCGGTCACAAGCCTTTCGTTAGACTGCTCCCTTGTCAAGAACTCGACCTGATCCGCGAGATCAAAAATCTGAGGAGCGTTCTGTCGGTTCAGAACGTAAACCTTTTCTCCTCCCTTCTTGACTAGATCCGCATGCACCTGAGCGATGTCAACATTGAGGGCCATCAGGGCGAGCATGTTGTTTCTCTGTTGAAGGTGAATTTGTGCAAGTGTAATTCTGCTTAGATCCTCCTCTTTTACGACTGGCTTAAACGAATGAAAGTCAAGAGAGAACCTTCCCTCTGGGCCATGAACACCCTTGAAGTTGTTGTCGTAAATGCCAACAATTTCTTGAGACAATGCAGACTCCTTTGTACTTACCTCGGTACCCGTGTCAACAGTTGCGGCAAACTCTGCAACTTGCTTCTCCTTAAACGTGACCAGCTTAGCCTTCATCGCTACACGCTGTCCATTCTTATCTAGTTTTGGTTTAGGGAAGTTGAGATTAAATCTCTTGCCGTCGCGGTAGAAGTGGATGTCTCTAATGATGCCCTCTCTCATGCCGTTGCCAGTCATGGAGTTGTACCAGTTGGCAAAGTGACGATAGTCGTTGAATACCTTGGACCTGTTTCTGTCCTGCTGAAACAAGTCTGGTCTAGCCCTAGAGTCTCCAAATGCGTTTGCATTCTGCTTCCAGAAGATTTCTGTGTTCTCAAGATATCTCTTAGACCCGAGTGGCGCATCACCGTTAACCTCTTCGGTTTCTTTCTTTGCCTGAGCTTGCTCAAGGGTTGTAGGCAAAACACCAAGGTCGCTGCGCCCCTCAGCAAATGCCTTGAATCTGAGCGCCAGGTTAATCAGATCTGAGTCTGACGAGACCTCAGGGAATCCAGCAACACCAGCAAACATGTCTTTGAGAACAGCCTTGACGCCAAGGTCACTGATCTCAAACCCCTTAATTGTTTCACTTCCTCTAATGAACTCACCCTCAGTCATTGCTTCAAGCAAAGCAGTCACAAGCTCACGATCCATTGCCCCTCTACTGCCTTCAATCTCGGCAACAACCTCAATCTCTTTAACAGCATCAACGAGCTTTTGGATTCTCCAATTTGATTTTCCAAGCTCTCTAATCTGATCTGCAAGATTGTAAACAAGCTCTGGATTTTGCTGGAACAGTGGCTCCAGGAAGAGGTGCGTTGATTCGTGGAAAGCAACCCTGTTCAGGTCTGTGTCTTTGTGGATGTGAATTTCGTGGCCACCTTCTTTGCCTAGTGCATAAAGACCTTCCGCATAAACCCTTCCATCCTTGTCTCTCACAGACTCAAGTCTTGATGAGTCTCCAGTCTCCACGTAAGCCATTGACTCGTCCGTGTGTAGAACAATTTTGATCTGAACTCCAGATCTTTTTGCTTCGTCAATGTACTTTTGAAGGACATCCCTTTGGCTGGATTCAAGGTTTTCTACACCACTAACCTCTCCGCTTGCGCTTATGGTCACCTCCGAGACACCTTCAAACTCTTGATCGGTGTAATCGTAATTTAAGTTGCCAACACCCTCGAAGGTGTCGATGCCATTCTTAAATCTACCCTGGAAAAAAGCAAGCTGCCCATTGATAGATGCAATTCTGTTGCCGCCATCCTTGTACTGTTGATAGATTTCTGCACGCTGATCCGATGTCAAATTGTTGACATAGTCGTACATAGGGTTGTTGCTCTTTGGGGCTGGCCTTCCGTTAGAATCCCTGAGGCCAACGTTATCTTCGAACCTGTATGCGTTCAATACGTTTTGCAAGAACTGGTTGTAGTTATTTGCAACCAGCATCTCAGCAACAAGGGCTGGGTTGGATTCGCCCAAGTGTTGCAGCGCCTCAATGTTTAGTTTTTTTGAGGCATCAATTTTACCAAGCTCTACTTCAATCTTTTCAAGAATAGCTTTGTCTTTCTTTGTTGGGAATGCGAGTGCCTTTTCAGAAAGACCCTCCATGAGTCTTTGAAGCTTTGCTCTTTGTCCAGCGCTAATTGCATCATTCGAAAACTGATCGAAGTGAGCAAGCATTTGCATCATGGCGTATTTACCGTCGCCTTTTTTTGCGCTAACGTGCCTTGTGTAGGTAGCCTTGGCCTGAGTAATCGCCACACCCCCAACAGGCAAAAGACCCATGTATTTACCTACAGCTCTGCCGTGATTAGCCATCTCTTTACCCTCCATGAAGGCCTCCTGAAGTGGCTTACCTTGAGCGAGAGCGCCGTCGAAGCCCTGGAAAAATCCAGTAACTGCCTCAGCCTCTCTCTCCTCGATGACCCCGACGCCAAGTGCAAGGCTCAGACCCATGCCTCCTCGGCCAAACCTATAGCTCGCATCTAGGGCCTTGCCCATGCGTGTTGATGTTGAGACACCTGTTGGTAGGTATGGATTAAACCTGCTCAACCGAAGGACCTTTCCAGCAACACCAGCCAAACCCGTGCCCACACCCTCGCCGATGCCTTCGAAGCCACCGTATCTGGCAGAGTGCCAGAAGCGATCCGAGGGGGTGTCAAACTTGTACTTCTCTGTGCCTGGTGTAAGGTCATTAAGAAGGGTTTCGTAGTACCTATCAGATCCAACCATAGCTGTGGTTGTGATGAACGTTGGCAGGGATGTTGCGAGAAACGCCTGACCCACACTCAATCCCCCAGTAAACGGAGCCGCGAGGAGTCCAGGAGCCATGAGAGTCAGCGACACAGGCATCGACTGGATAGCTTCCATTTGATACCTTCTTTCAATGTCTCCTTCAATCCCAGTGAGCTGATCCGTAATAGCCATCCTAATTCCAAGCCCCCTGTCTGCGAGCTCATCCTCACTCATGATTGCATCTTCGCCAAACAACTCCCATGTCTTGGCGTTGATGGCGTATTGACTCATTTCATTTTGTAAATCAAACTGCTCAGCTTCAATTCTTTTTCTTTTTTCTAAATGCCGCTTTTCTCTTCTTCTTTGATCTGCATCACTTCTCCCAACAAAACCAATAGGAGACAGGCCTCCAACCACAAACCCAGGCTTTGACTCTACATAAGCATCCGCCCTAGAAGCCGTGACATAGGCGTCACCCATCTTTTCCAGCTCTAGGTTTCCGATAGACCAGGATGTTGCGGCATCTTCCCAATAGCTGTTCTCCCTTCCGAGCACGTTCTCATCATCAAGCAAAAACTTGAACATGTCTGGACCGACAGCGGTTCCTGCAAAAGCATCTTGAACTTCATAAAAATCCTCCCCATACAAAGACGCAGCATAAACGTCTTTCTCAATGGCCATCGCAAGCTCCTTATATTCAGCACTGCCTTTCTCATATCCCTCAATCTCTGCAATCTTATTGAGCTGAGCCATCATGTTCATCTGCATGAACTGCTTGAGGGTCAGTGCCTTGCGATCTTTGATGTATTGCTCTGTTAGATCTCCCGATTCGTCAAGAGAGTTCTGAAGATCTTGAACATTTTTGTCAAGCTGCGCGAGTGTAGCGTCACCAAGCGGAGCGCTTTTAAGCCTACTTACATACTCGTTCTTTTTTGCTTGAGCATCTTGAAGATCCAGCTTCAGTTGAGCGAGCTCAGAATCAAAGTCTAGCTGCGTGTTTAGATACTCGTCAATAGATCCGTCATCAAGACGCAAGCCCTGGAGCATGTCGGATGCGTTGTGTCGAGCCCTGTAAGAGACAACGCCATCAATCAATACGGGGGCCTTGCCAACCTTAGATTGTTCGCGCTTTTGCAGATTGCTAAAATCACCCGTCTCTATGCCCTGTTGAAGCAGTGCGGGCACGGCCTCTCTAATCAGGCGATTGTACCCCCCCTGAAACCCTTCTTTGTATGTGTCAAACTTTGTTGCGTATGCATCGAAGTCAGACTTATACGCATCTTCAACCGCCTTAAAGTTTTGCTCGTAAACTTTGTAAGCATCCTCATACTCAGCAAATCTCTGAGCGTAGTTGACATCATCACCCAGGGCTCTGAGTGGAGCTACTGGAGCGTTATCTTTTGTCGGAAAGTTGTAGTCATCAATGTTGGGTGCGACTGGCGCAACCAATCCATAGTACTCAAGGTACGTTGGGCTTGCTGTCTTGAGTAGGTTAGCGAGCGGATCCTCCGAAACCGATTCGGTATTCTCTACCCCTAATGGTGATGTAGAATCCAATTCCGTAGGATCGGTTCCCTCTAAAAAAAAAAGAATCCTCTTCCTGCGGCGTGGCTTCGAGATTTTGAAGGAAGTTTAGATGCTCTTCGTTACTGATGTTCGACATGGATTACTTTTTTACAAATATACGGATCAAGGAGTTGGGAATAAAGAAGCATTGATCTGA
>Ga0315330_10000784_pt1 | contig 20686 bp, 18 predicted proteins | sample M140m34915metaG_FD_203453 | JGI IMG/M metagenome (GOLD analysis project Ga0315330, IMG submission 203453) | Ammonia-oxidizing marine archaeal communities from Monterey Bay, California, United States - M1 40m 34915 | ecosystem: Environmental > Aquatic > Marine > Intertidal zone | place: USA...
CCCAATATGTATGAGAGGGTATGAGCGTTGTCACTGCGTTGGGGGCATTGGGCACACTATGTTGTATCCGCTGACTCCTCGGAATCAGTATTTTTGATAGGCTAATTGATGTCCTTCATTACTCTCAGGAGGAATATGGTTGAAGGGGCTTGGAAGAAGCCGAGGGAAAATTCCATCGAAGCCCTGCTGTACGGCATTGAACACGCGGATGGGGTCGAAATGGACCTCAGACTGACGGCTGATGGCGAGGTAGTTATCCACCATGATCCGAGAACTTATGGCGGCCTGTATCCAGAATCTAGCGATTATAGCGAGATTGCGGAATATTCCGATCGGTTTGAAGACCTATTATCCGAAAAAGAATTTACTTCAAGATGGGTCGATGAGGGACGGTTCGTCTGTCTCGAGCTGAAGGCGCCTCATCCATCTTCCGGAGCTGGAGGAGGGTGGTTTAGGGGTGATGCCATGAGGCGGCACATGAGTGAATTGATGCTAAAGGTAAGAGAAATGATCGAACGTGAGGGCGTTCCTGTTTCTTCCACGGTCTTCTACTCTTTCGACCCAGTCATAACGAAAGTGGCAGAGAAGCATTCTGGAGACTACCGTCATGCTAGACTCATGCCAAAATTAAGGCAATGGGGAGGATGGAATGTCCAGAGAGCTGCAGCATTCCCGTCGTTCATCTCTACTTCTGTACCACGGATGTTGTCTCGACAAAGAAAATTGGGTGCACCCATGCTGCCACTCGCCCTGGAGTACCTCGAAGGATGGACCCGCCATATTCCAATCGGAGCGTCTGTCGGGTTGAAAGGGAAGGGGCTTGAACGCTTCAATGAGATAAGAAAGGGGCATCCTGTCTACGTTTGGCCTGCACCCTTAGACGTAGAGCCGCGTTTATTGGATGCAGGACTATCGTGCATATCTGACACCATGGATTCAAATCTACAGTATCCTGGAGGATTGGAGAGGTGTATGAGGCCCGCAACGATGCCTGAAATTGAAGGGGTTCGGATGCCTTGGAATGAGATTTCCGCGGGAGAGCGTAGAGGGGTTGTTCAAAAATGGCGTAAGCGTTGGTCGTGGAGTGCGACTCCAGAAGAGTTGGAAGAGATATCGAAAGTCAACACACTCCCTTGGGAAGCGCCTCGATTGATAGGCCACAGAGGGGTTGGCAAGGACCCTGGGACTCTATGACTCAAGACGTCTGTGTGGTTGATTCTCGGCCAAATACTTGGGTCTGTAGATTGGGATACCGCGACCTCCTCGTGCACTTCGCTCATCGAGTATTTGTGCAGTTATTCCCGCTACTCTAGACCAACCGAAGAATGTCGTATAGTACTCTGGTTTTCTGAATCCTACAGACTGGAGTAGGGACCCACTGGCGATGTCCACATTGGGATATGGGTTGGATATTTTAGGTATCTCAGAAAGAATTGGGGGGACTACCTTACGGAGAGATTTTACAATTTTGAAATCAGAATCGTCTGGACAGACCTCTTCGCCGAGTTGAATGAGTAACCTTGCACGGGGATCCTCTGCACGGAGTACTCCGTGTCCGAAGCCATAAATTGGCCTCTTTGCAGCTAATTCGCCTCTCACAAATGTTTCAATCTCTTCCTCATTACTAGTCCCGATTCGCTTTACAAATTCAAGGCATGATTGATTTGCTCGTCCGTGTAAAGGGCCCGATAGCGCACTCATTGCAGAAGATATGGATGCGTATATCGAAGCCCTTCCTGATGCGACAGCTTTTCCGGAGAATGTCGAAAGATTGCCGCCACCATGGTCCATGTGGAGTATGAAAAAGAATCTCAAAACCCTATTCATTCTCTCTGCTTCATCGCCATCTACTCCAAGCATGTGCGTAAAATTCTCTACAAGTCCGAGTTGTGGTCGTGAGTCTCTTGTTTCCTGCATGTTGCCGCCCCTCAGCAGAAATATCCTGGCCATCAATTCAGGCATTCTGGCGACGAGGTTCATGGCATCAGTACGTAAGTCGCCCGTTGTATCCGAAGCTCCGAGGGCGAGTATTCCAATTGACAACCAATCCATTGGGTGTCCAGAGCCCGGGGTTAGTGATTCAAGTACCCGTAAAGCCCCAGTAGGCATATTTTCTGCACGGTGGGCAAGTTCCGCTCTGAATGCCTCGCTTTCCTCTTCGGTGGGAAGTCTTTTGTTGAACAGAAGGTAGATGACATCCTCTTCTTCTAAGTCGACTAGATCTTCGACAGGGTATCCGACATAGTGTACTCCTTCAAAAGGGTCTACGAATGAGGTCTGGCAGGTCCCAACAGGGACGCCTCTTAGCCCTGAGTCAATATTCTCACTTCGAATTTGGAAAATTGGCTCTCCCTCATCCCCCATAATCCGGGGGCTGGGATTGGTCTGTGATAATCTCTCCGATGGAATATCATCTTTTATCGTGAGTCAGATTAGTCCGATTTCTCTCCCAACCTCTTCAAACTTTGAAAGGACCTCGTCGATATCCTCTCGTGTTAAGCCAGATGACATTTGAGTTCTTACCCTGGCCTTGTCCCTTGCAACCATCGGAAAGACAATGGCCCCAACCATGACTCCCTTCTCTCTCAATTTTCTCGATAGTTGCTGGGCTACCTTGCTTTCCCCGCACATGACTGGTATGATGGGGGTTGTGGATACTCCCGTATCGAATCCAAGAGAAGAAAGCTCATCTCGGAAATAATTCGTATTCGACCATAGCCTCTGTACATGTTGTGGCTCGTCCCTTAGAACCTCTATCGAGGCCTTCTGAGCCGCTGCGACTCCGGGGGGCTGGCTTCCCGAGAGAAGCCAAGACCTGCTATGGTTCAATGCGTAATTCCTCAAATCCTCCGATCCTGCTATTATCCCGCCTTGGACTCCTAATGCTTTGGAGTATGAGCCTCCCTCAACAGTTACTCTTCCTTGGAGCCCGAAGTGTGCTACTATGCCTCTGCCCTGGCCTAGGACTCCTTCGCCATGACAGTCATCTACCATGACCATAGCATCGTAGTCTTCAGCCAGATCCACTATATCATCCAGTGGGGCGATATCACCGTCCATGCTGAATACGCCATCAGTAATAATCAATTTACGATCAGCCGATCTGCCTTCTCTAAGGGCATTCTCAAGGCCACCCATATCATTATGCGGGTATACCGACCTTTGGGCCTTAGTCAGACGAACACCATCGATTATTGAGCCATGGTTTAGTTCGTCCGAGATGATGAGATCGTTTTCCCCCCTGACAAGCGTCGGAATCAGACCAACATTTGCGGTGTATCCTGCTGAATAAATCAAGGAGGCTTCGACACCCTTGAATTCAGCAGCGATCCTCTCGGCTTCTAAGTGCAAATCCAAGGTCCCGGCAATTGCCCTCACTGAACCTGATCCAGCACCATACTTCTTGGTCGCCTCTATGGAGGCTGTGACGACTTTCGGATGAGTTGTGAGATTGAGGTAATTGTTCGCGGACAGCATGATCATTTCAGAGCCATCGACGTTGCATCTGGGTGCATTCGCAGATTCAAGGGTAGGAGGGTTCCACGCTAAACCTTGTTCTACGAGCTCTTCATACCGTTGCTTCATCCATGACAGGTCTGCCGCCATGCTTTGCTGTGGAATAGGGAGTAAATGGCTATTGCCAATTAAGTTATGAATAACGAACAATGAAATGTTGGTTCTAGAGTCGGACATCATGACCCTATACGATACAATGACCAAAGCGCTAGATCAGAGAGATGCCGGCATGTACACTGACCTGTTCCATGGTGACTACGAGTTCGTCAGGCACCAGTCCGGCACATCGATGAATAGAGAGCAGATGGTGGAGATGATGAAGATGATGATGGCCAACGAAAAGGTCGTTGTCCGCGATACCAGATGCATCTATGAAAACGACGAGATACTGGTCGAGCACTCGGTGATGGACTTCCCAGACGGAACCACAGAGGCTGTGATGAGCGTCCATGTCCTCAAAGACGGGTCAATTATTCGCACTGAAACTGGTGCTACACTGATTTCGAAGTAGTTGGAAGAGATTACAGCCGTAAACAGTGATTGCGAGAATATTGTGAGGCAGATGTAGAAAAGGTGTGGGCGTGATGGGGATAAAAATGCAGGGCAAGGTGGCGAGTGGCCTCGGGAGAGCTCAGGTTTTCATGTCCCAGCCGCACTACCAGGAGCAGTTTAGAGAGGTACTAGGTGCAACTGCGTGGCCTGGAACTTTGAATATCGAAGTCATGGGGGAAAACCTGGAGATATACGCCGGTCTGAGGGCCGTGGCTGGTCTGTGTGATGGCGATACTATCGAAGATGTCGAACCCCGGAGAATAAATGGTTTTGAGAGAGAGGGACGCTCATTTGGAGGGGCTACGGCATTCCTGGCCTCAATATCGAAAGATGGCTCTTCTTGGCATGGATGTGCCATACTCATTCCAGACCTTACACGGCATACTGAGACTGCTGAAATAATTGCAAGTTCATTTCTTAGAGAGTTGCTTCCTGCCGATGATGGGGACTTTGTTTCCTTGATTGTCAGGTGAACCTAGAAGTCCAATCGGACTCGAGAAGCGTATGTATCTCAGATAAAGCTGTAGCGCGCCAGCGTGCTATGCTTCTAGGGTCTGAACTAAGCGGAGGCGCGTGAAACGACAATTCCGGGAGAGGGGCGATCCATGAGAGGGGGGTGTCCCTGTGCTGGATGTTCCAGAGCAGTAGTGCATCGGCCGGAGCTCTGCCTAAATCTCTAGCACGGCCAGGGTTCCGAAGGGCATCCACGATTTCATCAATGCTTGAATTTGAGCTATTCACTGCATTGATCGCTGAAGCCATTCTTCTAACCTGATTCCACAGGAATGACTCGGCTGTAACTTTGAATCCGATGATTCCGCCATCTTCGCGCCTCCAGAGCGCGCACTCATCGACAGTCCTGATGGGGAGTCTTTCAGGATCCGGTCTCGAGAAGGCTGAAAAATCATGTTTTCCAGAGAAAATTGAACATATTTCTTCCAGAATATTCTGATCTGAATCATTTTTCCAACCATGAATCATATCTAGACGATACAAATAGGTGCGAGAAGCTGCTAGCCGTATTGGTAAGGAAGATTTTCTTCTAAAAACACCCCATACGCATAGCTGTGGTGACAGCCTATCTCCAATAGCCCTGATGATTCTAGATTCGTCTAAGTTCTTCATGAGTGACTGTTCGAGTTCCAGATCGATTAAGTTCATTCTCGCGCTTACGCCTGCATCCGTTCTCGATGATAGCCGTATTTTTGCATTCTCAGACCAATTCAATTCTTCGATGATGTCCTTTATCTCGCCTTGTACTGTAGGCATATCGGGTTGTATTTGTGATCCGCTGTACGCTGCACCGTGATAGCCTACTGCGAGGACGAAACTCTCGGCTTCTGGGCCGGGCCACACATTTACTCCTCGGCCAAGTGCTCCATTGCTTCTTCGACAGAAGAAAAACCTAATCCTAGGATGGCAAATTCTATTGCAACGGGAATAAATTGTCTTGCAAACTGCTCACTTCGATCATAACCAACCTTAACATCGATACAATCAATTAATTGTTTAGCAGCTTCATAAAGATGGAATGAAACATCGACATCCTCTGTTTTCTTACCAAGCTCAATCAGTTTCTTGAATTCTCGGATAGCCATGGGGACACGATCGAACTCGATGAGAGCATTTGCAAGTGCAGCTTGGTACTCAGCATTATCTGGTTCTAAACCAGCTGCTTTTTTTAGATAAGATTGGACTTTGCCCTCATTTATTCTATCATTCCCTTTTTCATCAAAATTTCCATTTTCTTGTATTTCGAACATTGCTGCTTCTGCCCAGCCGTGGTATCCAGCAGGGTCGTCCGGAGAAGTGCTTACGTGCTCCTCAAATATCGACATTGCAGTCATATAATCGCCTCGAGTGATGTGTTGTGCAGCTATTGTGATGATATCTTCTTCGGACATGCGAATCCCTCGTACTACAACCAAGATGCTTTCGGTTATCAACGATATGCCTGTGCCCAGAGGATCGTCAGGCCCATTTACGACATCCGGAATGCATCGGATGTCTGATTAATTAGAAGATGTATCTTCTCAGGAGCATGAATTCCGTATATACAGGACTCAGGTTCATTCACCGCCTTCGGCCTAGTTCTTTTGAACGAGAGGAATAATCCAATCCCCGAGAATAGTTTCCGTATCCCCCCTGGAGGCTCGTCATTTGGAATGTCATTCGATACTCCTGCTGCTACAGAAGTCGAGTCGGATGCAATATTCAGGCCTGAAGCGGTGAGTATCTGTATCGTTCCGAATCTAAGCAATCTGCTAGTGATTGACGTCTGGACGATGAGATTCTCGATTCTGTCGTATCCGATGCTCTGGCTATTCGCATCGAGATACATGAATCGCTTAATCAGGTGTATCCGGCGATCAGTTATTGCATATGTGAATGCTCTTTGGTAAATCGCCGTGAATGCAATCAGAACCCCTGCAAACATGGGGCCCAGAAGGAAATAGTAGCCATTACCCCAGCTAGGCAGGGGGAAATCTCCGTCCCCAAAAAAGCCAGCAACGTTGATACCGATTTCCATGGAGACCCAGAGAGCTGGCAATACGGCTGAAAAGACGACCCACAGGATGGTCCACTTTCCGGAGGCAGGGCCATTGGAAAAATGGATTATTTTAGCAAGTATTAGCATAACCAGCAAGAGTCCGAAGACACCTGAGAGGTCTGCGCCAAGATGAAGCGTCTTGATTACAAATGCCATCTGCCCTTCCCCCTGTGGTCTTTCAGACATATTCGCCCACCAGAAAAATAAGTACACCCCTCCCATCAAGCCCCCTAGAACATATCTCCCATACATGCTACGTGCTGTAGGGTGGCCTATCCATAGAATTTGCTCGGAGTCTGTCAACGTAGGTATTTTGTTCCTAGTAGCCTCACTATTGAGTTGGTCCCCGGTATTGGCCATGGTTGTTTGAGATATTTCATTTCAATTTAGGATTCCCCAGGCATGCTCTGCATTGCCGCGTATCCACTTGAAGTCTGAAATATTCCTGTCGCCGGCCTCGTCAGATAGGAGGATATGCTCTACTTCGAGAGGGTACTCGTTGTATGTGAGATGACTTGTTAGGCCTGCTCGAGTGGGTTGATCGAAAGTCCAGTGCGCCCTTGAAGTGGCTCTTACTTGGAGCTCCACATTCACTCTGTCGTTATGGAGTCTTATCCTGAATCTTGGAAGTAGCGAACCATCTGAATCTCTCAATGCATCTGGCTCATCTGGACGAATGAGTTCAATCGATCCTTGCTCGAGTTTCTCAGTAGTGCCTCTGGATCGATCGTGCATCAGGCCCCTGGCATTACTTGGCCATCTTATTGAATCCCTTTTGGACCAGGGTGCTGAGTCTTTCTTTGACATCGACCCTGAGATGTGAGGTAAGAACCAATCCAGGTATGTCCCATCATCAAAATGGAGGAAACCCCAGAACCAGGGAACGCTAGGAGCCTGCACAGTCACCTTCTGAAAGTATGCTGAACCTTCTACAGCCTCTCCGTCAATCAATACCTTGGCTTTCATAGCATGTATTCTGAGGATATCATACCCCATCCCCATTGCGTAGACGTTATTCGCATATGTTGCGCTGCTTGGGCGTTCCCACCAAGGAGTCAATTCTGCCTCGAAGGATTTTGGAAGGTCGGGGTTTGACTCATGATCTGGCTTGAATGAAAGCCACATCTTGCTTAGGTCGGGCAGCATGCCGAAGGACAGATCATCGCTTGTGAGGGGAACCACTGCTCCGCCGCCTATGCCCATCCCTTCTCCTGGCCAATCAGGATGTGTGTCTGTTAATGCTGCAATTCGGCATTCGGTCATACGAGCTGGCTCGTGCATCACATCCCCATCATACCACCATGCACACACCATTCCCGGCAGAACGTGGCCATCATGCTCATCAATTGCCATCCTGGCCCCGGGCTTCCACCAATGGTTGTTCACCCTAATCGAGGGAGTCTCCTTGGTTGACCAAAGAACCATGAGTTGCCGGGATCTCTCAGGGTGTTTCGAGTCTGGTAGAACTAGGATGAACCACCACCACCACCACGAGAGTCTCTTGATAGGCGGGAGTATGTCGAATCGCCACATGGTAGAAAGATCCCCTCCGAATCTTTTCATCTGATCATTCAATCAATCTCCCTCCTATTGAATATGGATTGACCGATGAGTACTGGGAGTGTTATGAATGCGAGAAGTACGACTACGCTAAGGCTCATTGCTAGGGCTGATGAGCCTGTTCCGAAAGTGTGTACAGGAGGGTTCCAGAAGAATGCTAAACCACTTTCAAGATTGAATGCAGTGGCCATCTGGGCGAGCATGATGGTATCCGGCCAAGCTAGAATTACAATCGCATCTATCATTTGAAGAGACCAATGAGAAACTGAGATTATCGGGACTAGATCTGCTCCGAATAATGTCATGACGGCCATTGCGAATTCGTATACGCCGTACACCAGCGCAAAATAAACACCATATTTCGGGGATGCGAGACCCATTGCATTGAAGATTGAGCCATATGCTGCAAGAGATAACACAGTTACTACGCCTATCCCGAACCAGACGTTGATGTCTCCCAACCTATTGCCATCCGGCCCGAGAGTTACAGTAACAGCAGCCATAAGGAGAGACATCGCAAGTACGAAACCGCCGGTGAATATGAGATACCCAGAGAGCCTGTATACTATGAATTCTCCACGGTGAATTGGTTTTGAAAGCAAATAATGTAAAGTTCCATTCTCACTCTCATCACGGATAAGTCCGAGCGCCAAGAATAGAGGCATGAATATACCGATAATCATGGCGAATGCGATTTTCCCAGTCGCGATTATGAACGACCTGTGGGAAGATTCCCCCAGAAGTTCTGAGTCAACAGGATCCTCATCGACCAGATAATCCGGATTTATCTGCAGCACAGAGCCATCCGGACCTCTTATCCACTGCACGTCGCAGGCCACGCCATTCCTGTTATCATCGTCATTCTGACTTCCCGTAGGGAGATAGTATCCCTCTTGAGTGCAGTCTCCGTCATCATCGAATCCCTGGCTTTGAGAGGGGTTTTCAGAGTCCCAGTCCAGTCCGTCTTCATCGATATACGCGCTTGGCGGATCTGGTGCGACATAGTAGCTCTCAGTTGTTCTACCATACTCTGCGTTCCAGCCTTCGGCGACTGCCAGAGTTCCGTTTCCATCGAATCTCAAGAATTGGACATACACGGAGTTGTCGGCAAGAGTGCATGCAAATGAGCTATATCCGTAGGGGGTATTCGCCAGATCCTCTCCGATTATTTCAGGGCATTCATCACCATATTCAGCATAATTAGTGGAGATATTTTCCCAACTTCCTGTGAATTTGGATGGGCCAAAGACATCCCAGGTGTAGTTTCCAGAATGTGTTCTAACGCCCCAGTAGTTAATTTGATTCTCGGGTATGAAAATAGCAGCGCCAGGGTATTCTCTTTCATCGTAATCGCTGGACCCGTACTTCATCTCCTGTCCAAGAGGATAGCCATCGCCATCGAAATCAACAGAGTCACCATCATTATCGATGGATTCGAAGCCTTCCCTTACCGAGTCGATATAGAACGCTGAGAGGAGTGTTAGCAATAGGACAGAGACGCCCATTACAGTCCATGTGGAGGTCTTGTTCTTGAGTTGCCTGACTGTGAGTTCGATTATCGCTCCAGCTTTTCTGTCAAGAGCTGTCCACACAGTAGTAGCTAGGCGTCTTCCTTCGGAGTCTATCCGATCCCCCCTGCTCATCCTGAATCACCTACAAGATAGCCGAGAAGAGATTCCAAATTATCATCTGGATTCTCAATAGAGTGTATCGGGACTCCTGACTCAAGGATTAGCGCTGGTAAAATAGAATGCGCCTCAGAGAGATCTTTTGTCATTATCTCGAGTCGCTCATTGTCTAGGAATCTGACGCCATAAACAGGTTGTTTGTCGATGAAGCTTGATGCGAGGGCTCTTGCATCTTCACAATGTATCAGTATTCGATGAGGATGCTTGTCAAGCATTGCTCTAATTGCATGTAGATTTCCAAGGGCGACGAGCCTACCTGCATGAAGGATGACTATCTGCTCGGTTATTCTCTCGATTTCCTCCAGTATGTGGCTCGATAGCAATACTGTCTTTCCCCGTGAACCTATTTCCCGGATCACGTTCATTATGCTAGTTCGTGCTAAGGGGTCGCAGCCATGTAGAGGCTCGTCTAGGATGAGCAAGTCAGGGTCGTGGACGAGCGCTGCTGCGATTTTTACTCGTTGGCGCATACCCTTGCTGTACTTGCCGACCTCCTTGTTCAGAACGTCTCCAAGATCGACAAAGGAAAGAGCCTGTTCAGCTCGAAATTCGGCTTCTGACCTGGTCATGCCGTGGAGTCTGGCAAGAGTGGATACGAAGTCAATCGAAGTCATCCAATCATACATCCTCTCTGATTCGCTAACATAGCCAATTCTTCGATATGGAGCAGGTGATTCCCAAGGATTAGTTCCAAAGAGTCGTACAGATCCTTTACTCGGCCGGATTCTGCCCATCAAGAGTTTGAAGAGAGTTGATTTCCCTGCACCGTTCATACCCAGGATGCCCGTTACACCCCCATCAATTGCAATTGATATGTCATTGATGCCTATGACCTGGCCGTACCACTTCGACACATGATCTAGAGACACAGCAGGTGGTTTTGTCATTCCCTAGTCACCTCCAGTGATGCCACGCGGCTTGCGAATATTGCCAATGAAGCCGCATTAATCGCTACCAATGATATGGCCGATAGTGCGAGAGGGTGATCGTAGTTGTATGGGAGGCCGACCAACCACTGTCCAACATGTGCTAGACAGTCATATGGGCTGACCATGTACACGTAAGTGGTATCGAACTGTATTTCTATTAGCCATGCAACGAGTTTGGAGCCGAGGATGTATCCCAGGAATGAAATTGATGCTGTGAATCGACTCGTGCTTATGCTTGAAAGTGCGATTCCTATCGTTGTGTAAGTAAATACGAGGAAGATTCCGGCCAATAATCCTCCCATGAAAATTGGTATCGTGTCGGCTATGAACGACCAACCCTCTCCTTTGAAGACGACAGCCGCGGAATAGTACATCATGTATGTTAGAAGGATCACTATAGCGAGGACGGAGGCAGCGCTTAGCCATTTCATAGCTGCGTAATCAAGCCGTGAAACAGGCCTCGAGAAGTAAATCGCACTAGTCCCATTTCTCCTGTCGTCGGATACCAAACCACCGACTACAAGAGCCGTCAATAATGGCCACATGCAAAGATTGCGTGGAAAATAACCGAGCACGTTCCCCCACAAATTGTATCTATTCACGCCCCACATCCTATTCAGAAATCCTGTTGCATCGTCACTCACCATGGTGGAAAGTAATAACATGAGTATCGGGGTCATCGATCCCAAAATAACAACGAGGAGCAAGAGCCTTACGAATGGATGATAGCGACGATGGCCTGTGCCTGATATTATACCGTATACGTGATGTCTGTAGATTGCATAGTTTCTGACCCACCGCGGACCGAGAGGTCCATTCCATGGACGGTATATCTGCTCGAATATCCTGCCTTGCATAGGCCTTGCCACAGTTGCAGATGAATCGTCATCGCCATCGCCTGAGCCGTATGCCGCCTCTATCCTGGCTTCACCGAGAGCTACGGTGCTATCAGATTCAGTCATTCTTCACGGCCCCCGATAATGGCAGAAGCGCCCTTTGCCTCTTTCCCCAGCCGTTGCATGATTAGGAGGAAGATATCTTCCAAATCTGGCTCATACTCCTTCAATACTCTAACTTGGGCATCGGTCTCAGACGCCCCAAGAAGAATTGCTGGGATTGTTTCATCACCCTTCATTTCAACCCTCATTACGCGTCCCATTCTCCTAACACGATGTCCTTTTGTCAGCAGCCATTCCTCGAGCTTTGTGGCTCCGCCCCAGACGGATATTTCGATTTCTCTAGTAATTTGGCGTGCGAGTTCGTCTATACGGCCTTCAAGGACGACTTTCCCTCCAGAAAGCATTACTACTCGCTCACACACACCCTGTATATCCTCCATGACATGACTAGTCATAATCACGGTACCTCCTCCGTCAGAGATGGTTCTTCTAAGCGTGTCAAGCATGAATTGCCTAGCAGACGTATCCAAGCCATTGGTGGGTTCGTCACAGAAAAGTATCTCGGGATCATGGACAATTGCACATGCCAGTTTTGTGGCCTGTCTCATGCCTGTCGAGAAGCTGTCGATAGTACGATACCTCTGATCTTCCAAACCCACGTACTGTAGCACCTCATGTGCCCTCTGTGTTGCTTGATCTGGGCGCATTCCAAGGAGTTCTCCGGCATATCTCACATGGTCGACGGCAGTTAGGGCTGGATCTAGAGAATCGTATTCCGCCATGTAGCCTATTCTAGAGCGTATCTGGGAGCCCATGGTCACGATGTCCTTTCCAAGAACCGTGCCGCCCCCCTCAGTGATTCTTATCAGCCCCAATATACACTTGAACAAAGTCGATTTTCCGGAACCATTTGGCCCCAGTATCCCTACTCCGCCGGCACCTATATCCAAATCAACGCCGTCAAGGGCGACGTGTGGGCCATACATCTTCCTGAGTCCGCGTATCCGGATAACTGAATCACTCACACCTTATCCTCCATTGCGTGTTTGTCTATTGTTCAAGCAACCTATCAATCAATCCCCGCGAAGATCATCTTGTTCAAGGCAGAGCACCCTCTCTGATTCTTACTGCAACGCCCTTTCTTAGTACCGACATTTCATGCATGGTTGAATTAGAGTTCCCATGTGCTACGAGAGTTCCATTTTCATCTACGACCAAGCATGGCTGCCCAACAGTAATCCATTCGTCCGCTCCGATTACAAACCCATGCATAACATTCCTGCCAGCCCCCACGAATGGTATGGCATCAGAGTGGATTGTGACTCTTGCAATACCGGGATGAGTCTGGAGATGATTTTCCTGATGGTTGGAAAATCCGAGGGGCGGTTGGATGTCCATTAGTGAGTGAATCGCCTTGGCACCTTCCAATGCAAGGGATATCCCCCCATCATTCAATCGGGGCGAGAATAAGTGACGATCTTTGGACAGCACGTTTACGGGCCTCCCCGTCTTGGAATGTCTGACATTCATTCCGTCTGTTATTCGGCACCCGTCAGAAGGTTTCACACCACAAAGGACTGCGAGTCTGTCCACCGTGGAACACCTATCCAACCATGCTCTAATCTCGTTCTTCATCATGATATCCGAATCAGATGCAATTCTGTATTCGAGAGGGATTTTATCCAAGCTCAGGCGATCTAATCGGATGTAAGATTCTTTTAGATTAGGATCGCCGGGTATTGAATCATCATTGCCCTCGATGCGGCACCATGGCGATAAATCCTCCAAAGAGTAGGGTATCAGTCCAAGAGGTGTTTTTACGAATATTGCAGTCTTAGGTTCATCTTGAAGGATCTCTGCTACTACACTCCCGTATGCAGTTCTCCATGGAGGATTGCTTCCATGCAATATCACAACACTCGATGGGGGTCCAGTCGACCCGTCCCACCATGATCCTGGTAATTTCCACCTATTTTCTAGTAACGTACCAGCATGGATGATGTGTGGTCTTTTGGAGACGTCTTCGCTGAATGGTTCAGAGGAGGGCCGAACTGGATCGGTTGAAGAAATAATTGATGCCATTCGGCGTCCAGATGGTATTTCCGGCCCATCTTGGATGGCTTCGAGTACCTGCTTAAACGCCTTCCTGAGATGAGGAGATGCATGACTTCTACGTTCAGCGAGATTCCATATTGACCCGTTCCTTATGGCCTCCCTGCAGCGGGAGAGTTCCCTCTGTGTGACCTCAAGATTATGTCTCGCGAGAAGTGCAGTTCTGGATTTCTTGTCCATCTCCCTAACCTCCCTTGGCGTATAATCCTCAAGATATCTTGACGAGACAGGCCACTCCACAGCAGAATCTATCCTGTGGGTCCCCTCCTCGGATAGTATCCTCCCATCTTTGGCGAAGAGGGCATATGCTGCTGAGTCGAAAAGATCTGCTCCGAGAGCAATGCAAAGTGGGAATAGCATGGGGTGTCCGCAGCCAAAGATATGGACTGGTCGATCTGAAGGTAGTGCTGACATGGAAGAGAGTATCACCGAGAAAAGATCGGAATATCTCTGTGTTTCCATGAGCGGGACAATGCCTCCTATTGGGTGGACTGAGAATCCCCTCCCGCCCACTTCTGAAGCAGCCATTCTGGAAGATGATTCCGCCCTCAAATCCTGATGTGTCCCTCCTTGGATGGGTCCATTCAGAAGTAATTTTTCTCCTGCCGATGAAAGAGATGCATTGGCACGATTCGCAGTTGTGTCTACGGCGGCCTCTATCTCTTCCCTGGTCATGTCGGGACGGCCGAAGACGTCAAGCATGGTTCCTATGTCCACTCCGATATCTCGCTGAAATTCAACAATCTCCTCGATTCCAACCTCGACATCCCCGTAGACATATGACTGGAAGGTGCCCGAGTCGGTCATAATCACCCCAGGGAAATTCAGGAGTTCATGTACGCCCTCTTCCAGCGCCTTTTCACGAAGTTTCTCATGCTTCCATATCACATACGAGTTTGTAATCAATGCTCTGAAACCGAATTTGTCCCACATCTCTCTTGGTTCAACGGTCAGTATGTTCGGATTTACAACTGGCAAAAGAGTGGGTGTGGTCAATATCCCATGATTAGTATGGATTTTCCCTATTCTAGCAGCTCCATCCCTGTCTACAATCTCGAACTTTCCAAAATCCTGCGGCCTGCAAGGAGGGCTTTCCTCGATCATACTGATTCCGCCTTATCCGGAGATGGTGAGCGATCCAATATAGTGACTGAGACGATGCCATCGTTGAGAGTCATTTTCACGAGGTCTCCAGAATTTATCTCAATAGTAGGATCGGCATCGAAGCCATGGCCATATGGTATTGCCTGTATAGAAGCGGCAGGAAGGGTAAGAGGACAAACGTCCCTGTTCAAGATTGCTGCAGGCGCCTTTCCCCCATAAGAGAGACCCATCAGCACATAAGGGGCTACAGTGGATCCTGAACCTCTCGGGTAGACGAGAACCTTCCCGCCTACAGCCTGTCCATGAAGGGGGTGTCCAGGCTCAGTTACAATACCTGTTTCTGGATCCACATATCCGAGGTATGTGATCGGTATGTCTGTGACTAGCGCTCTAGCAGTCACCTCGAATGAATGCTGGCTTGGTAATCCGGATCCTCTCAGTAAAATGTCTCCACTCTTCCATGTTTTAGTAGAAATCATTTCTTTTGCATGAGATTTTTCAAGTGAGGGAGGAGGCCCGGAGGATAAATCTGGATCGAATGCATGCGCTACACACTCAGGTATTCTAGCAACGCTCGTAGGCATTGAATTCAAACCACTAGTGAGATAATGTTCGGCTTTCATGGAATTGGTGAGCAGGTAGTTGTACCGATTCCTGTTGTACGGAGTAACTTCGGGACAAGTGTCCCTTAGAAGAAGCACGCCCCCTTCTTCCAGAATATCTGATGTGCCATCTGCGAGAAGTTGATCGTGCACCGTGCCCGATGTGAATAGCCATAGACGATGATCGGGTATCTTTTCACCCAACTCCATTCTTGCTCGTACCTCTGCCGCCACTGCACGTGCTTCCCCTATGCTTGCCTGCGGGCATCCAATGACAACTAGGTCTACTCGGCCGGTCGGGGCGAGCCGGCCATAGCACGCGTCAAGATCTTCTTGTGTGAAAGTGACCGAGCCCTGATATTCGGAATCTGGAGCGTCCCGCGTTAGGCCGTCTGCCCAAAGCATCGGGCAACCGAAATTTGCTGCTGCTGCGGTGAGTGCCTTCTTCATCTCAAATGTAGCACTCACGGGCAAGCCCTGTATCCTGGGCATCGGCCCGAATGGGAGTGTCCAGTCTGACTCGATTTGCCGGCCTATCCAATCTCCTAGAACTGAGAAGTCTGTGGAGTCGGTAAGGTTGCATTCAACGTTCACCAGGATATTCGGCTTCCTGTTAGACGGGAGGTGGAGCCCCCAAAGTGGGACCCATCCGGTCAAGGCTGTGGAAAGTGCTGAAAGACCGGATTCCCTGTTTGTGGCTAAATCTGTGTACGTATTCGCAAAGCACACAGCGTTCGATTCTGCCCAGCTACCTATCCCGCTACTTGATTCTGAATCACGATCGTAAGGCGTGCATGACAGAGTTGTTTGGATGCCCATCTCCCAGTAGGAGGTCACTATCTCGGCTTGCAGGATCATGAAATCAGGATAATCAATTCCCATCTGATTAATCTTAGAAGAGTCGCATCCGGCTGAGTTCAGAGTAGTGGGTATAGCGACCTTGGCATCTCCGTCTGAAGCTAAATCTGCAAGAAACCGTCTAAGACCGACTCCGCCAGTAATCACAGAGACGCCGGAAACATGCGCATTAGAAGCCTTAGTGAATTGATTTGCTCCAGCGGCAAGGGCGAGGTCGGTCACTAATCGTGCCGCCTTTTGACGTGTCGGACCATGCTCTCCAGCAAGCATGGCAGCGAGCTCGCCGGGTACCTCCATGCACCCCAATGAGGCAGGGAGGAGATGAACATAGGGTTGCGATGGGGCGGTACGAGGCTTCATGTGACTGTAGTGTGTCGTGCAACTATGTTAGAAGCAGGCCAGAAGGCGCCCTCGTTCAAAGCTCGTATACAAGATGGTACAGAGGTGTCTCTCGAAAGCATCCTTTCTGATGGGAATGGTCTAGTGCTCTTTTTCTATCCTAAAGACAGTACTCCAGGGTGTACCAAGGAAGCTTGTGACTTCAGAGACGCGTACGAGGTATTTCGCTCTAAAGGATACAGGGTGATGGGGGTCTCGAAGGATTCCGCGAAATCACATGTACGTTTCTCAGAGAACAACCAATTACAATTTGATTTGATTGTTGATGAGGATTTGAAAGTTCAAGAGGCATACGGAGTTTGGAAAGAGAAAACAAACTATGGAAAGACATACATGGGAACTGTTCGTTCCACATTTGTAATTGACTCCAAGGGCATTATTTCAATCGCGAAATACAATGTCAGGGCTACGGGCCATGTTGAAAGAATTGCAACTGAGATGGGAATAGTTGTAGAAGAGTGATTTCAGGGGGCCTTGATCTTTGAAAATTGAGGATAAGCGAGAGTTCATTTCCTCCTTCTTGGGCAGATGTGTCAAATATGCTGATTTGTCCTTGGAAAGGAAGATCGAAAGAGGAGGTGGCGATATTGAAATTAGCAGATGGGAAGCGTATCGAGATTTCACTGCATACTCTGCTTCAGAAGTCATATCAGGTGCTCTTGATGAATGGTTAGAGGGGAGTTCGGATAGCGCCCTCCCAAGCGCTCCGGAACCACTTGGATCGGAGATACTGTCAACAGACATTGCAAAATTGAGCCATGTCGAACGTAGGGGGCTAATTGCAAGAGTAATCGGTCCGCGTCCGGTATTCTTAGTTGGAACTCGTGATTCAAGTGGCGCCCGCAATCTGGCACCCATGTCCTCGGTAAGTATTCTTTCGAATACGCCCCCATTGATTGCAATGAGTCTGTCTTCGGACAAAGGAGGTCGTATCCGAAATACGTTCCAGAACATAGTGAAGGGAGGGGTGGGCTCGGAAGTATCCATTCACGCGCTTCTCGGAGATAGACGTAGTGCAATGGATGTGGAAATATCTGCTCAGCCCCATCCCAGCGATGTGAGTGAATGGGATCTTGTCTCTGGAAGATTGATTGAATGTGAATCGGGAGATCTTCTTTCCACCGCGATTGCTACTGTACATGCTGAGGTCGTAGAAATTAGAAATCTTCCAAGAAATTGTAAAGCTAGTCTGATAATAATGGAAATCAACTCAGTCACACTTGCATTGGAAGACGGTGAAGAACGTCGTCCACGGCTTATTCAGATTTCAGATGGGACCTTATCGAATGATATCGGGCCATCTGGATGGGCATATGCCTTAGATTGGTAGAGACTCTTTTTCTGAATTAGAATCCTGCCAAATAGCTGTTCCGAGCACATGGCGCTTCTGATCAACTCGCACGCCTCTGCCAGGCACAACGAGGAGGCATCCCTCTGAATCTATTCTGAATGCAGGCCTTCCAATTCTTGATGCTGAGTCTCCTATTCTCTTTCTCAATGCCCCGCGTTGTGTTTCCACGTGCCTCAAGCCTGAGAGGTCGACTATCACTGTCTCACCAGATCTGAGGGCATCATCGAGAATATTCGCATCTATCCCCAATCTGTCGTTTGGTTTTAGGTATCTAACGACACTAGAGGGCCTTGGATTTATTCTGCTTGTCCGCTCTGACCATACTGCTTTGTCCAACTGATGGAAGGGATGATCGTCGCCCACTCCACGTACATCTCCGCCATTTCTGTTCCAATCTTCGGAGTCGGGTGCGACAGGGAGGCCGAGGGCTCTTTGTAGCCACTTCACGACCCTCAGGAAGGGTCATCTTCCATCAGTGCTTCCCTCAAAGAAGATGAAATGGCGCTGATATCCTCATCGGATCGGGAAGTCGGGGCATCGGTTTTGGAGCCGTAGAGTTTCTCTGCAAGATCCTCCATAGATTCGCGTATTGGGTCTTCATTGACTATCTCTTTTTCAATGGGGATCGACTTACTCGGCTTAATCGGTCTTCTGGTTTCTCCACTAACGTCACGCGTATTCAAGGCTGGATCATCTAGTCCCTTTCCACGTCCTCGAAGAATCATAGTCACAGCGAAAGCTACCACGACAAGTACGCCTATTGAGGCTGCAATCATACCGAATGGCTGCGGAGCTGGATTAACGGATACCTCGACATCCCAGTAGGATGATTCAGTTCCGTCGCTTACGATGAGTCGGACCACTCTGGTTCCTTCTTTGTTAAACGTATTTTGAGTGGAATATCCAATGAGATCTCTATCGTTCCCAGAATCCCCATCTCCATCCGAATCAGACATGATATCCAAGTCCCAGGCGTAATCCAGATTTGGCAAATCGTATGGCGTATCCGATGATCCTTGGGCTGAAAAGATGACTATGTCGCCTTCCGTGGGCGATTCTTCAGAGATTACTCCGAAAGCAATTGGAGCCTTGTTCCTTACAGTTATGGGAATCTCGACTGAAGCAGTTGCGCCGTCGTCATCAGATATGTGCAAAATTATAGATGTAGGAGCAGAATTAGAATCCCCCCAGGTATAATCAAAATTAGAACCCGTGTAGTCGCAGTCGTCGTCTAATGAACCTGATGCTGATGTATCTATAGTCAAATCAAGATCCCAGCATATCTCAATATTCTCCAAGTCGCCTGGAGTATCTCTTACCGAGACGGAGATCGTAAGGGGGGAGTCTTCGAAAACCGGCAGTGGTGGAGACACAGGATCAATTGTTGGAGGGGTGTTGATGACCTCTATGGGCACAGTTGTGATTCCAGTTGATGCCCCGTCATCATCGAATATCTCTATGGCCAGAAGATGGAATCCTGATGTAGTGTACACATACTCTGTAGTGAAGTCGGGAGAGTAGTCTTCCACGATCGGTCCGGACGACGAATCTGCATCTGGCCTCCACATTGCATACAAAGTGGACATGTCGCCTGGACTATCTGATGCCACGGCCGTAAATCTCAGTAAATCCCCCTCATTTATTGTGTAGAGTCCCCTTGAGTCCTGCGATAGGCGGTTTGGGCCAAACCAGACTTGTATAGATTCCAGTACAGGCGGGGCATTCAATACCAGTATATTTGCATTGATTGTGGTCTGAGCGCCGTCATCATCCACGATAGTGACTGATGCGGCCACATCGCCCTCTTGACTTGGAGTGAATGTACATGAAACGCCCAATGTGCCCTGGATACAGGACTCATTCCAGCTGATCTCAACTGGTGAAGTGGGCGTATTCGTATCAAGGTCTCTTACGTTCTCCAATTGCAGTGTAATCTGATCACCTATTACAATCGAGGAAACATATGGTAGTAGTGTTGCTTCTGGTGGGCGATTGAGGACATTCACAGTGGTGCTTACCTGGCTGATATCGCCCTCATCATCAGTAATTGTGACTGTTACGTTGTACTGACCATCATCCGACCATGCCTGAGAATGTGTACAACCAATGGCACTCTGAACCGTTCCATCGGGCATCTGAGATTCGATTTTACATATTACTTCGCCACCATCTGGATCATTCGATGCTGTGGCATCGATGATGACGTCTGTAAGCGTGAGGGGGTCGGAGGGGATAGATACTTCAGCATGGGGAAGCCTGCCTACGTAGACGAATATGTCAGCATCATCATTCGAAGGGTTGCCATCGGATTCTCCAGTATCTATCGAGAATGAGATCAATTCATTGCCCATTATTTCAGGGACTGTCCACTCGAAGTTGGCAACATAAGTTCCGAGGGAAGGCAAAGAGGGGAATGGTTCCGAACCTATGGCGCCCGTGTTGCTTCCAAATGCCTCCACAAGGCCAGAGGATGCTTGCATTAGACCGTCATTTACAATCGGTACTGACATGGTAACTATGTCTCCAGGCACAGCATCGTACGGCGAAGGGATGGTTTCGATTGTA
>Ga0315330_10000785_pt1 | contig 20679 bp, 20 predicted proteins | sample M140m34915metaG_FD_203453 | JGI IMG/M metagenome (GOLD analysis project Ga0315330, IMG submission 203453) | Ammonia-oxidizing marine archaeal communities from Monterey Bay, California, United States - M1 40m 34915 | ecosystem: Environmental > Aquatic > Marine > Intertidal zone | place: USA...
TTCAGAGACGGTTTTTCGATTAAAATATTCGGTGTCTACACCTCTTGGTATTATAGATAGCTGTTTCGGATGTATTGGATAGCGCTGCGTGATTTCTGAAGCTATGTATTTAGAAATTGCAATCGTTCTCTGGCCGCGTGTCATGACCGAATTGTAAAACTTCTTTAATAAGTTTGTATCATTATGACGGCCGTGGAAAGTTGTCATGAAAGGGGTGTCAGTTGATTTCGCCACGTTTAACGATAACCAAGCAGGCATCCGGGATCGTGCATGAATTAAACTTACATCATACTGATATACAGCTTCTTTTAGTCGAAGATAATTATTAGGCCAATTTAATGGGTTTTTGGAGCCAATATCCAGATTTACATGCACTCCACCACTATTCGTTAATTCTTTGACCATTGAGCCGCCGTTGGAAAGAACCACGGATTTCCAGCCAGAAGAAACAAGAGCCTTTGAAATCTCTATCGTTCCTCTTTCTACGCCGCCAGAATTCAATGCTGGAAGCACTTGCATAATCGTTGGAGGTTTGTCACCTATTGAAGGTTTAAAGAAATCAAAGTCAGTAGTAGTATCCCCAGAATTTAAAGCCTCATAGTATGAGTAATTTTGATCGCTCACTATTCACTGTCCCTAGAAATCTACTCACGTGAAAGATTAATACGATGTTTAATATTGAATCTCAAACTAACACACCTGATCCATCGTACTTAGAAAAAACCGATGGTGCTAGGATTGCGTATCATAAATTAGCCGGTAGAAGTCCAGGGATAATATTCTTTGGAGGATTTGCATCCGACATGACAGGGACAAAAGCCATGGCTATAGAAAGCTATGCGCGTAATCGCGGCCAAGCCTTTTTGCGATTTGATTACCAGGGACACGGCCAATCGTCTGGAGAATTTTCTGATGGAACAATTGGCACTTGGTTATCCGACAGTCTTGCTGTCTTAGACGCACAAACGGAAGGTCCACAGATTTTGATTGGTTCGTCAATGGGAGGATGGCTCACTTTATTGACAGCGTTAAAGAGGCCGGAGCGAATAAAGGCTCTTATAGGAATTGCGTCTGCTCCAGATTTTACTGAAGACTTAATGTGGGCCAAGTTCGATGAGTTAACGAAGAACACTTTATTGAAAGATGGGATATACTATGAGCCTACTGAATATGATGAGCAACCTTATACAATTACTTTGCCCTTGATTGAGGACGGCAGAACCCATCTGGTACTTCGAGATAGGTTAGGTATTAGTGTTCCTATTCGTCTTTTACATGGTATGTCTGATGCGGATGTGCCATATGAAGTTTCTCTTAAATTAGCCGAGCACGTTGTGTCTGATGATGTAGAAGTGATACTTATAAAGGATGGTGACCATCGCCTGTCTACATCTAAAGATCTAATGATTTTAACGGCTCAAATTGAAAACCTTCTATGTATCAATCTCAAATCCGACTAGGAAATATTTTGTGGCGAGGGCTTTTCTTAACCTGGTTTATATTGAACCCCGTCGCAGTTCACAGTTCTGAGTCTGAGCAATCGATCAAATACCATGCTTGTTTGAGATTAGCTGAAGTGAATCCCATCAAAGGGTATAAAAAGGGCCTCGAATGGTACGCGGTAAATGGGGGTATAGCTGCGAGGCATTGTATGGCAGTGTCTATATTGTTTGGTGGGGATAATTTAAATGGAGCCAGTCGTCTGGAAGTATTAGAAAGAGACATTCCTAAAGAGAAGGCTGTTTTGAGATCGCAAATTCTTGCTCAAGCTGGACAGGCGTTGCTAATGGAGGGATTGGTTGATCGAAGCAGTCAACTACTTACTAAAGCGATCAACCTAAATCCAGAAAACCCAGAGTTGTATCTCGACAGAGCAACTGCAAGAATGGACCAATTAAAGTATATACAAGCCTTACATGATTTGAATCAAGCAATAGCTTTGGATCCAAATTTTGGTGATGCCTATCTTTATCGTGCTTATGCGAAACGAGACATCAATGATATAGCTGGCGCGGTAACGGATATAAAGCGCGTTCTGGAACTGCTCCCAGGATTGCCTATAGCTGTTTTGGAAAGAGGCTCCTTAAAGGAACTTATTGGGGACAAAAATGGCGCTCGCAAAGACTGGGAAACAATTATCAAGCAAGTCCCTTCAAGTAAGGAAGCGAAAGCAGCGCGTATAAAAATCATTGGGTTAGATGAAAAAAAACCTGATGATAAGATAAAAAAAAGCGTCAATACTAGTAACGGCTCCGTGCTGGAAAAGTGATACCAGTCATCACACTTATTGAATGCCCGACCAAAACTACAAAAATAACAAGTGCTACTATTTGTATTAATGTATATGGAATCAGGCTAACTTCTCCCAGTGGTCTTTTTTTCCTTTGATGAAAATTAGCTACTACAAATATAATAATCGTTGCAAATAATGTTAAAATTAAAGCAGATGTATTCATCATTCTTCTGCGCAAAACCTTTTCGAGAATTTACATGTCAAGCGACAAGATAAAACTTCAGACAGCCGAAATTTGCAAATTAGACCTTATTGAAAAATGGCTGCTTGCGGCTCATGTGAAACGTTGGTGGTTTAAAGAGTGGGCGGATTCTATTTTTAATGGGTTTAATCAGTCTGGAGTGATGCCCGGAAAAAGCAGTATAGTCTATATCGTAACTTACGGAGAGAAGGAAGTTGGTTTAGTACATATTTATCCATCTATCACAGGAGAAACCAGTGGCCAAACCAACTTGGAATCTGGTCTTAGATATCTTATAGGAGAGAAAGAGTATTTAAATCAAAATTTAGGAAGTTTGGCTGTCAAAAAAGCAATTAGAGTGGTTTTCGAAAGTAACGCAACTGAACGTATCGTTAGTGAACCACAAGCTGATAATTGGCCGGCAATTATTTCTCTGCAGCGCGCTGGCTTTCGGAATCGTGGAAGAATTAAGAGGCCTGGATTTAACTTGGTTCAACTGACGTTCTCCCGTCACCTGCTTTCCAAAAGTTAGGGCACAAGAAAGATAGCGGTTGAAAATTTTTTTAAATTATTTTGCCAAATTATCGAGTTTAGTTTTTATGGGATCGAAGCATTCGCTCCACGGTTCAAAAATATCCTTGGGAAAACTTCGCATGCTAGGAAAACTCGGGAATTCATTTGTTCCTAACCTGGTCCAGTTTGGTTGAAGGTGGGCAACCCATGTGGGCACCCCTAATCCACCACCAATCCAACTAACCGTGCTGCTGGGACAAATAATTAAATCGAGGGACGACGCAACGGCGCAAATACTTTCAAAATCATTTGACATATCAACGCTTTCTATAATGGTAATTTTAGACCTAATTGTGTTTGGCAACTGGTAAAGCTCTTTTTCCCAACCTTCACCGTATTGAAGGGGAATAAAATTACAATTTGGAGTTGATAATACGTTTATCCAATCTTCAAGTTCTGCATAGTGATATTTTCGGAAGCCATCGTGATATTTGCTTCGCCAACAAAAGCCAATTTTCAACCCTAAACCTATTTTTTTTATATATTCTTCCCATGATGCTTTTAGTTTTTTGTCAGGGACCAGATATGGTTTTTTTGCGGAAAATTCTTTCCAATCGGAACGAACGAACTGAAAGAGACTGCCTGCTTCTATTGAGAAATCAACTGGAGGTGTTTTAGGCACCCAGTTATATGATTGGGTCGGTTTGAATCTACTCCCAGTTCTCTCTGTAGCTCCGATAGTAGCTGTTGGGAATGACCGTTTATATAACTCTACCAGCCTTGGATCGCATTCGATAAAGCATCTGTCACATTCTGCAATTATATCATTGAAACAACCGGCAAAAAATAATTCATCTCCGATACCCTCTTCGGCAGTGATCAGAAGACTTTTACCCTCCAAAGAAGATCCGCTCCACCGAGGAGGGCGCTGCCTATGATCAATGCGATCATCGAGCATCAGCCGAGCATCTCTCATTATCCAACCCTCAGTGATATTGCCTTTGGCTAGTAATTGAAGAGCTCTGCGGCTCTGAAAGTGATAATTGTTGGGTTCTAATTCGACAGCAGTTTTTGAATATTCAAGAGAGTCGCTAAGATTGTTCTCTAGAAAAGATAATTCGGCTAATCCACAATATGCATTCCCGACATCGGATCGAATTTTTATTGATAACTTAAAAAACCGTCTCGCAGATACAAAGTCCCCGTAATTCATATAGACAAAACCAATATTACTATATGGGCCATTGTGGTGCGGGGCCAAAATGAGTGCTTTTTTAAATTCGGTGCGTGCTTTTTCCCAATCTTCTAATGTCATATGTATTGCAGCTAATTTGTTCCGCACCGACTCCTGAAGAGGTCCGATAGAGGTTGCTAGAAGGTATAATTCAAGGGCATCAATAATTTGGCCAATCTTATATTTAGCATCTGCCAGAAGCATTACTGAAGTAATATTCTTTGGTTCTAATTCGCATGCTTTTTCTAAAGCCATGATGCCTGATTTAAATTGATTTCTATCGACAAGAATAGAACCTAGTTTTATCAATGCTTTAGTATTAATACGATCTACTACTAAGGCTTTTCTGTAGTATGACTCGGCTTCTTTTTTTGAGCCTGAAGCCTCTAATATTTCTCCTAGATCACAGAGAAATTCTGGTCGTTTTGCATCAATATCTATTGCCGTCTGCACCTGTTGGATTGCCTTTTGTAGTTTGCCTGACCTGAAGTTCGCCAGACCCATATAATAGAAAGCGTATTGATTTTGGGGCGCTGTCTTTAATATCTCCACGCATATTTTTATTGCCTCGTCAAAATGGTTTTGGTGAAGATAATTTTGTGCTAACTCAAGAAAGTGTCCCGTATTTGTGATTGATGTACTCAATAGTTAATCCTCTAAGCCGTCTATCATCGAAAAGTCGAGGGGTTGGCCCCGTTTAATATTTTTTGCCGCGGATTTTCCTAATATATCTCTATAAAACTTTGGGTCTAGGCCGAGGTTTGGTCGGATGGAACGTATATTTTTGGAAGTCAGGGTGTCTCCAACTTTGATATCAGATACAGCATATAGGCTTCTGCGTAATATGAGAGTGGATTTTTCGGATTTAGTTGGCCGATAGGTTGGTTCTCCCATCGCAAAATACGCTGTGCTGGTATCTTTGATGAGTTGCTTTAGTTCATTTGGTTCTAGCGAGAAAGCATTGTCAATGGCTCCATTATGCCTTGATAATGTGAAATGTTTTTCTATAAGCACAGCTCCTTGCGCCACTGCAAGACTGGCGGCTAAACTCCCACTTGTATGGTCAGAAAGACCAACGGATGTTCTGTATCGCTCTGATAAATCTCTGATAGTCGTAAGATTTGATTCTTCAATAGGAGTGGGATAGGCACTAATACAATGTAACAATAAGATATTTGTTGCTCCAGCATCTCGGGCAGCGCTTACAGCGTGCTCAATTTCTTCTACCGATGCCATCCCCGTTGAAATTATTATCGGTTTACCTGTCGTTGCACATGTTTCTATAAGGTTAATTTCCACTATCTCCGGTGAGGCTATCTTATAAGCAGGTGCTCCCAACTCCTCCAATAATTTCACTGCATCCTGGTCAAATGGACTGGAGAATATTGTTATGCCAATTTTGTTCGCGTGTTCGAATAATGGTTTATGCCATTCGATAGGCGTATGAGCTTTTTGATACAGATCGTAGAGCTTCTGTCCCCGCCATAAACCGTCTTCCAGAATGAATTCTGGGCCATCATGATCAATGGTAATGGAGTCTGGGGTATAACTTTGTATTTTTACCGCATCTGCACCCGCCGATTTTGCTTCACTTATTAATTTGATCGCCCTGGGTAACTCTCCGCCATGGTTTCCCGAGATCTCTGCGACAATATACGGTGGCTGATCTGGACTAATTATTCGGCCATTAATATTAAACGAATGTTCCAAAAATCATCCTAACTCGAAATTATCACTTGGATATTCATGATACAGAAGTGTTCTCGGTTGAATAGATAATGTTATAGCATACACATTATAAAGAGAAAGTGATTGGTATTGTTAAAATGGTCAGACGGAATACTCTGGTAATAAGAGTAGACACTAACAATAAAATTGGTCTGGGCCATTTCATGCGATGTCGCGCGTTTGCTCAAGCTTGGGCCCGTCAAGGTGGGCATTCTATTTTCGTGATGGCTGACGCAAGTCAAATTATCCTAGAAAGGCTAGTTAGTGAAAATATTCAATTCGAGTTGTTAGATAATCTTGGAGATGAGATTGATTATATAAATAGAATCGGGGACCAAAATTCCGCTGAATGGCTCATTATTGATGGATATCAATTTGGTGCTGAGTATATGACAGCGCTTAAGCAAAGGCGCTGGAAGATACTACTAATAGATGATGGGGTCCCGCTTCCTCATTACCCTGTCGATATTATTTTAAATCAGAATCAATATGTCGATGAGAGTATTTATGATGATAAAACTAACGCTAAACTATTGCTTGGTACCCAATATGCCGTGGTCCAAGAAGAATTTTTTCGCACGAGAAGCTGGCGTAGGGACTTCCCAAATATAGGCAGCAAACTATTGATAACATTTGGAGGTGCTGATCCTAATAATAATACTATGGGCATTATAAATAGTATTATCGAAAATTGCCCCGGGTTGTTATCTGAAATAGATACACGGATAATTATAGCCGGCACGAACAAAAAAAAGCCTTCTATTGAAAATTTGGTCAAATATTTAAAGAATATCCAAGTTTTCAGTGATGTGCAAAATATGGCAGATCACATTAGGTGGTGTGACATCGCCGTATCGAGCGCGGGCTACACCGTTCTCGAGGCATCGTTATACCAGACACCTATGATCCTAATCCCAAATTCAAATAACGAAAAACAGCTGGCGTCCAAACTGAATGAGATTGGCGCCAGTATTGTTTTTATGGACCTGCAAGGGCCAAACCGTCATCTAATCATTAAATCAATCTGTAAGCTTTTAAAAGATGGTGATAAACGAAAGCAACTCGGGAAAGCGGCAGGTCGGCTTGTCGATGGTAATGGGACCAGTCGAGTAATAGAAGAGATGTTAAATTTTAATAAATAAGTAGTTGACCATTAATTTAAAGATGGCCAGTCTGAGTACGTGGTTATCAAACGAAATTATGGAGTTTCAATGCGTTTTGGTTGGCTGAGTCTATCATTATCGCCGTCATTACAGGAAGATAATTCTCGAATACATCAAACTATTCAACAGGTGCAAGAAGCAGAAGCACTGGGGTTTAAAGATGTTTGGTTGACTGAGCACTATTTCACAGGCGAAAGCGTTTATAATGATGCTATTGTGTTTGCGTCTGCGTTAGCTATGAAGACAGAAACAATCCGGTTAGGGTTTGCAGTCGTTCAGATGCCATTTCACCACCCAGTGCGATTAGCAACACAATTAGCATTGCTGGACAATTTATCTAATGGCAGGATTGATGTAGGTGTTGGCAAGGGCACGGTATTTAATGAATATGAATTCATAGGATATGGACTTCGGAGCTCCGATAGCAGAAAACGTACACAAGAAAGCCTAGAAATCCTTGAGAAGGCATGGGTCAATAAACCCCTTCGTTATCGGGGTGAATTTTATGATATTGATGTGCCTGCGATTAGGCCAATGCCAGTTCAGCAGCCGGGACCTCCGATTTGGCGAAGCGTTATTTCAGCCGATTCTTTTCGGGAATGTGGTCGTTTGGGAATTCCGATACTTACCTCCCGTCTCCCGGTGAGTGCTATTGCCTCTAGATGGAAACTTTATAAAGAGGGATTGCACGAAGGTGGGCATAATGAAAAAGTTCAGCAGCAACTTTTAGAAAAAAATGCGCTTTGGAGAAACGTATATGTATCAGATTCTGATAACCGAGCAGAAGACGAGTTAAATGAAATGCTTATTAAAACCCGCCAACATATGATGGAGGTTCGTGAAGAATTAAATCCGGGGGATTTTACTATTAATCCCGAAACGCTTAACGATTGGACAGATCCCAAAGTTAGTCATCAACAAGGTGCCGCAATGGCAATTGAAACAGGATCCATTTTCGGTTCTCCTAAAAAAGTTAAGGAACAAGTTGCAGAACTTCGGGATGCGGGAGTAAACCATTTATTATGTCAGACTGGTTTTGGCGCCATGGATAATGATAGTAATCTTACGTCAATGCGTCTTTTTGGTAATGAAGTGATGCCAAGTTTTTCCTAATCACCTAACCGTTTTGTGATTTCGGGAGTAAGATTGTGAAGATAATAGCCATCGTACAGGCGCGGATGGCATCCACCCGTTTGCCTGGTAAAGTCCTGTTGAAAGTGTTAAATCGGCCAATTTTATCAATCCAATTACAACGTATCCGGCAAGTTCGTCAGGTTGAGAAGATCGTTATTGCGACCACAACAAACTCCATAGATAACCCAATAGAAGAGTTAGGTGTTGTTGAGAATATACCAGTTTTTAGGGGGGATGAGCACGACGTCCTAGGACGGTTTCAAGGAGCAGCCGAAAAATTTGATGCAGATGCGATTGTCAGACTAACTGCGGATTGCCCGTTAATTGACCCAGAAATTGTTGATCATATCATCAATATTTTTAAAAAAAAGGATTCGAGATTGCGAGTTGTGACAAATGCTATTCCTAGGAGTTATCCAGCTGGACTTGATGCGGAGTGCTTTGATAGAGGGGCGCTGGAGCTAGCGGTTGCTGAAACGATTGACCCTTATGACCGCGAGCATGTGACACCTTATTTTTATAAGAACCCCAATCGTTTTTGTGTTGAGAGTGTGGTCTGCAATGACAATTTGTCTGCCGAGCGATGGACTTTAGATGAAGCAAGTGATTTCTACCTCATAAAAAAAATTATAGAGGACCTTTACTCAGTAGACCCCTTGTTCCGTATGAAAGATATATTGGATTACTTAGACTCTAATCCCGATTTACGTGACTTAAATAATTTTATTCAAGAAACTCCTCGTGTTATCGAAGATCGTGTTTTTGGAGCTACACAAAAATGACAAAAAGAGTCATTTCCGAACAGGAAAAATTTTGGATGGGTGATTTTGGTGCTCAGTATAATGATCGCAATATAGGAAAAGATTTAATAAAAGGCAGAAAGCATCTTTTTAGATCTGCTTTAAGAACTGTTGGTGGTATCAAAAATGCTATGGAGTTTGGTGCAAATATTGGCCTGAACATCCATGCCTTGAAGGATCTGTACCCGGAAATTAATTTATCGGCCATTGAAATTAATCAAGAAGCTGTAGACCGGTTATTGGAAATTGATGATTTGATAGTCCACCAAGGGTCTGTATTAGATATTCATACGAAAAAATTGTATGACTTAGTATTCAGTGTTGGCGTACTGATCCATATTAACCCAAATGATTTAGAAAACGTTTATCAGAACATATACTGTTTAAGTAGCCGATATATCCTTATTGCGGAATATTATAGTCCCAAGCCGACCAGTGTTGCATATCGAGGTTATGAAAATAAATTATTTAAAAGAGATTTTGCCGGAGAATTACTTGATAAATATGTCGACTTGAAGTTAATAGATTATGGGTTTTGTTACCATCGAGATCCAAAAGTACCATTAGACGATATTAATTGGTTTTTGTTAGAAAAAGTTTAACGGAGGCTGGCTATGCTTAGCGATTTGCAAATCGAACAATACTTTGAAGATGGTTACGTTATCCCGGATTATAGGATCCCTGAAGAAACTATAATAACCATACAGGACCGGCACAATGAGCTATTAGTCTCTCATCCAGAGTTCAGAGATTACTGTCCAGCTATTTTACAATATGATGAAGGCTTTGCTGATTTCTGCCGAAATAAAAAAATTCTTGATATGGTAGAACAATTAATCGGGCCAGATATAGCGCTCTGGAATTCAAGTTTTTTTGCGAAACCTGCGGGTAATGGAAAAGCAACTCCATGGCATCAGGACGGCGAATATTGGCCAATACGACCACTCGCAACTTGCACAGTCTGGGTGGCTGTGGATGATGCTACTAGGGAAAATGGTTGCCTCAGAATTATTAAAGGCTCGCATAAAGAGAAAAGGCTATTTGAACATAAAACAAACCCTAGTGCCGATCTGACGCTAAACCAGGAATTACTAACCACTGAGTTTGATGAAAGTAAGGCGGTAGACCTCGTTTTGGAAAGAGGGCAAATATCACTTCATGACGTATTCCTTGCGCATGGTTCCGAGCCTAACACATCGAGTAAGTCTAGGAGGGGGATGACTATGCGTTTTATGCCGATGACGAGCATATTTGATCATCAACTTGCGAGAGAGCAATATAAAAATATGCATGTGCCAGATCATTCGAAACGTAAGATTTTTCACATGCGTGGCATTGACCGGTCTGGAAAAAATAATTTGGAATTTAAATAGATAGTTTTTTATAAAACTATTCCCATGGTTTCTTTTAGCGCAGGTAAGTAAAGCGATCGGATAAATCCATATAATGTATTAAAGTACACTTGAATCGCTGCATTTTAGTATTCTTTGATATAATAACCCTTGCTTCTCGCTATCGGGGTTGCAAACGAATTCCACCGTCTAATCGTATGGTTTCGCCATTTATCATGACGTTGTCGATAATGCTCATTGCCAATTTCGCATATTCTGCTGGGGTGCCAAAACGCGATGGAAATGGGATAGTCGCGGCTAAGCTGTCCTGAACATCTTGTGGCATGCCGAGTAGCATTGGCGTTGCGAATAGACCAGGTGCTATTGTATTAACCCTAATTCCATATCGAGCAAATTCGCGAGCGCATATGATTGTCAAGGAGTGAACACCTCCTTTAGATGCACCATATGCTGCTTGACCAAGTTGCCCTTCAAAAGCAGCTACCGAAGCAGTTGAAATTATGACCCCCCGTTCATTATCCTCTAAAGTGGGAAGTTTCATGATATCGGCGGCTGCTAATCTTATTAAATTAAACGTCCCGATTAAGTTTACTTCGATAACATGACGAAAATTATCCAGGGGCATAGCCCCATTTTTACCAACAATCTTCTCTGCAGGGGCGATGCCAGCGCAATTTACGAGTATACGTGCGGGGCCATGTTTTGATCGCGCTGTTTCTAGTGCATTTACACCGGAAGCTTCGTTGGAAACATCACATTCTATGGCGATACCACCAATTTCTTGTGCGATAGAGATAGCATTTCCTATATTACTATCCAATAAAGCAACTTTTGCTCCTGCGGACGCTAAAGCCCGCGCTGTTCCGGCTCCCAAGCCGCCGCCTCCACCGGTAATTAACGCAGCTTGTCCTTCAATTTTCATTGAAAACCTCCATTCAAAAATTTTTGTACAGTTTCATTGGATTCCTTTTAAATTTCTAATAGAAGTCTAAAAAGTTTAAAAATGATTTTGAAAAAAATGTAACTGATTTTACTGAGGACTTAAATGCTTAGTAGTTCTGCACCGTTACCTGCAAAAATATTTGGTTTTAGTGGTTTGTCTCCTTTTTTAATTTTGGCTCTTTCTACTTGGATATTTCCGGACCCCTATAGATTGTTAGCGTTTGATATACTGGTTCATTATGCTGCGGTCATCTTAAGCTTTGTTGGTGCTGTTTATTGGGGACTTGCATTGTGTAATTCCAATAACAAATCTAAGTCTGAAAAACAAATGTGGATCATGTTTGGTTGGAGCATAATACCTGCTCTTATAGCATGGATAGCCACTCAGATGGTTTTATCGGCTGCGCTTTTAGTACTCATACTAGGGTTTGTTTCTGCATTTATTTTTGATCTTTGGTCAGGGAAAAGGAAAGAGATTCCATTATGGTATCTAAAACTTAGAAAGAGCTTAACGTTAGTTGTGGTAATTACATTAAGCTCCGCATTGCTTCAAAGTATGATTGCATAGTTCATTTCTTTATAGCCCGCCAACCAATATCCCGACGGAAAAAGCCCTCAGGCCAATGCACTTTATCGACGGCTAGATATGCATTGCGTTGTGCTAATGATATGTCTGCTCCGAGTGCTGTGACACCCAAAACGCGTCCTCCATCTGCTAAAATTTGGCCTTCACTTGAACGGGTTGTTCCTGCATGGAATATTTTTATATTGTCATCGTCTTTTAATGTATCAATACCCCTAATTACTGACCCCTTGCTGTAGTTATCAGGATACCCTTTTGCCGCCATTACGACACAAACTGCCGACGCGCTATCCCACCTCAGGTCGAAACTAGAAAGCTGACCATCTACACAAGCCATCAAGGCGGGCAGTAAATCACTTTTAAGCCTTAGAATAAGAACCTGAGTTTCAGGATCTCCAAAACGTGCGTTATATTCAATTAATTTTGGCCCGTTTGGTGTAATCATTAAACCGGCATATAAAACGCCTTTATATGGATTCCCCTCCTCTGCCATGCCTTTGATGGTGGGCTGGATAAATTGTTCCATAATCGTTTGAGCCAATCTCTGGTCAATCACTGGAGCGGGCGAGTATGTCCCCATTCCGCCTGTATTTGGTCCTACATCGCCCTCACCAACGGCTTTATGATCTTGAGCTGTGGCAAGTGGCACTGCAGTTTTTCCATCAACTAATACATGAAAGCTGGCCTCTTCTCCAACTAGAAATTCTTCAATTACCACTTCATTTCCGGCCACTCCAAAGGCTTGATCTCTCAGAGCAGCGATAACAGCCTTTTCGGCCTCGGCTTCAGTATGTGCAACAGTTACACCCTTGCCGGCGGCTAATCCGTCAGCTTTGATTACTATTGGAGCTCCATGATGTCGAATATACGAAATGGCTTCATCACAGGAAGTAAATCTAGCGTAGGCTGCCGTAGGGATATTGTGACGTGTGCAGAATTCTTTTGTAAAACTTTTAGACCCTTCCAATCGGGCGGCTGCAGCTGAAGGTCCAAAAGCCTTTATCCCTGCTAAACTCAAATTATCAACTAAACCGTTAACAAGTGGCCCTTCGGGACCAACCACTACAAGGTCAATCGATTGGTCGACAGAGAACTGGGTGATTTCTTGAATGTTATCAACATTTAAGGGTACGCAGATAGCATCTTCTTCGATGCCAGCATTTCCTGGAGCGCAGTATAATGTATCACAAAGTGGCGAGGCAGAGATAGCCCAGCAAAGCGCGTGCTCTCTCGCACCTGATCCAACTACGAGAATTTTCATTTTTTTACTCCAAGTTCTTTCGAATTGATGTTTTCTAGATTAGATTGTTGTCATGGAGGATAAACTAGATCAACTTAACGATAACTTACCAGAGATATCTGTTAGTGAGTTGTCAAATCAAGTTAAATTCACTGTTGAGACTGCGTTTGGTCGTGTGAGGGTGCGTGGCGAAATCTCCCGTCCAAAGAAAGCGGCATCAGGACATCTTTATCTTACGCTTAAAGACGATAGGTCTGTCATAGACGGTGTTTGCTGGAGAGGTAATGCGCAGCGTCTAACCGTTCAACCGGAAGAAGGTATGGACGTAATCTGCACTGGTAAAATTACCACCTACCCTATGCAGTCTAAGTATCAGATGGTAATTGAGAAAATAGAATTAGCTGGCGAGGGCGCCTTATTAAAGCTCTTGGAAGAGCGGCGGAAAAAACTAGCTGATGAGGGCTTGTTTGACCGAGACAAGAAACAATCACTTCCAAAGTTTCCAAAAATAATAGGTGTAGTGACTTCGCCTACAGGGTCCGTAATAAGAGATATTATTCACCGAATCGAAGATAGGTTTCCGTTGCGTGTGATTATTTGGCCTGTTCTGGTTCAAGGAAATAAAGCTGCGGAGCAGATTGCTAACGGGATAGAAGGTTTTGAAAAATTAAAGGAAATAGATCCATCGTTAGGGCCAGATGTTTTAATTGTCGCACGTGGAGGGGGGAGCTTGGAGGACCTCTGGCCATTCAATGAAGAGAATGTTGTGCGTGCAGTTTTCAATAGTACTATACCTCTAATATCAGCCATAGGACATGAGACGGATACGACGTTAATTGATTTTGTGGCGGACGTCAGAGCGCCTACCCCGACTGCGGCAGCAGAATTAGCAGTGCCTGTTAGATCGGATCTTTTGTCTAGGGTGATCGAAAATGAAAGACGTCTATTAAGCTCTATCAACAGATCATTGAACGATTTTAAACTAAAACTAGAAGGTTTTTTGCGGGGGCTTGGCGATCCAGATCGAATTATCGAGGAAAGGGCGCAGAGATTTGATTATTCTGAACGCCGTCTTTTCCCTCAGATTAAAATATTTCTGGGGGATAAAGAACACTTAGTTGATCAGATAGCAAGCAGACTACCTGCCCCTGAATTACAAATAGAGAAAAAAGTCAGTCATCTAAACATACAAAAAGAAAGATTGGAAAATTTTAGTCATCGCCAATTTGAAACAATTAAAACTGAATATGACAATATTTCAAATAAGTTTCATGTTAAGTATATCAGCCAAAAGCTTGAAAAATATCACTCGGACCTAGACCGTCTGGTCGACCGCAAAGAAAAAGCCTTAATGAGGTTACTGGAAAACTTTACTGTACAGCTTGCCAGTATACATCGTTTATTAGAGGCAAGTTCATTTCAAAGAACGCTTGATAGAGGATTTGTATTAGTTCGGGATGAGAACGACGTTCCAGTTTTTGAATCCAGTCGCTTGCACAATGATCAGTTAATTAAATTATCTTTTCAAGACGGTTCATCTAATGCCCGCATTATTAAGGAAGTAGAAGAAAAGCGACAACGAAAGCAACAGTCAGGTACCCAGCAAGAGTCTCTTTTTTGATGCAGATATTCGTCATTTTTATTAGCCTTCTTTTTATTTCACCGTTAGCTGCAGAAACTATTCTAAAGGGTAATTTCACACAGGGTGGTTTGGTTTATGGCAAGACTAAGCCTGGAAACATAATAAAATTAGAGAAACGTAAGTTGCGGATCTCGTCCAATGGGTCGTTTGTCTTTGGGTTTTCTCGCGATACCAAAAAACGATTACAATTAATGATTGATATGCCGAATGGATCATCTGAGACACGTACTATTAAAGTACAGCCGAGAAAGTATAGAGTGCAGCGTATAAATGGGTTGCCCAATAATATGATTAATCCGCCGAAAAAAGTTCTGGAGCGAATAATTATTGAAAATAAGAAAATCAAAAAAGTTAGAATGCGCGACAGCAACTTTTCGTTCTGGAAATCAGGATTTGTATGGCCAGCTAAAGGCCGGATTTCTGGTGTTTATGGTTCGCAGAGGATATTAAATGGTAGGCCCAAACAACCTCATTACGGAATTGATATAGCAGCGCCAAGAGGAAGCTTGGTGGTAGCCCCGGCAGGTGGCGTTGTTGCTTTGGCAGAGCCTGATTTATACTATTCTGGAGGCACAATAATTATAGATCACGGCCATGGGCTGACTTCAGCTTTTCTTCATATGGACAAGTTATTTGTTGTGGTGGGTGATGTAGTATCTCAATCCCAGCCAATTGGAACAATTGGTTCTACGGGAAGATCGACAGGCCCACATCTTGATTGGAGGATTAACTGGTTTGAGAAACGCATCGATCCTACCCTATTAGTTGAATAGTTATCCTATAAGGAAATAGTATTATTTTCCCCACCGTCTATGTAACCAAAGCCATTGACTGGGCGTATCCCGTATCCAATCTTCAATGATTTGATTGGCGTTCAGCATTATCAATTCAGTGTCCCTCACAGTATCTCCAGAGTTGGGAATTTGAATAGGAGGGTAAAATACAACTCGAAAGGTGGCACCAGCAATACGTTCTACTCGCGCTGGTATTATCGGACATCTGTGTCTGAGTGCAAATGCCGCAAGAGCTGTTGTTGTTTTAGCTGGGCGTCCAAAGAAAGGTATAGCTAGACCTTCATTCAATTTTTGATCGATCATAATTGCTAAGTGACCGCCATCCTTTAGCACGCGAGCCATTTTAATAGCTCCTTCACGGCTCTTTGGGATCAGGTATGGACTAAGCCTACCATGGGCTTTTCTTAAAACTTTTTCCGCTAGTGGAGAATTGAGTGCGCGGTAGACAAAATTCATACTAAGTCCATTTGGCTCAGCTAACATTGGAAGTAATTCCCAGTTTCCAAGGTGCGCAGAGAAAACAATGCCAGGAAGTTCATCGTCCCGCATCGATTGGATATGTTCAACGCCAATGACTTCTACACGTTTATCCTTACCGCTGACATCGAGATTTTGGATATGGGGATATTCGCCTATAATACGACCACAGTTTTCCCACATATCTCTTAAAACAATTTCAATCTTGCTTTCTGTCCAGTCCGGGAAACAATTGCTTATGTTAATTCGCGCCCGACTACTAACTGACAGATGAGGCCCTAAAGTCCGTGCTATAATGCCCATTAGCCCTGATGCAATGTCGATTGGTAATAATTTGAGCGTATTAACAACAACCCAAGCGAGGATCCCTTCGAGTGGCCAAGTGAAAAATCTCTTAAACCATTTCTTATTTGAATACTGAGATTTACCCTTGTTGATCATTTAAAATAACTGAATCTAAGAGTTGCTGAATTTCATTATCATCTTCCCACACAACGGTTATTCCTATGGGTTGGCATAGATGAGCTACACTTTTGGGCACTCTTTTCATATCTTTGAATGTTGTCACTAAAATGGCATCAACCTCGGTGGCTTTTTCGTAGAGCTCACGAATTTCACTTTCTCTAAAGCGATAATGATCAGGGAAAGCTACAAAGTCTATGATATTTAGGCCCATTTTTTCAAGTGTTTCAAGGAATTTGGTTGGTCTACCGATACCTGCAAATCCGATCACGTTGTTGTTCGACAATTGTGTGCCCATTTCGGCAGGGACAAGTGACGCCCGTAATAATGGTTTATTATTGGGTAATAGTTCTATTATTGATGGATTGACTTCACCTACTAATACAATAATATCAGCTCTTTTTAATCCTGAATATATCGGTTCCCGCAGAGGCCCCGCAGGTATCAGACGACCATTTCCAAAGCCATAGGGACCATCGATTATTACGAAAGACAGAGTTTTAACCAAACTTGTATGTTGAAAACCATCGTCCATAATAACTATTTCGAAACCTGCATTTTTAGCTGCGATAGCGCCTGCTATTCTATTTCTGGAGACCCAGGTAGGTCCTACTTCAGATAAAATTAGCGCTTCATCACCCACTTCGTAGCTACTGTGTTCATCAGGATTGACTTCAATTGGGCCTGCCTCAATACCTCCATAGCCACGTGTGAGAAAACTGATATTATGTTTAGCGTTTAATTTTTGTCCTATCGATAACGCAATCGGTGTTTTGCCGGCACCACCACTTACGAGATTTCCTATACATAGGACTGGTACGTCGATTTTTGTTTTAGATCTGAGAGATCGTTCCAAAAAGCTAAGACATTTATATAACTGTGCAAGCGGTTCGAGGAGTTTTGGGATGAAACCATCAGCATGCCAGAAACTGGGGGTCTTCATTTCTATACTCCTTATCTTAGGCTCTTGAGAAAAGGAGTTATTGAACCAAAGACGCTGTCTAATATAGCGTTACCACCTTCCGCATATTCCTTGGCATTATCAGATAGCATAGTTGCCAGTTCATTATTATTAAAAAGGTCTTCTAGCAATTTAGCGAGACTTCCATTTGCATCCATTTGAAGAGCAGCTTTCAAACGTATCATCTCATCTGCTATTTCTTGGTTCTTTGCCATTAGGGGACCAAAAAAAATAGAACAATTAAAATGAGCGGGTTCTATGGGATTATGCCCCCCAACGGGAACTAACGATCCTGCGACAAACACAAATGGAGCGATATCAAAAAAAATAGACATTTCTCCCAAAGTATCGGCAACGTAAAGGTTGGTCTCAAGAGTTATCTCCTCATTTAAGGTCCTGCGAGATACACAAAGGCCATTTGCTTTCCCAAGTCGCTGAATGCTGGATCCTCGCTTTGGGTGTCTCGGTACAATTATGGTTAACAAATCTGGAAATTGATGCTGCAGTAGCTTCTGTGCTCTAATTACTGTTAGATCTTCGCCTTCATGCGTACTTGCAGCCAGCCATATTTTTCGATCCCCGACTTGTTTGGATATTTCTGCGACCGATTTTTTGTTTAAAGATAATTTGGCTGCAGATCGTTTTAAGTTTCCTCCAACCTCGACACAAGGGGCCCCAAGATTTATGAAGCGTTGCGCTTGCTCAGGATTTGTAGCAATCACCAGGTCTAAATTCCCAAATATTGAACGGGACATTTTTTTGGTCCACTGCCATCTAGCGTATGAGCGTTTAGAAAGTCTCGCATTAACTATGATTATAGGAATATCACGATTTTTTATTTGTTGGATTTGTGTGGGCCAAAATTCTGATTCCATGATTAAAACCAAATTTGGGCTCCAATGATTGAGAAAGGTTTGAACCCATGCAGGCCGGTCCAGAGGTGCAAACTGATGAATAACGCTTTTAGGTAGACGGGTAGTTAATAGTTTAGCGGAGGTTAGGGTGCCTGTGGTTAGAAGAATTGTCATTGACGAGTTTATTTTCGTCAGTTTTTCGATTAATACGAGGGCTGCTACGCTCTCTCCTACGCTCGATGCGTGGAGCCATACGAGTTTTCCTGCAGGTCGAGCAACCTGAGTTTTGCCCCTTCTTTCGTTTACTCGCGTCGGGTCTTCTTTTCCTAACCATACACGAATTAGAAGTATCAGTTCTATTACGGGTGTCCCGATCGTCATTATAGTTCTGTAAAGAAACCGGATCATGAAACGTCTTCGCTCTCCTCAGGAGGTATCAGCGAGGCGGGTTGGATTGGTTTGTGTTTGAAAAATAATTCACTCTCCTCACTGACTTTATTGAGCTCGTCCTCTACCTTGGCACGCCAATACTCTTCCTGTTTTTTAGAAAGTGTTTTTGAAATAAAGATTGGTTTTCCGAAAATAAAAACGCCTTTAGTAAAAGGATGGGCTAGGATCATACTGTCCCATGTTTTCAGCAATACCCTTTTTTCTGTATTCCAGGCAACGGGAATAATAGGAATATTACTAATCCGCGCCGCTGTTATGGTACCCATAGCCAATCTCATCCGTGGCCCTCTAGGTCCGTCTGGAGTAATTCCGATTGAGTGACCATTACGAAGCTCTCTTAAAAGTTTTCTAAGGCCGTCAGAACCACCTTTAGTGGATGACCCAGCAACCGTCTTATATCCAAGATGGCCAATCGCACGACCAATCAATAAACCGTCTCTATGTGATGACCGCAGCAAAGTTATGTTCTGGGAGTTACCCCAGCCTGCGGTCATCGACAATATCCGGTTATGCCAGAAAATTAAAATTATTGGTTTATTGTCATCTAATAACTTTTTCGTGGCAAAAGGTATATTTTTTTCCCAACGAATTGAATAGGCTAATAATTTAATTAAAAATGCTATTAACCAGCTTCCTGTTTTTTGAATTGATTTATTGTGCCTCAGTAATTTCCACATCCTAGAACATTAACTCTTCATGTTCTCATTATCGAAAGGCATCTTATGATTAATTTTAGAAAATTGTATTTCATACAGTTTAGCATAAGCGCCATTAAGTTGAAGTAATTCGTCATGGTTCCCTGATTCGGCTATACGCCCCTCGTCAATAACGTGTATTAAATCTGCCGATTGAATTGTTGATAGTCTGTGAGCAACTACTATAGTTGTTCTGTTTTGCATCAAGTTTGATAAGGCCTCTTGAACTGCTCTTTCTGATTTGGAGTCTAATGATGATGTAGCTTCATCTAGAAGAAGTATAGGCGCATTTTTTAACATGGCTCTGGCGATTGCAATTCGCTGACGTTGCCCCCCTGATAGCTTGACACCATTCTCTCCAATCATCGTGTCGTATCCATTGGGCAGTTCTATTATAAAATCATGAGCTGCCGCGTATTTGGCGGCTTTTTGTATCTCTGGTAGAGCGGATTCATTGGTTCCATAGGCTATGTTTTCTTTGATAGTATCATTGAAGAGTGTCACGTCCTGGCTAACAAGCGCGAGGTTTGATCTTAAAGAAGACATGGTTATTTTTCTGATATCAGTGCCGTCGAGGGTAATTGCTCCCGAAGCCGGATCAAAAAATCGGCAAATTAAATTTAGTATCGTCGTTTTTCCCGCGCCGGAGTGCCCGACCAACGCTACGGTTTGTCCCTTTTTAATTGTTAACGAGATATTGTCTATTAAAGGTACATTTTCTAGGTATGAAAAACTTATATTTTCAAAAATGATATTTCCTTTTGCTTTATCAACCCTAAGCGCGTTGGGGTGATCCACAATCTTTGGATGTACATCTAAAATCCTAAAAACTCTTTCTGTTGCGGCTAGGCCCTCCTGTAACTGTGCGTTTAAATTTACTAACTTTTTCACAGGGTCATAAGCTAGCAGTAAAGCAGTTACAAAAGAGAAGAAAGTACCAGTTGAACGTGTTCCCTCAATAACCTGCCAACCTCCGTAGCAAATAACTATAACTATAGCCGTTCCACCAAGGGTTTCCATTATTGGGTAGGCTGCAGCTTTAGTGCGAGCGGCCCGAAATACCAATTTGAAAATTTTTTCTACTAGAATACCAGCCCGAGATTTTTCGTAATCTTCCATTCCAGCAGCTTTAACATGCCGAATTCCTGTAAATGTCTCATTTAATAATGTGGTAAACTGTC
>Ga0315330_10000786_pt1 | contig 20679 bp, 32 predicted proteins | sample M140m34915metaG_FD_203453 | JGI IMG/M metagenome (GOLD analysis project Ga0315330, IMG submission 203453) | Ammonia-oxidizing marine archaeal communities from Monterey Bay, California, United States - M1 40m 34915 | ecosystem: Environmental > Aquatic > Marine > Intertidal zone | place: USA...
AATGATTGGAGGTATAACTGACCAATATGGATCATAAAATGATGAATTTCTATATGATACGCTAAATGCATATATGACAAATGTTGCAATAATATCAGCAATAAAAATTTGCAATAAGGATGAAAAATTTTCAGAAAAATGCAATGATATAAAACCAAGAATTACTGCAATAATGTATGCAGCTAAAACGGTTAAAAGCCCTCTAGTTTTTGTTGTCATTTATTAGTGATTTAAGTTCAACTTTTTCAAAAGATAAATAAATATATCCTAAGATAATAGTATACAATAAAAATATACTATGCAGAAGAATAGAAGCTGTTTGAGATTGTTCTATTCCTATACCGTATAAGCTTAAGAAATAAATTACTGCAAGATGATATGTGCCGATTGCCGCTGGTGCAATTGGCAATGAGGTTACAATTCCAGTTATTATTGTTATTCCAATATATTGTTCAAAGGATAAATGAATATTAATTGATTTTAAAAGTGCAACCATATACGCAACAAATGAACACCAAAGGAGCAAAGAAACAGCTCCAAGTTTTAATTTATTTTTTGATACTAATAAATAACCGTCTACAAAGTTTTTGGTAATAGAAAATTGATTTTGAATTTTGTTAGCGACTGAATTATTACCAAAAATGATTAGTGAAGTGATTATGTATAATAATAAAATTCCAATTGAGAATTCTAAGCCTAGGACATCATTAAATCCAAAAAAAATTAAATAAATGCTAAAAAAACCAATCATCCATAGGTCGATAATTTTTTCTGCTACTAAGCTACCAACAACAAAGCTAAACTTTATTTGCTTTGAATAGTTTGATAGAAGTTTTGCTCTTCCTAAATCTCCAGCTCTAAATGGAAGAATATTATTGAGAAAGTATCCTATGTGAGTTGTTGAAATATATTTATTTAGTTTTAGATTTTGAGGAGAGTCTAATAAAATTTTCCATCTGATAGATCGCAAAATAAAAGTAATATAGGTAATCAATAATGCAATAAAGATATAATAAATGTTGGCATTAGAGATTGCACTATTAATATCTTCAAGATTTACTTGCTTAAACGCAAAGTAGAGACATAGCGTTGCCACGCAGAAAGATAAAATTTTTCTCAAGGATTTTGTTTATCTCTTTGAAATTCGTAATTGACGATTCGCTTTTTCATTTCTTGGCCATTTTCATCTAGATGTTCACTGGTTTCCATGGGGCTTTGATATTCAAGTGGAACATTTGTATCGACTTGACAATTACTCATTAATCCTAGCATCGCTACGAGCATGATTGTGGCAATAATAGTTGGAAAATGTTTACCCATTTAATTTGAAGTCTTTAAAAAAGCTTGTTTTGCTTGCTAAATAAATAATTTCGATTAGTCCAAAAAGTTGAACAAATCCACATACTATAAACCAAGTTTTGTGATCATTCCTTGCTGAAAACCATAAAGCTAACAAAGTAAATACAGCTTCCCATAATGAAATGCCGACAAGTAGTGCAGGGTTTGCTTGAAGAGCTTCTGCAAAATTAGTAATAATATCCATTATATCCTCCTTACGGGTTAAATAGAAGAGAGACTAAAAAAACAAACAAAATCACTCCACCAAAAATACCCCAATAGTATAATCCAAATTCCATTCCGAATATTAAATATTATTATGAGAGTTGAAAAGTATTATATTTTCGCATGGAAAAAAGAACTCCGAGTAATACGTCAATTAAAATATATACCACATCATGGTGCGGACCTTGCAAAATGGCAAAAAAACTTCTTAAAGAAAAAGGTTTTTCATTTTCTGAAATTGATATTGAAGAACATAACATTTCAAGAGAAAAAATGGCAGCCGTAAGTAAGGGACCTACAGTGCCTCAAATTATCGTAAATGATGAACCAATTGGTGGATTTGTAGATTTAGTCAAGTATTTTGAACAACAAGGTATTTAGGTAGAAATTTGACGCTCAATTGTTTTTTGACCATGAGTTGCCTTATTCAAATTGCCAATTAGCTGTCCACAGGCGCCATCAATATCGTCACCTCTAGTTGTCCTGACAGTTGAAATAAATCCTTTTTGCGATAAATACTTTTGAAATGCATCGATATTTTTTTCTTTGGATCGCTCATATTCACATCCATCAAATGGATTGAAGGGTATAAGGTTAATTTTACAATCTAAATCTTTAAGAACTTTCGAGAGATTATGAGCGTGATCAAGAGAGTCGTTGATACCATCAATTAAAATATATTCTATTGTAACATGTCTTGTATCCTGGTGAATAGTTAGATAATTCTTACAGGCATCTAAAAGTTTTGAAATTGGATACTTTTTATTAATTGGCACAATTATATCTCTAAGTTCATCCTCTGCAGCATGTAGTGATATAGCAAGAGAAACATCCGTTCTTTCTGCCAACTTATTGATTTGAGGAATAAGGCCAGATGTACTGATTGTTATCCTTTTTTTGGAAAGAAAGTATGCAAATTCATTTCGCATGAGCTGAGCTGAAGTTATAACAGGTTCAAAGTTTAAAAGAGGTTCTCCCATTCCCATAAATACTACATTGGTGATTGGATCATCTTTTGAATCATGAAAATTTGCTAGCCAAAGTTGCCCTATAATTTCATCCGCAGATAGATTTTTTTCAAAACCTTGAGCACCTGTAGCACAAAAAGTACATTTAAGTGCACAACCAGCTTGTGAAGAAATACAGAGAGTTGTACGTTTTTTTTCAGGTATACGCACCATCTCTATAGAGGAACCTGAATCAAGCTCAATGAGATATTTTTTGGTACCATCATTGGATACCAACATTTTCTTAATTTTGGGAGGCTTAAGAATAGCAATGTCCTGAAGTTTTTTTCTTAAATCCTTGGAAAAATTTAACATATTTTCAAAGTTTAATTCCCCGTGTTGATGAACCCATTTTAATAGTTGAGTTGCTCTAAACTTTGGTTCGTCTATATCGATAAAAAATTTTTCTAATTTTTTTTGGGAAAAGCCTAAGATATTTATTTTATCTGCCATATTTCGTCAATTTCTTTTTTTAAATCATTATTTTTATTCTCAATAATTCTAATGATTAATTCAGTCGGATCTGGGAAATCAATTTTAATCTTTTTTCCGGTATGAAGCCAATTATTAATCGTATCAACATCTATATCATTTGAAATAGTTGCATAATTTAAATCATTTAGAATTTTAGCATTGTGCTCTTGCTCAGGTTGGCCATTTAAAGGTTTGCAAAGAATAATTTTACCAATGTGTAATGCCTCAGCAGGTAGCTGAAATCCACCATTAGTTAATAGGAATTTATTTTGTACTAAATCTTTTTTAAATCCATCTTCGGAAAATGGCTTTAAAGTAACATTACCAATATTTTTTTCTTTTTCTACGTTACAGTAATAATCAAACTGATGATTTTCTATTTGATTAAAGATTGAAATCATGTTTTTGATATCTTCCCACGCTAAATAAACAAGAATATTATCTGATGAATTCGCTTTATGGCTACTTTTTCTTATTCCTTCTGAAATAAAAGGAGGAAGTATAGGCTGATTAAAATGCGTAAAATGAGACGCAATTACATTTTTAATTGGTGTATATATGTATGGAAAGAAAATTTTTGTAATTCTCATTTTAAATGTCATAGGTATTTTCAAGTAGAATGAGTATTGATGTCCAATTCCGAAGCAAGGAATTTTTTGTAGCTTAGAATAATATGCTGATACAGGTTCGAAGTCTGTAATTACTAAATCATATGTTTTTTTAATTGAAAAAATATCTTTAACAAATTGAATCAAGTCAATTTTAAAAAAAGTCTTAATATAATTTATTTTTCCATTACTTTTGCTAAAAGTAAAACCTTTTTTTATGATAAAAGGTTTGAAATCATTTAAATCAAAAAGCTTATCATCATTTCTACCGCTTAGAATACATTCAACAATATGACCTCTTTCCTTAAGTTTTGAGATTATAACTCTTGCTCTAGATAAATGACCATTACCTGTTGCATTGATGCCATAAAGAATTTTCATAGCTTATTTATTTAAATCTTAGAAAGAATGTCTCTAAGAATCGTGCTTGAAGTATGAGTAGTATAAGGAAAGTAGATAATTTCTACACCGACTTTGGAGAATTCAGTTTCAATATTGTTCCATTGCTCTGTACCTTTCCAATCATCGCCAACAAACATTCTATCAAATTTTAAATTATTCCAAGCTTCCATTTTATCATAGCTTGTTTGAGGAACTACTTCGTCAACATATTTTATTGCTTCTACTAAATCCATTCGTTCTTGGAACGGAATAAATGGTTTTTGATTTTTAGCGGATTCACAAAGTTCGTCTGTAGTAATGCCTACAATTAAGTGATCACATTCTAGCCTTGCTCTTTTAAGAATATTTAGGTGACCAATATGGAACAGGTCATATACTCCTGTAGTATATCCAATTTTTTTCATTTTTTTCTATTGTGTAGCTCAAAATATTTAAGCTATATATACTAGCAATTTTCTGATAAAAAAGTGACAATTCTTTTACTAGCATTTCCGTCAAGAATTCCTGCAAGCTTTTCTAAATACTCTTTAGCAGTTTTGGATGATATATAATTGGAATCTATAAGATTTTTTGCTTGAACAATCATATCATCATATGATTTTGCCGGTTCAGCAATTTGACCGTAATCATCGTAGTCTTTATCCATCCTTGCTTTAAATCTATAGGAGAAGATTCCTCTATAATTCCATCTGAGTTGTAAAAAAGTGCACCATAATACAGGTTTATTCAGTGCAGCAAACTCTATGATTGCTGAAGAGGCATCACTAATCATTAAATCAGCAGACTTTAGGAACGGTAAAAGGGAATAGTCGTCAACTTTCGCCAAGTAAGTGTTGTCAAATGATCCCCAATGATTAATTAAATCCCGCTGCTTATGATATTTTTTCTTACTCATTGAAAAAAAGTGTGGTTTAATGATAACGTTATAATTTTTTAAATCAGCAGGAAAATTTGTTGAAAAACGCTCGATACTGCTTGGATAAAAAGTTGGAGCATAAAGAATTGTTTTTTTATTAATGTCTAAACCAAGATTTGAGAAATCAATTCCATTTTCTTCGCCATTAATAATTGGATCCATTTTACAAAAACCAACATTTTGAAAATTATCTTCCGGATACATTTCACACAGTCTTTTAAAGCGATAGCTACTTTCAACAAACCTTACGGTTGTTGGAGTATCTGATTTTGAGTAATAACTTTTTTTAGGACCTACACCATGACCGAGCTGTGCTGTTTTACTATAAATATGAATTTTATCTAACTCTTGGAATGTATTCCCCAGAAAAATCCAATTTGGTTTTTTAGATAAGTAAAGGTTGAGTGCATTGTTTTTATCTTTGACCCAACAATGAGGCAAACTTTCGTTTTCTATAATTGTTTTAGCTACATCATTAAACTTACCTTCGTGAAAAATAAATTTAGAATCAAAAGCATTTTCATTTTGAAGTTGTTTATATACTGGTAGGTATTGAGGTAAATAGTAAAGCTCTTGAACATCAAAATATATTATCGGTTTTTTATTCATACTGTCCTGTGAGTTCAAAATACCGTTTTAATATTAAAAGCTGAATCAATCTTTCTCTTTTTTGATTTTTGAATTGCTTAACAAATTTATTAGCATTTTCAATTATTTCAATACATCTATCGTTTTCATTTTTGTAATAATCAATTTTTGCTTCTGCATCAGAAAAATCATCTTTTACCTGTATGTAATGAACTCCATCTTTAAGCTTTCCTTCCATAAACCAACTTTCATATTTTGGTCTAGGCATAACACAAACAGAGTTTGAACTCATTGCCCAGAAAAGGTTTGTTGAAATACATTTCCCTTCAAGACAAAAAATAAACTTGTAGTCAAGTTGGTCTTCTATTGACATGAAGCGTTTCATCCAGGGTACATCTTGCTGAGGGTTAGTTTGACCTATATCAAATAATGGAGATGTATAAAAATTTTTAATAAAGCGTTTCCTGATAGAATTATTTCTTATATCTCCTCTCCAAACAGCTTGATTTTTTTTATTTTCAAATTTTTTAGAATCGCTAATAAAATGAAAGAGTTTAATTTTATTTAGTTTTAATAAAATAGAATTTTTGTTATCAGAATTGATTGGTCGTGATTTGACAAATGTTGGATGAGATGAATGTTTTTTAGCCACTGCACTGTCAATGTAATCTTTAGTAGAATATATAAAGTCAGCTTTGTATCTCTTATTAAAAAACTTCAACAGCAAATAAAAATCTATAAAATGTGAGTTTTGTTTATTTTTTAAAATTTGGTTCCAAAATAATTCAGATGAATTTTTGCTTTTAAGAGAAACTTTGAAGTTTGAAGTAATTTTTAAATAATACTTAACCCTTAATTCAATATACTTTATATCCGAATTATTACTTGCTAAGATGCGTTTTAAACTAAATCTGGATATTACGCTTGGAAGAAAAAATATTTTTGAGATATTTTTGAAATAGTATAATAGCTTTCGTCTTTTAGCATTAGAACTTTTAAGGTTTTGCATAATCAATTCCAAAGTTAGTTTTTGTTATTTTTTCTTCAAGAGTTGATTTTCTTATTAATCTATTTTTTGCTACTGCATCCTTATTTTTATATGGTCTAGTATGATATAAATGTAGTACAGTTGTTCTATTTCGCACTTGAAGAGACTTAACGCCATTATTATTTAATCTATATCCAAGCTCACAATCAAGACCTCCATATTCCATTCTTTCATCAAATCCATTTGCTTGAATAATATCAGATCTCCATGCCGATGAATTATTACCATTAAAAGTTGTTCTGGTTGGTGTTAGTAGATCTAATATCTCTGCGAGAAATGGATTTTTTATTAGCTTAAAATAATTTTTTCCAATTGGTTGGCCCTTATTAATAAGGTATTTCTTAGAAAAACATATCTGTGATTTGATATCTTCAATTGATAATTGATTAGATACTTTTTCTGTAATAGGAAAGTGTCCACCAGATAAAAAATATCCCTTCTTTGCTAATCGGGAATGAATTTCTAAGAAATGAGAATTTGGAATGCAATCTCCATCTGAAAAGACCAAATAATCATTTGAAGATTTCTTTATGGCAGTGTTTAATATTTTACATTTTCTAAATCCATTATCTTCATGCCATACATGATAAACTTTTTGCGAAATTATTCCCTTAAACTTTTCAATTATTTCTTTGGTTTTAGCAGAGGATCCATCGTCCGCAATGATAATTTCGAAATCTTTAAAACTTTGAAAGCAGTATCCTGTTAAAACTTTTTCTAAAAAATTAGGCTTATTATATGTTGATATGATAACGGATATAGATGGCATCAGATAAATTATTTAGGGGCAATCTTATAAGCCATTTTTTTTTAAATTAAATCCTCATGCAAAGAAAAATAAAAAAACATTGTATCGTTTTGCTTAGCGGAGGACTTGATTCTGCCACTGTACTAAATATTGCACTTAAAGAATATCAAGTAACTGCTCTTGTATTCGATTATGGACAAAGACACAAGTTTGAAATTTCTGCTGCAAAAAAAATTGCTGATAAATATGATATTTCATTAAGGTTGATAAAAATTGATTTAGGGCAATTTGGCAATTCTGCACTTACAGATGATATTGAAGTGCCAAAGAATCAGGAGATTGGAAAAGAAATTCCAATAACATATGTGCCAGTAAGAAATACAATATTTCTTTCGTATGCTCTTGCATATGCAGAAGTAAATAATATTTTTGATATATTCATTGGCGTAAATGCATTGGACTATAGCGGTTACCCAGATTGTAGACCTGAGTTTATAGAAGCATTTGAAAAAATGGCGAATGTAGGTACTAAGTTTGCACAAGGGAACGAAAAAATAAAAATTCACACTCCATTAATTGATTTAACTAAGGCAGAAATAATTTCAACGGGGACTGAGCTTGATGTTGACTATAAATTAACTCATTCATGTTATGACCCGTCTTTGGATGGATTGTCATGCGGAGAATGTGATGCATGTATTTTAAGAAAAGAAGGATTTTTTGCAGCCGGCATCAGTGATCCAACAAATTATATATGAGTTATTCAGTAAAAGAAATTTATCTCACTCTTCAAGGTGAAGGATTTCACACAGGAAAGCATGCTGTGTTTTGTAGATTTACAGGCTGTAATCTTTGGACAGGATTGGAAAAAGATAGGAACAAAGCAATATGTACTTTTTGTGATACAGATTTTGTCGGAACAGATGGTTTGAATGGTGCAAAATATTCAAGCGCTGAACTTTTAGCAGAAAAAATTGATGAATTATGGCAAAAAGATTTAAAAGATAAATTAGTTGTTTTTACAGGTGGAGAACCTTTGTTGCAACTCAACAAAAAACTAATTGACTTGCTGCATTCCAAAAAATTTAAAGTTGCTGTTGAAACAAATGGTACAATCATACCTCCTGAAAATATAGATTGGATTTGTGTGAGTCCAAAAAAAGGTGCAAAGTTTAAGCTAAAGCATGGGAATGAACTAAAACTAGTATATCCGCAAGATGATTTTAGTCCTGAGCTTTTTGAAAATTTTGATTTTGATCATTTTTTTCTTCAACCTATGGATGGAAAAAATCTTCAAAGAAATATCTTGCAAAGTGTATCATACTGTATCGAAAATCCGCTATGGCGTTTAAGCTTACAAACTCATAAAATAATGGGTATAGATTGATATGTTTAAATTAAAAAGAAAATACGAATTCCATGCAGCAAGAAAATTAACTGCTTTAAGCGATAATCATCCTTGCGGAGAGCTTCACGGCCATACATTTGCAGTTACAATTAAAGTTTCAGGAAGCAATCTTACAGATGAAGGTTGGATCATGGATTTTTATGATATTGATAAATTATATGAGGATAAAATTCATAAATACCTTGACCATAAATACCTTAATGATGTCGAAGGGTTGTCAAATCCTACGACTGAACACGTTGCAATGTGGATTTGGGATAAACTTGAAAGCGATTTAAAAGGATTATCATCAGTATCTGTGAGTGAAGGCAATAGCTATGGTTGCAAATATTATGGAGAAAAAAATGCCTAAGGCAGATGGAAAAGAGTTTAGTTTTTTAAGTGAAGACCATATTGATTCTTCATATCTTGAAACGTTTAATTTTGATAGCAAAAATCAATATATCGAAACAACTACAAGAGAATTTAGTGCTGTATGTCCCTTTAGCGGCTTACCTGATTTAGCTGATGTTGTTATTGAGTATTTTCCAGAAGGGGGCAAATGCGTAGAATTGAAATCTTTAAAATATTATTTTGTCAGTTTTAGAAATGTAGGAATTTATCAAGAAGCCGCAACAAAAAGAATTTATGATGATCTAAAAGCTTTGTTAAATACTTCAAGAATTAAAATAACTACTATTTATAATACAAGAGGTGGTTTTGATACCACATGTATTGAAGGGCAACTTTAGAATGAATTATTTTCAAAGATTGCAAAAAGCAATTTTATTAGATGTTTCTTTTTACGAAGAAGTAGAAAAAGATAAAAAATTTACAGACCAAGCAATGATGACTGTCGCACTGGTGTCAATTGTTCAGGGTTTTATGATAGCAGGATTTGCTCCAATTGCTTTAGCGCAAGGTATTTTAGGTAGTATAATTAGATTTGTTATATGGGCATTTTTTATTGCTTTTGTTGGTACGCGAATTCTTCCTGAACCAGAAACACAATCAAATACTGGCGAGCTAATAAGAACTTTAGGTTTTGCATATGCTCCAGGATTGCTTGTTGTTTTAAAAGTTCTTCCAATTATTGGCAATTTTGTAGATCCAGTAGTTGTAATTCTTCAACTTGCTGCAATGACAATTGCCGTTAGACAAGCCTTAGACTTCAACAGCACTGTCAGGGCAGTCGGTGTATGTATAGTTGCATTTGTTTTGATGGTTGTTGCATTAACGTTATTCATTGGATTTACTGCATTCTTTGTTGGAGTTGCTGAAAATGCTGTTGCACCAACTGCTCCATTAATGGATGCATAATTTTTTATTTTGCGATAAATAGTATATACTTTTATTAATAAATATCATATAATTGGTACTATGAAAATAAAATTTTATCAAAAATATTTACTTTTAATTACTGCTGGATTGTTTGTATTTAGCTGTGACTCTTCTTCTACATCTTCCTACAATATTGATAATGGAGAAAACAATATGGGTGGCGGTTCTAACAATACAGAATTACCATCAGGATTTTCTAAATTTATTTCTGAATATACTGATGTTTATATTTCAGGAGATTATGTTGTAGTTGAAACAACAGGAGTTCCAAATCACTCATCTCCTTACTGGGGAGCTGGACATTCAAATTATGCAACTCCACATTCAGGTATGACAGTTAACCCTAATGTTATTTCTGAGCAAAATTTCAAATTTTATATTCCATTAAATCCTTCAATTTCAGGTTCTGTTTCAAGCACTCCTTTAGGACCTATTGGAGTTTCAGTTAGTGGAGTACCATTTTTTAATCAATATGCTGGTCCAAATAATCAACCATTAGATAACGAAATACCTTCTTTTGACTATTATTATGGTCATCCTCAGCAAACCGGTCAATATCATTACCATTGGGAGCCAAGATATCTTACTACCAATAATAGTTCCTCAATGTTGATTGGGTACTCATTAGATGGTTTTCCTATTTATGGTCCAACAGAACAATCTAATGATCAATATCCATCAAATCTTGACGAACTAAATGGCCATTCTCATTCAACAGATGAATATCAAGATGGAACCTATCATTATCATGCTACCTCAACTGCACCATATTTGCTGGGCGGTTTTAGAGGTAAATATGGATCACTAAATGGTGGCGGTTACTATACAAATTAAGTCTGCAGTTTTTCTTTTTTCCTTTGCTTTACTTTCCTGTCAAAATCAGATAATTATCTCAGAAAACCAATTGATTGGTGGTCAAGAAGTACCACGCTATGTTAGAACCAACCAATTTTCAGGAACTATTTCAATTATGTATGATAACGATACTTTTTTAAAATCAAAACGACAGTATAAAGATGGTAAAAAAAATGGTCAACATGAAGGATGGTGGCCTAATGGTCAAAAGAAATATAGTTTTATTTTTAAGAATGATATGAGTGTAGGTGAACATTTTCAGTGGCATCAAAACGGTACTCTTTTTACACACAAGCAATTTAAAAATGGTCTCGAAGATGGCGAGCAAAAAGCCTGGGATAACAATGGCGACCTAATGTATAAGTATATTTATAATGATGGTAGAAAATATGGCATTCAAGGATCTGTAGTATGTAACGGTGGAAAGGATTTAGCAGATAACAATGATTGAATTAATAGATTATACGGATGATATGTTTGATTTTATACTTGATTCAAATAATATTAATAAACCTCAGGTTGGTTTCTTAAAAAATAAGAGGTTAGAATTATTAATTAACCAATCTAGTTATTGTAAGGTAGCAAAATTTAAGGGTGAATTTGCAGGATTTTTACTTTGTTTGCCAGAAAACAAAGACTACGATAGTCTAAATTATCAATGGGTAACTAAGAGATTTTCAAATTTTATATATATCGATCGTATATCAGTCCTTCCAAAATTCCAAAACGAGAAAATTGGTTCAGCTCTTTATACTGATTTAATTTATTTTTCAGCTTTGGAAGGATATGATTCAATATTGTGTGAGGTAAATATAATGCCTCCAAATCCAGGTTCAATTAGATTTCATAAAAGGTTTGATTTTGAAGAATGTGGTTCGCAATTTACAGAAGCCGGAATTGTAGAAAGCTACGACTATTCCGTTGAAGTTCAATTTTTAAAAAGAGATTTAAAATAAGAAAGGATTTTTATGAGCAACTTTTGGCATGACTTATTATTTCCAATATACTTTTTTATAGTATTCATAGCTGCACATATTGCACTTTACATTATGATCTTTAAAGGAGATAAAACTAAGTGAACAAAAAACAAAAAATTGCTAAGCGTAAACAGAAAAAAAAACGCCTTAGATTAAAAGAAAAAAGAGCTCAATTGCTTAAGAATAAAAAAGTTGTAGATGCTAAGCCAAAAAAAGCAGCACCAAAAAAGAAAGCAGCAGCAAAAAAAACTGCTCCAAAGAAAAAAACTACAACAAAGAAAGAAAAAGACAATAAGTAATTATTAGATGTTTCAATCTAATTCTACTTTCGGAATTTATAGTTCATCGCTTGTAGTATTATTTCGAAACAAAAAATATTTATTTTTCATTCTATTTCTTTTATTGTATCCTCCACTGCTTATCATAAATAGAATCTTTCTTTTTTTGGACTATATTTTAGTACCTGAGTTTGAAAAAGCTAAGGTAAAAGAACCTATATTTATTATGGGTGTGAATAGAAGCGGAACTACTTTTTTCCATAAATTGATATCTCAATCAAATCAATTTTCAACGTCAAAAACTTGGGACTTAATAATTCCTTCCTTATCTCTCAGAAAGTTTCTTTCGATATTGTCATACACTTTAAGCTACTTTAAAATTGATCAAATTGAGAAAAAAAATAAAGGTCATCAGGTAAAGCTGGATAATGTAGAAGAAGACGAAATGCTTCTTTTCATTCATAAATTAGATTCATTATGGGTATCCAATCACCTAGTCCCTTGGTTAAAATTTGATTCAAAAACAAAACAGTTTATCAAGCATGTTTACCGGGACAATTCTAAAAATGAAAATCGAAATATTCGATCCATGTTATTTTGTAAAGATTTTTTTCAAAGACAAGCATTTTTAAATAAGAATAGACCTCATTTATCAAAGTCTAATCCATTCATATTTAAAATAGACTCAATTTTGAGAGTTTTTCCAGATGCAAAGTTTGTCTTTTTAGTAAGAGATCCATTGGATACAATACCTTCATACTTCTCTCTTCAAGAAAATGTTAAATTTGGCAATCTTCTTTCTGACAAAGAAATGAAGTTATTAAGAAAAGAATCTTATGCTGAAATTATTGAGTGGTATAAAGAAACAGAAAAAGTAAAATCTAGGCTTTACAAAAAACAATATATTACCTTTACCTATCCTCAAATTACTGACGATTTAGAAAATTCTATTAAGTCATTTTATAAGTTTACTGGCAAAAAAATGACCAAAAAGTTTGAAAAAGAAGTTTCTAGCTTTTCAAAAAAGAAATACGTTAAAAAACATCAAAACAAGAATATTGAAGATTATGGATTTACTAAAAAACAAATATTAAGCGATTTTGATTTTGTATATCAAGAATACTTTATATAATTTTCTTGCATGAAATTTTTAATTTACATTGTTTCAATCTTATTATTGTTTTCAGCTCAGTTGAATGCTCATTGTCAGATACCTTGTGGAGTTTATGATGATACAATGAGAGTTAAAATGATTGAAGAGCACACCTTAACAATTTTAAAATCTATGAACTATATTTCAACGAACCAGAATGATCTTGAAAAACAAAATCAAGTTACAAGATGGGTTCTCAATAAAGAGCAGCACGCTCAAGAGATTCAGGATATAGTAAGCAAATATTTTTTAACGCAAAGAATTAAATTAAAAGACGATTCCAAAGAAAGTAAAGATTTGTATCATGCACAACTATCAGCTTTACATAATATTTTAATAGATGCTATGAAGTGTAAACAAACTATTGATTCAAATATGACAACATCTCTGTTAGAAAATTTAAATAAATTTGTTAACTTATATTTTGATGAGCATGGGAAAAAACATCTAGAGGAACTTAAGTGAAGAAGAAATTACTCTTAATTATTTTATTTATAGCAGTCATATTTTTTGGCAGGGTATTACCTCATCCATATAATTTTACACCACTTATAGCTGTAACTTTACTTTCTAGCTATGCAATTTCAAATAGAATTCTAGCACTTTTAGTTCCATTAATGGGATTTTGGTTAAGTGATCTTTTTATGAATAATATCATCTACGCAGGATATTATTCCAATTTTACGATTTTTAACTCTGGCATGATTTGGACATACGGTGCAATTGTCTTAGTTGGACTGATTGGAAGTTCATTTATAAAGAAAATTTCATCTGGTAAAGTAGTATTAGCTAGTTTATCGGGATCTACAATTTTTTATATTATTTCAAATTTTGGTGTTTGGGCTTTGAGTCCAATGTATGCTAAATCTGCTGCTGGCTTAATTCAATGTTATTCACTAGCATTACCTTTCTATGGAACTTCATTGATTGGAGATCTATTATACTCTAGCTTATTATTTGGTGCATACCAACTAGTATTTTCAAAAAACATTAACTTTCTAATTTCAAGAAGCAAAAATTAAAAGATTTTATTTCATTGGTATTGCTTAAATAACTAATTATATTGCTCCATAAATTTTTATTAACTAACAAAGAGAAACAAAATGAGTGACAAAGAAAAAGGTACTGTAAAGTTCTTTAATGACAAAAAAGGTTACGGCTTCATTACTAAAGAAGATGGAACGGACGTTTTTGTACATTTCTCTAGCATCGTGTCTGAAAATGACTTTAAGACTCTTAAACAAGACCAAGCGGTTGAGTTTGAGGTTGAATCTGATGATAGAGGGGACAAAGCAGTCAATGTATCAGCTGCATAGTTAGTTAGTATTATATCATATTTATTATTTTATTGCTTTAGAGAAAAGCCTCAGTAGCTCAATGGTAGAGCAGTGGCCTCTTAAGCCATTGGTTGTAGGTTCGAGTCCTTCCTGGGGTACGAGATCGTATGAAACTTCAAGATAAAAATATTGTAATTACTGGCGCTGCAAATGGAATAGGTCTTGCATTAGCCAATCGGTTTATAAGTGAGTCTCCAAATTCTATATCCTTGATAGATATAAATAATTCTGTTAAAGATATCGCTGCGGAGTTAAAAATCGATGGCTATGTGGCCGATGTTTCAGATGAAAGCAGTTTACAGTCAGTTATAAATCATATTATTGATAAGAACCAATCAATTGATCTTTTTTGTTCAAATGCCGGTATTCAACAATTTGGAACTTTATCGACTTCGACTAAAGATTGGCAAAGAAATTGGGATGTAAATGTAATGTCTCACATTCACGCATCTAAAGTTTTAATCCCTCACATGCAAAAACAACGTTCAGGATATATATTACTCACTGTATCTGCTGCAGGTTTATTAAATATGCCTGGTGCTTTAGCGTATGCAACAACTAAGCACGCTGCAATGGGTTTAGCAGAAAATCTTGCTATTATGTATGGGAATGATGGTATTAAGGTTTCTGCACTATGTCCACAATTGGTTAATACAGATATGGTAAGATCATCTGGAGAGCTGCCAGAAAATCATCCTTTAATGAAAGATGGTTTATTATCAGCTGACGCTGTTGCAGAAGAAGCGGTTTTAGGAATAAATAAAGAAAAATTTTTAATTTTACCCCATAAAGAAGTTGCAAAATATATTCAGGGTAAAGCATTTGATTATGACGCATGGATTGAAGCAGTTCGAAAGTTGGTAGCATGAAATTTTTAAAGAACAAATTTGTTAAGTGGTTAATTTTCTTGAGGTTTTTTCTTCCAGAACTATCTAGAAATAATCAGATACTCTTTTGTCTTCAATTCATTTTCTTCATTGCAAGTATTACATTATTTTTCCTTCATTTAGATAAAATGAATATTGCAATCTATCATCTTATTGCCACATTTGTTTTTGCTTTTAGTATGGGGAATATGATGTCGAATAGTTTTAAGATTTAATTAATTTATATCTTAAAAACCAAAAGCAATACCGATATACAACCCTTTAACAAGTAACTGTAGCTGATTGTATTCTTTTTCGGTGTATAGGGAATAATTTAGTCCAACATTAAGATATGCAGGCGAATTATTCAGCTGAAATAACTTACCAAAAGTACCTTGTAAGTGTTGGTCGTCTTGATCCTTTGGTTTGTAAACACCAGCCATATAAAAATCTGGGAAAGTATACATTAATCCGAGACCATACTCGGTACCATTTCCATTCTCTTTGTAGTATCTTGCATAAAGACCAAGATTGTCTATAACAAAGTACGCAAGCTCTGGTTTTAAAGTGAAGGTAGGATCGCCTTGAACATTTTCAGGAGCATTATTTCCAACAACATCATAAGCTAAAATTTCACTTCCCATCAAAAAAGTACCTTGAGAAATCTGACTTCCTAAAATCCCATAATCTGAGTCTTGTGCATTAATGTTGTTAATTGAGAAAAAAATTAGAAAGATTAATATATATTTTTTCATAATGTTCTTTATGCTCCTCGTTTACATAATATAGTAATTCTAGTTTATATTTAACAATCTATTTATATCATCAATTAAATAGCTCATTTCAAGTTTAGAAGTACCATTATAAACACCTCTTATTCTCTGCTGTTTATCAACTAAAACAATATTTTCAGTATGAATGAGACTATTCTCAACATGATTATCAATGGAAGCTATTGCAAAATAACCAAATTGTGCCATTTTGATAATTTCATCAATATTTCCTCTCAATAAAAACCAATTTTTCCCATTTATTTCATTGATTTCTTGGTATTTCATAAGTCTTTCAACTGTATCTATTTTTGGATCTACAGAATGAGACAGTATTATGATTTCGTTATCAAATGTATCTTGAACTATTTTCAAATTATTTGTCAAATCAATACATATTGATGGACAGGAAGTAAAAAAAAAGTTTGCTACATAAATCTCATCTTGAACATTTTTATGGCTTATTATATTTCCAAATTGATTTGTAAATGAAAAATCTGGTATTTCATGAGTTGTTTTTCCAATAAGGCTAGGATGTACTAACGTAGGTCTTAAATCAGCAGGAGTAAAAATAGGTAGTTCAAATTCTCCTTCTACCTTTGTGAGTTGATACCACAAGATAAGTGTTATAGCTGTTACAAATAGAATTAATTTATTTTTCATTTATAGTAATTAAATTAATGGATAATCTTTCAAAATGGAAAAAACTTATATAATAACTGGCATGACATGTGATAGTTGTAAATCAACTATTCATCAGAATTTAAATAAATTGCAAGAAATTGAAGCGGTCGAAATAGATCGTGCAAAAGGAGAGGCAGTCATTTTCATGACAAGTACAATTGATATCTCAAAACTTCAAAATGTTTTACCTTCAAAATTTCATATTTCAGAAAAGGGAAATGATAATTTTTCTGAACCTGAAAATCTACCCAATCTTCAAATTGAAAATGATAAATCAAAGCTTCAACAACTAAAGCCTTTAATACTAATTCTTACCTACATATCTGTTGCAAGCATCATGATAAATTATAAAAATTGGAATTCAAATGAAGCAATGTTGGATTTTATGGGATTATTTTATATCGTATTTAGCTTCTTTAAAATGTTAGACCTTAAAGGTTTTCCAGAATCTTTCAGAATGTATGATCCTTTAGCAAAGAGATTACCAATATATGGATGGATTTATCCATTTATTGAAACTGGACTTGGTATAATGTTATTGATGCGATATGAGGTTAAAATTGCTTTAATAATTACCTTGCTAGTATTAGGAATCACAACCATCGGTGTAACTAAAACTTTGTTGGATAAAAAATCCATAAAATGTGCTTGTTTAGGTACTGTTCTGAAACTTCCAATGACTGAAGCTACATTTATTGAAAACTTTATTATGATTGTAATGGCTATTTCAATGTTAATGAAGAATACTTTTATTTAGATGTCATTTATATTTCTATTAAATCTTGTGTTGGCATTTATTGCTGTAGGATTAATTTGGACGATACAATTAGTACATTATCCAACAATGAGATTTATTCCAAAAGAAAGATTTGTAGAATATCACAATTTTCATTCCATGAGAATTTCTTTTTTAGCGATTCCATTAATGGTCACTGAGCTAGGTACTTCTTTAATATTATTTTACCAAAATTATAATAATGCTATTCAAACAATTTTTTTAATCAACTTGGTTATCGTAGCATTGATTTGGTTGTCTACCTTTTTGATTCAAGTTCCTTTACACAATGCTTTATCAAAAGAAAAACAATCTGAAAAATTATCAAAGTTAATTTGTACAAACTGGATAAGAACAATACTTTGGACAGCTAGATCAATTTTAATGATTTTATTCTTAGCCTTTGCAATGGACTTGATTTAAATGGATGAAAATTTGATTATTTTATTTAGATTCACTCAATGACATCAAACGAATTTATATTATTTGGTTCAACACACTTATTAACTCTTTTCATCATTTTTGGAGTTTCCATTGCATTCTCTTTTTACGTTAAAAATGATTACAATGAAGTGAAATACGCTATTTTTGAAAAGGTTTTAGCTTATCTTTTAATTTTTAACGAATTATTAAAACCATTTTATTTGAATTATTTTAGTCCAGAAGATTATAATTGGACGAATACTATTCCATTGCACGCATGTCATTTTTCTTCATATGCAACTGGACTATTTTTACTGACCCGAAATCAAAAGTTTTTTGACTTTGCATATTTTTGGGGATTAGGTGGAGGTACTGCGGCTCTGTTTACACCAGATATCGAGCTTACTTTTCCAGATTTAGATTTTATTACATTATTTTCAGGACATGGATTATTATTTTTTGCGTTACTTTACATTGCAATTGGAATAAAGCAGAATATCACATTTGATTCTTATAAAAATGCTATAAAGTTTTCTTTATACATTTTGCCAGTAGTGTATATTATTAACCTTCTGGTTGGAGGAGAACCTGGATTTGAAGCAAATTTATGGTATTTAATGAAAGCACCAACAGGAGAATCTATAATGAGTTTTTTCCCAAGTCCGCCATTGCATATCGTACCACTTTTTCCAATTGTAATGTTTGTATTTTACCTTTTATATTTACCTTATAAATCTAAAGGAGAGTAATCATGATTAAAGCAATATTAGTTGCTTCAATTTTTTTCAATTTTTTAAATGCGAATGATAATTTTTTAGATAAAAAATTTCCACCTGTAGAGGGAATATCTCTTTCAGGTAATAAAGTAAAGTTTCCTGATGTGTTAACTGGTAAGCCATCTGTATTAGCAGTCGCTTTTAAACAAAAAGCTCAATTATGTATTAACTCATGGGCAGATGAATTCTTTCCAAGATATGGTATTAATGGAGATGTTCAGTATTATGAGATTCCTATGTTGGGAGGACAATGGACAATGGCAAGAAATTGGATAGATGGCGGAATGCGTGGTGGTGTACCTAAGTTCTTACATAATTATACCGTAACATATTACGGTCCTTTAAGGTCATACTATGAATCTTTAGGAATTTCATCAAAAGGTGATTGTTACATGTATGTACTTGATAATAATGGAATAGTAAAAGGAAGATTTAATGGTTACAGTACAAAAGAGGGGTTAGATAAAATGTTTAAGCTAATCGATTCATTAAATGAGTAAAATAACAGAAAATTTCCAACTTTACCTTAAAGCTACAGAATCAGCTGCAATAGCTGCTGCTAAATTAAGAGGAAACGGAGATGGTAAAGCTGCCGATAAAGTAGCTACTGAAGCCATGAGGAAAGTTCTTCAAAATTCTGAAATTCATACAAGAGTAGTTATTGGAGAAGGTGAAAGAGATGATGCTCCAATGCTATATATTGGAGAAGAAATGGGTAATATTACAAGCGATTTAAAGATTGATATTGCTGTTGACCCTTTAGAGTGCACCAATCATTGTGCAAATGACCTACCTGATGCACTGTCAGTATTAGCTGCTGCACCTAGAGGAGCTTTGCTACATGCTCCTGATACTTATATGGATAAGCTTTGCGGCTCATCAAAATTAATTGGTCACATTGCTCTTGATAATTCAGTTGAAGACAACTTATCTCAGGCTGCTAAGGTGCTACAAAAAAATATTTCTGATTTAAAAATTATAGTTATGGATAGAGATAGGCATACTGATTTAATATCCAACATGAAAGATTTAGGTGTTCAGCCAATTTTAATTGGAGATGGTGATGTTTCAGGGGGCTTAAAAGCAGCTGAAGGGTCAGTTGATTTATTGTATGGAATAGGCGCTGCTCCTGAAGGAGTAATTACTGCTACTGCTGTAAAAGCTATGGGAGGTTTTTTTGAAGGTAGGTTGCATTTCATGGATGATTCATTTAAGGAACGAGCGTTGGAAATGTTAGGTAGTGACATAAGCAATTTATGGTCAGCGAATGATCTTTGTAAATCAAAGGATTCTTTTTTCATTGCAAGTGGAGTTTGCTCAGGATGGATACCTGGTGTTACATTTGATAGAAATAAAGCGATAGTAACCTCAAAAATTATTTTTGGTGATTCCAAGGAAACACAACTAATAACAAACGAATATATTTTAGGAGAATAAAATGTCAGAATTGCACGTTGTTGCACATAGAATGGTTGAAAAAGGTAAAGGTATTTTAGCTGCAGATGAAAGTACACCAACTTGTACTAAGCGCTTTGAAAGTATCAATACTGATTCAACTGCAGAAAGCAGAAATTTTTATAGAAATATGCTTTTTACAGCTGAAGATATCGAAAAATACATTAGCGGTATAATTTTATTTGATGAAACTTTTCATCAATCAGAATTATCGTCAGGAATGAAATTTCCAGAATATTTATCATCTA
>Ga0315330_10000790_pt1 | contig 20643 bp, 19 predicted proteins | sample M140m34915metaG_FD_203453 | JGI IMG/M metagenome (GOLD analysis project Ga0315330, IMG submission 203453) | Ammonia-oxidizing marine archaeal communities from Monterey Bay, California, United States - M1 40m 34915 | ecosystem: Environmental > Aquatic > Marine > Intertidal zone | place: USA...
CGGTGGTCGCCGCGATCAAGCCACACGTGCATGCGGGGATCATCGCGCTTCACGACAGCAAGTTCCAAGGCGAGAGCGTTACGGGCGCCATCCAAAAAGCGGGACTCCTCTTAAAAACTCCACGCGCCGTGTTCAGTACACACTATTAACGGTTCACACAGTTCCCTACCGCCACCACGCGTACGGCGTGGGCATGCGCGCGTCGTGCGCGGGCGAGGGGGTGAGTTGGCCGTTCTTCTCCACGAAGCGCGTGCCTCCGGAGGCGTAGCGCGCGACGCGCCGCTTCGTTTGGAACGGGACGGTCTTGATGAACATGCCCTCCATGCCCCCCAGGAACGGGTTCATGGCGCGGATGCCAAACGTGAAGGGCTTGAGCTTGTGCTCGTCCTTGAGGTTGGGGGTCGAGGTCGCGACGTTGATGTGAAACCGGATGCTCGCCGCGCCGTCGACCATCTCAACCTCGTAGTAGCCCGCAGGCTCGTTGTGCAGCAAGCCGGGCTTGTGCCTCTCGGGTGGGTTGAGCAGGCCGGGCCGCGGGGGCACGACGAAGGCGCTTTGGTGCACAGGCTTGTCCTCGTCCGCATCGACCCAACCCGCCCATTGGAGGCTCAGGTGAAGGAACATGCGGTTCTCGAGGTCGCCCCAGTCCGCGTGGTTGGTGATTGCACCGCCGATGATGTCGAGCAGCTCCTTCTCCGAGCACGGCTCGGGGTCACCGGGGCCGTCGGGCCGCTTGTAGAGGCGAATAGAAAGCTCGACGATGTGGCACGCTCCGACCAGGAAGGTGGGCTCGTAGTCCTTGACCTTGAGGCACTTCTTGGATTGGATGACGGCGTGGGGGAAGCTCCCCGCGCACAGCGATCCAAGCTTGTTGCCCCCAAGGACGATCTTGTTTTGCGAGTCGGCGTTGGGGGCGTACTTGTTGCCGTGCACGTCGCACGTGCCTTGCTCCACCACGAGGAAGTACTTGCCGTCGATGCGCGTGCGCGCGTGCTCCGGCAGGGCCCTTTGTGGCCACTCGATCGGAGGCGGGTCAATTGGGTCGACGCAGTGGTCAACGTGGTCCCCGATGGCCGCTTGCACGTTGTTGATCGCCCCTTGTAGCTCCTTTTGCCTCTTCAGCACGGGCTGCAGCTCCTCGATGAGCTCGAACCAGTGCGTGTCGTCGTCCGACTCGTTGTCGCGACGGAGACGCGTCCGCGGCTGCTTGCCGGGACGGTAGAAGGTGACCGCGTTGACGCGGCCGTCCTCATCCTCGTGCACGTGGTACGACCCCTCGGGTCGATCGGGCGGGATCTCCGCACCATTGGTCGCATCGTTGTTCGCCGCCAGAGGAAGGGGCGCGTTCAGCAGCTCAGCCATTGTGTCGGTGTTCTGAGCGGCGACAGGGGGGTGGGTGGGTCAGGGAGAGCTGTTCTGAACGGCGACAATTGGGGCGCGCAAGTGACAAACCGTTGTACAATCAAGGGGAAGCTGCTCGCTTTTGTTACAATGATCAAGGCCACTTTACAAACACGATCACCACCCACACGACCACAAACGGCCAGACAACCCAGAACAGGCGACGACGCCACCAGCGCACACGCGCTTGCTGCGTGCTCGCGGCCTTCGCGTTCATGGTCCACCCGCGCAAGTATCTGGGTTGCAGGTGTTGCGGAGTTTTCGCCCGTGTTCTGAACGGCATACGAACTCTTACACGCTACCGCGACACTACAATTTGTTTGTGACACGGCGGGACGAGGCACCGCGCGTCTCGCAGCGCGATCACCGGCTGGAGACCGTCTTGAAGCTCTCGATCTGCTGGGTCAGGCGGCCCGAGAGCGCGTTCTTTCGCAGCAGCTCTCCGTAGTGCGCCGAGTTCATGAACTCGATGGGCTTCCACGCGTCGGGGGCGACACCGATGGTGGCCGCGCTCTTCTCCGTCTCGCTGAGGCTGTCAAACTCCAGCTGCTGCGTCTCCGAGGAGCGCACCGACGCGATGTCGGAGCGCAGCTGCTGGATCGAGTACGCGTGCTCGTTCTCGTCGACGTGACGGACCGACATTTCACTAGTGCTTTTATTATACGACACACCTGGGTGGGTTATTTACCTAACCTCTTAGCAAGGCGCGGCCCGTCGAGGATCCAAAACATAATCCGTCTCCCCCCCTCCATCTGCTTCTCCTTCCTGACGAGGGGCCACTGCTCCTTCTTGTTCAGTTCGTGCTCGAGCATCAACTTTAGCCGCGGAGACGCCTTGATTTCCGCAGGCGTGAGGCGCAAATTGCCGTCCGTGGGGGTCCACGCGCGCACCCGCGCACTGAGCTGCAGGGCGTCGTCCAACGCGTCTATGGTTACGTGGCTGGCCACGCCAAGCGACTGGCGCAGCTGCACGAGGATGGGCAGCACGAGATCGACCGCCACCGGAAACCACTGCTCGTACTGCGCCGCCGGCTTGAAGACCATCTTCTCGGTGGTGCGGCCGACCAGCCCACCGAGCAGCTTCAGGCGCTCCGGATTGCCGTAGCGCGCGACGATCTCTTGGACGGAGAACCGCCCAAGCAATATGGCCGCCGTGCGCACGTCGTTCTCCATGTACGAGCCTTGCCACTGGGTCATCTCGGCGCGCGCAAACTTCCACGGCTCGCCCGTCATGTACGGATTGAGCTGCTCGGACAGCGCCTTGGTCGCGTGCACCGTGCGAATATGGTGCCGGTGCACCACGGGCGACACGACGTCGCAACGCAGCAACCCCGGTTGGAAGTGACCCCCGTTGCCATTGATCTGTATGAGCGCTGAGCTCATGAGCACGATGCGCATCCCCATGGGGTCGAAGCCCGTGCGTCGTTGCGCGTGGATCTTCTTACCGATCAGCGACCACGACGCGATCTTCGGGTCGTCGGCCCAGCCCAGCGGCGGCAAGTGCTCGGCAACGGGCTTGGCGTCGTGCCTCAGGCAGTGAAGGAAACTCGACATCTTCCACTCCTGCGCCTGCCGTATCGCCCCCTCGAGCAGCACGCAGAGCGCCCCGGCGTTGATGGATTCGGTCCAGATGCGCAGCCGACGCGCGGTGTCGCGCCCCTCTTGCAATAAGTCCTGCAGCTCCATGAAGCGCATGGCGGTCGACACGCACACACCCGGCAGCGCCCTGATCAGTTCCGGGCAGGGCGACCCGAGGAACTCGATGAGCCGCCTGGGATCCTCGGGCACCACACCGTCCCGAGCGATCGCCATGAGCTCGCGCATGCTGCGCACGTCCGAGCTGCACTGCCGCGCCGCCATGTGCTTGCACCGCACCTCCTCCATCTCGGCGCGGTGTTCGAAGCCTTCCGTGCACACGTGCTGCGTCGCGTCGTCGTCGATCTGCTCCTCCAGCAGTACTACCCGATTCGTGATGAGCTCCGCAAAACTGTAGACGGCCGCACGCAGAGAGGAGTCGCCGTAGCCACGCGTCAGTGGGATGTTGAAGTGCCTGCGTATCATCGCGTCCAGGTTAAACAGCCACTCGACCACCATGTTCTGCACGTCCGACTGCAAGTAGAGCCCAAGGCCGCCCACCTCCAACGCACTGTGCCTGGGCCACGCCACGTGCGTCCCCCAACCCGTATCGCTCTCGTCCGTGTACCGCGGGTTGCAGCAGACCATCGCCCTCCCGTACAGTTGGTATTTCACCTGCTCCGGGTCCAAACAAATGTTTGCGCTGTGGTTTCCCGCCTTCCATGCATCAAAGACCGCCATGCACTGGTCCCCGAGGTGCATGACGAGCTTGTTCTCGTACGATGCAACGTCTCGTTGCCCGCCGATGCTCGCAACGATCGCCTCCATCCGTTTGGTCAGCACGTACTTGGGGTTTGCGCTTCGATACATCGTACGTATCAGTGGCTCCCCGGACTTCACGATTGTGATCGATCGGCATGCCGCGCACAGAAGCGCGCCGGGCTTGCCGTTCAAGATCTCGGCGCCGCATGCGTGACACGTGGTGCTCGCGTTCGGCAGCGGCGGGTCGTCCGCGAGCGAGGACATCTTGCGCGACTTTACAAAGAGGCCCACGGGTATGCACACCATCTTCCCAATGTACTCGCAGAAGGCGTCATCCATGTGCTCTTGCCTGCACACAGAGGATGCATCGGCCATGGCGCCACGTGGCCCGTAAGCACGAGACAAATAATCCAGATGCTAGCGTCACACGTGCCAAAAGTTGCAGAACATAGTAGCAGATCGCCACAATAAATTATTACAAAACGCGCCCTACAACACCCGCTGTACACCGCCTATAGCTATTCGCACACGCTTTGGTGCCATCACAGCCTGGTCACTGGCGCGCGCGAACGAGCACTTTGACGAGCCCGTGCTCTGTTCTGACGTTTTGGACCACGCGGAGCTGCGGGAGGACAGCGACGCCTGGCTGTCGGACTTGGTCACGCTCAACGGCTGGTCCGCGTCTGATGCGCTGTCGGCGCCTTGCTTGCGCTTCCCCTTTGCCGTATTTGGTAAGAAACACTCGTCGGGCAGGAGGATCAGCGCCATGGATTCCCCCCCCCTCCTTGCACACACCTTCCCTCTTTGGTAACAGTATACTTTGCCGACTTAGCGGAGCGCGGTTGCCCGTTTCACACAAGTCGCAGAATTTTCCACATATAGTTTGTTGGGTGAATAATCACGATTGGCCCGCGAGCGCCGTGTCCAACACGGCGTTTGCGGAAATGCTTCACTTGCAGAAGCGGCCCGCCTGCGCCTCGGCGGGGGGCGGCATGGTGATGTTCAGCAGCGGTTCGATCTTCTCGGTGAACGCGGACAGCGTGCTGACGGCGATGTGGTACCGGGTGGCCATATTGCTTGCCAGCAAGGCCACCGGGTTGTCCAGGCCCATGCGGGCTGTGGTCGCGGCAAGGATGCCAATGGCGATCAGCTCCACGGGGAGGTTGGACTCCACCGCAAACGCCACCACCTCCGGCACGGCCAACTGGTCCATCGCCGCCATGCGCACGTCGGTGCGCACCGTGGGCTGGAGCGCGACGCCCCACAGCGCGTCGCGCAGCTTGAGCGTGTTGTCGCCCGGGTCGTTGCTCGACACCCGCCCGTACTCTGGGCACGAGGCCACCGACGGCGGGAGTCGCATCGGCGGCACGGACTCGACGCGGCTGCACTTGGGTTTGAACTCTTCGTTCGGCTCCCACTTGGAGATGAGGCCCACGGTGCTCAGCATCTGCATGCGGGGCATGCCGTGGTTGTAGCGGACCTGGAACGTCGTGAACTCCTTCATTATCTGCTCGACGTTCTGCCTCGTCATCTCCCCGCCGGACTGCACCGCGATCAGCTCCTCGTCGTCGAGCAACGAGAGCATCACGAGCTCGACGATCGCATGCGCGACGCCCATGGCCGTCTTGCTCGAGAGCGAGTACATGCAGTTCGGGTGCTTGCACGCATTCTCGTGCCGCCACGCCAGCGCGCCGATGCGCACCCCCTCCGCACGGATGTACCTGCCGATCCCCTGGGTGGTGTCCTTGAGGCTCGGCATCTGGTCAAAGATCTTCTCCATCTGCACTATGACGGCCTTGACGCGCCCGTCCGGGGCGTTCAGCGCCTCGATCTTGTTGTCGCGCCTCGTCTGTGCGTCGATGCAGTTCTGGGCCTGGAGCAGGCCGCTCTTTTGCATCTTTTTCCAGGACGTCCGCGTGCCTCCCTGGTAGAGCGCCTCCCGGCGACGGGCGTCTTCCTTCGACTCCGGACCGTTGAGCATCGCTGCGTACTTTGCCTCCTCTGCGGTCTGCTGAATGCCGTCGTCGGCGACGCGCGATGGGTCGGGTCGCTCCTTTGTGTCCTCGCACATCTTGAAGCGCGGCATTGCAACTTGGCGGACGCCCTGGGCCACGAAGCCGCAGAAGCACACCAGCTCCGAGTCCGAGTTGAGTTCGAGCAAGGATGCATCGCGGTTGCCGCAATGCGAGTTGGCACACTGCCACACGTCCCTCTCAAACTCCACCTTGTTCGTGCCACCCGACATCACGGACTGCTGCTGCTCGGCCCAGACGCGATCGAGGTCGTCTTGATCGGAGCCGCTGCCATTATTGGCGATCGCGGCAAACGTGCACGGACGCGGCGACGGGCAGTCGCCGAGCTCTGGCATGCTGTGCGACTTGACGAGGGCTGTGGGTGGTACGAGAGGCGAGCGGGGGGAGCCCCTGGGATCGTAACGAGGGTTTGTGCGGTACGGACCTGCAAAGTCGAAGCATCGAACGTACGCCTTTGAACGCGGGGTCAACCGACCCAGAATATTGTCGAGCCGCGATTTGTCGAGGCACGCATCGGACGACGTTTTGAGGATCCCGGGAGGCGGCGAGAGCGCCATGTCACGACGCCGGTCTCGCTTCGAACTGAACATCACGTGATGTTCTGAGTGGCAGCAGGCCTCGCCGCACCTTGCCGCACTCGCCGCACGCCGACAGAGCTCACAAGTTGCAGAAACGTAGCACAAATGTGTCCGCGGCCCCCGCACACCGGCACACATAGCCGTGTGGTGCGCTACAAATCCACCGACAAAAAAAATGCACGGTTAGGCCCCAACCAAGCATATGCCAACGCTAGTCCGGGTGGTCTCTGTGCGGCTTGATGCGACCAGCGGCGTGCAGATTTATGCTGTCGAGGCGCATTACACGTCGCATGCCCACTTACGACAACGAAGACAGCGTGGTGGACTTTAACGACGCATCCTTGTACCTCCCGCTGGCGCAGACCGTCTTCTCCATCTGCGCGTGCGCCTCCGTCAGTGTGCTCTCGTGCTGGCTCGCCCCAAACGGCGTGGTCTCGGCCGTGCGCACCCTCGCGCTCTGCAGCGCCACCGGTGGGCTGCTGATGCGCTCCCCCTTGCGGCTCGGCAAGGCCCACGGCATCAGCGTCGTGTTTGCGGCGCTGCAGCTGGCAATTCCGCTGTACCTCGGAACCCTCGTGGTGGAACAACTCGTCCACACGTGCAGCATGGACGTGACGCACGCCCCGAGCTGGAGGCACGTGGTCTTTCACGGTGCCGTGCTGGTCATGGTGTATGCGGGCTTCATGAGAGCGCGCGCGCCGCTTGAGGATACGGACAGGCCGTTCATACTGACCCTGCTCGCTCTGATGGTCATCGCCATCATGCCACCACCCGCCGTCGCACTCGCCGGTCCACTCTGCCAGTCGGTCAACCTGTGGGAAGCGGCCGACCGCATCGTGCGCGCCTTTTGCTTTGGCACGCTCTACAGTATCACGGTGTACACGAGCACGCGCACGCGCTGCTCCAACTACTCGAACACCTCCATCGTCTTCTTCCGGAGCGCATCGGCCTCCCTCTGGGTGAGCGGCGCGCTCATCTGGTGGCTGCCCCTGGCGGCGGCGCAGTGCGCCATCATGATGCACGCGCGCGCCGTGAACTCGAATGCGTTCGCGGGAATCGCCAAGGACTACAAGGCGATCGAGAGCGCCACCTCCACGGACGACGAGGACCTTGAGGCCGCCGACCTCGGCGACCTGGAGCCGAAGCTGGCCGATCCGGTTGCCGAGCAGAACCGATTGCTCAACGAGCGCCCGATCTACGCGGACGACACGCCCATGGTCGGAGCGAAGCTCATCGACCTGAGCATGGCGGCACAAGAACCGGTCGCCTCGACGGCGGTGGGGCACGAGCCGAGCGGCGCCCACGCGTTCCAACCCCTCACCTTTGCGGACCCCCCGAGCGACCTCGGGAATGACTCGTTTAGTGCGTCAGTGGCGCTTGCCTTAGCAAAGGAGGAGGAAAATGCAATTTAATCAACACAACCTACACACGCTTCCGCTTCTTGGCAGCCCCGGGCAACTTCTTGAGCACCGAATTGCCCGTCGGGCACCCCGTGCCGTGCTTCACGGTGAGGATCGACGAGCAGCGCCAGTCCGTGCCCATCGCCTTCTCGCTGAAGACCACCACGTCGCCGTGCTGGAGTTCGATGGTGATCGGCGGGGAGATGCTCTTCGACTTGTGGCACCACACGAAGTGGAGAGGCCGCGTGTTGGAGACGGCGCCGAGGCGGACCATGATGGTCTGACGCCGCTCCGCGTCGCCGTGCCAGCCGATGCCACCCTCCTTCGTATCGAAGTAGTGACTGGCGACCGCGTAGTTGGCGTCCGTGGTGCCGAGCAGCTCCTTCAGGGCGTGGTGGCACTTGGCATTCGCCGGCACGCTCGACCACGGAATGACCGTGTTCAGGCCTTTGGCCATGTCTGCGGGACAGCCCTCCTCTGCAAAGAACAGCATGCGGCGCGAGCGCGCCGTCAGCACCTCCTTGCGCGGTTTTGTAAACTCATCGTAGTCCAGCCCCTGGTGCTCAGCAAGCATCTTGTCGGCCATGTCCGGGTCGTTTGTGAGCGCGTTGGCGCCGTTGCGGATCACGAGCACGACCGCATCCGCCATGAGCTTCACCTCTGACGCAGGCGTGCCCTTGGCCGCCGCCTCGACGCGTAGGTCGACAATGGCCGCGTCAATGCCGCGTGCGGTCTGCGACGCGCAGACCTCACGGAGCTGGCCCGCCGGGTACCCAGCCTTCGCCATCGCACCTATCTTGCTGTCTATGTTTCCGGGCTGTGTGTACGCGCAGTCGCAGAAGACCATGGAGTAATCCTCCGCCATTTTGTAGTGTTCTGAGCGGCGATTTGTCGCCTTGTTAAGCGACAGAAAATGCACTTTACAATTCCTTTGTAACGATTCACAAGTCTACGGAACCCCACTCGCCGCTTTCCACTCGGCGCTCCTGCGCGCGACCGTCTTCCGAAAGGAGGCAAACTTGGCCGGGTCCGCCTTCATCTCGCGGAACGCAAACAGGGGGATAGGGCACGAGTCGTCGCAGGCGTTGTGCGCCAGCATGTGGTTGATCAGCACCCAGAAGCACGCCACCTGCTTGGGCGTGTCCAGCCCGAGGCGCAGGAGCAGACCGAGCGCCGTCATATCCATGGCCTTGGCGTTGATGTCGGGCATGGTGCGTTCGGCACGGTGCGTGAGCAGAATATGCAGCGTCTCGGCCGCCGCGCCCCTCACCGCGCGGTGGAAGACGGTGTTGTCGTCGGGCGTGCGCAGGTTGAGCGGCGACGCCGGTTGCTCCGGATGCTCGTCCATAAACTTGACGCCGTTTTCGATGCGGTCCTTGAGGTGCATGTGCACCCAGTCCAGGTTGCCGCGATAGTTGGGGCCGTTTGCCGCATTCTCGGACGTGACGGCGCAGCACGTCCAGTAGCTGATGCGCCGCGTCCGCTCTTCGGTCGTATCGGGGGTCGGTGAGCCCACCTCCCACCCCGACCGCCCAAAGAAGTGTTCGCCCGCCCAGAGCTGCTTGACGAGCAGCTCGTTCTTGAGGTTTTGCACCATCCCGTCGATGTTGTCGTGGTCAATGTCGGCCATGGTTCTGAGCGGTGGAAGACGCACTTCACAATTGCTTTGCGACAATTCCACGCTAATGCGCGTCGCGTGAGCGCGAAAAAACACTTGGGACGAGCGACGGCATGCGAGGGGTCAGAACGCTGCTCCAAAAGTCGGCGCCCGGAAAGCTCGCCCGCTGCGGCCCGTCCGCCTGCTTCCGCGCGCGCACGGCGAGCAACCGGCCCACCGGGCCCAAACTGCGCGGCATCACCAAGCTGCTCTCCCAACGCCTCTACTCGTCGGCCACGATGCCCACGAGCCGCAGCTGGCGCGGGAGCACCTGGGCGGGGGCCAACGGCGGGCTGCGGCGCGGAAAGGCGGTCGACGCGCAGGTGGCGCGCCTGGCGAATTCCTCGGCGATGATGCGCAAGCACAGCAAGATGCTCAAGCTGACGCGGCTCTTCTTCAACGCGTTGGCGTACCACCGCCTCACGCCCGTCGCGTCGCAGCGCGTCGTCATCGACGCGCGTCGCGGCGTCGGCACGGCCGCCGACGTCGTGTGCACGCGCGGCAAGCACGAGCTCGTCTTTGTCGAGCTCAAGACGGGGTTTGGTGGGGACCGCACCCAGGGCGTGGGCACGTTCATGCAGTCGCCGCTCGCCAAGGCGAAGGACTGCAACATCAACCGTCACTTTGCGCAGCTTGCCGCCACGATGCACCTGTTCAATCTGGAGAAGGACACGCTCGACAAGCTGCGCGCCAAGGGCGTCGACCAGATCTCCGGGTGCGTGCTGTACGTCGACGGTGACATGTCCGAGATGTTTGCGCTGCCGTCGTGGTGGGAGCGGCGCGGCGCGCGCATCCTCGATCGCATATGCTAGGGTTGCAAGTGTGTTAGGAAGAGGTGCGCATGCGCCAAGCATGGTGTCGCCCGCGCTGGTGGTCACGTACCTCTTTCTGGTGTTAGTGGTCCTTACCATCATCGTGCTGTGCTGCTTGGGGTGTGGGTGCCACGTGCCCTTGGGGAAGTGTGTGAGATGCTTCTGTGCCAACACTACGCGATGTTCAAGCAAGCTCTGTCCAAGGAAAAAGGGGGAAGACGAGTACAAGAGCGTTCTGGACCAGGAGGAGGGCGTAAAGCCCAAGGAGAAGGCGGCGAAGAAGGCCGACGACGAGACCGCTTGCGCAGCCGGCTGCGCCAAGTGGGTGCCCATGATCCTGACCTGTGGGTACTGCTGCGGCGCGTGCAAGGAGGGCAGCACACAGTCGCCCGGTAAACCGATCACCACCGTGGTGGGCCAGCCCGTGAACACCACCAGCAGCGCGAGTGGCATGGCGCCCATCGACGTGGACGAGGTGATGGGAACGGACTATGTAGTCGCGGTGAAGATGCCACTCTTGTCTATTAACTGAACACCGCCACATTAGTGTCCGTGTGTTCGTGTGTGGCTGTGAAAACGCGCGTGATTATTTACAACCCGACTCTCACATGATCGTGGCTGCGTTGAGCTCGTCAAACTCGTCCGCGTCGACGTCCTCCGAGAAGGAGTTCTGGGTGCCCATGCCGTCCAGGCTGCCGAAGAGCTCCTGGGCGGCCGCCTTCTGCTTCGCGTCGAGGCCCGCGTTGGCCAGCCCCTTGGCGCCCTGGACAAGCTTGAACGAGGTCCAGAGCAGCAGCAGGTCGAGCTTCTCGCCCTTGATGGCGTGCGAGAGCGCGCGCTCCACACCGTTGTCGGTCGCGATGCCGTAGGCGCTCACGTCGTTGGTCTTGCCGGTGGGCACGAGGATCTTGGGGCCCGCGTGCAGCCCCTTGTCGCCGTCGACGTGGAGGCCGTGGACGCAGAGGCTCCACTGGAACTCGAACTCGTCGGCCGTCAGGGACTCCTGCGACGCCTGCAGCTTGACTTGCGGGACCTCCGCCATGCTGATGGCGATCTTGTCGTCGCCGCCCTTGGCGAGCGCGTCGACGTCGATCGCCTCCACGACCAGGCCCGTGATCGGTAGCATGCCGGCAACGCCGTTGGTGTCGTTCTCCGTCAGCGTGACGAGCGTGGGGATGCCCGCAGCAGCCGCCGGCGGGAAGATGACGTCGCCGTAGCGCTCCTTGCTCTCGCCGCTCTCCTCCACCTGCGCAAAGCCGAGACACGCCGCGTTACGGCCGGCGATCTTGCGCGAGATGACCTTGGACTCGCGGCCCTTGACGTTCTTGGTCTGCGACTCGGTGCGCGTCATCTTGGCCTCCTGCGCCTTGGCGATCTTAAGCACGGCCTTGTACGTGGAGTCGCCCTCGAACGCCTTGTAGTTGTTCTTGTCGCTCAGGTCGGTGCCGTTGGCCTTCTTGGCCACGGCGAGCATGGCCGTGAAGCTCTCGCTGTACAGCTTGTAGTCGAAGCGCGAGAGGCCGCTCACCATGTCGGTCGCGCCCTTGGCGATCGCCTTGGCGCCCGAGGCCGCCTTGCGCACCACGGAGTCCGCCTTGGCCTTGGCCTTGGCCAAGAAGCCCGGCTTCTTCTCGCCCTCCACCTTGGCGTCCTTCTTCTTCTTGCCAAAGAGGCCGGTGGGCTCCACGTTGTAGCCATAGTAGCCGGCGAACGCGTCGTCGACCACGCTGCCCACCGACTGTGGTGTGGGGTACTGCGGCGCAAACGGCACAAACGGCTTGGCGGGCACGGAATTGACGATGCCCAGGCTGCTCGCGATCGTGGCGGGCTGCGCCGGCGCGGCGGGCGCAAACGCCGTGGGCGGCGCGATCGAGGGCGCGAACGTCTGCGCGTCGCCCTCGGCGTAGTCGCGACGAAGCGACATCTTTTAAGGGAGACACACCCCTTTACCACTTTACACTGCCGCCACGTGGAGTTATCACACCGTTTGTTACGGGTCCCTTTTTCCAAAGCACACGTGCCCGCGCTGCGGTTGCTTGCAAAAGCGGCAGTAGTTCTTGGTCTCAGGCTGCAAGCGGCTCAGGTGGCGCATGCGCATGTAGTGATTGCGCACCGACTTGGTCGTTCGCTCGGGGAACCCGGCCTCCTTCAGCCGCTCCACCACCTTGACCCACGGAACCTGCCGCCGCCCCACCTCGTCGAGGATCTCCTCGAGCTTCTGGTGCTCCTCCCCCGTGAATCGCCTCCGCTCCACGGCCGGAGGCGAGGACGTCTGCTGCTCCGCTTCCATGCGCGCGCCCGACCCGTTGGCAAAAGTTGCAGATTTGTCTGCGGGCGCCCCACAATCGCATTGTGACAAGGATTACCACGACGCCGCCCTCCGCGACACGGGCACCATGCGCACTTGCTGCAGCTCGCGAAGGATGCGCACCAGTTCCATCTCTTGCTCGGGACTCACCATGTGCGTCCCCTTGTCCATCAAGGCGTTGAAGACCAACGAGGTCACGTTCCCCGCCTTCACTGCCATCCTCACGCTGATGTACCTGTCGCCCCTGCTTATGGTCGCAGCGTGCACCCGCCCTAGACTGAGCCGAATGGTCGTCCGCGCGCTCTTCATCGCGGGGAGCGCCTTGGCGGGGGCTGTGTGGCCACTGGCCGTGTCCTCGAATCCCCAGTGGGGCGACCCATCGACCCACACGCGCTGCATCCTTGAGATGGTTTCGTCGAGGGTTCTGCCGTGAATATCGGCGTAGATCTGCACGGTCACGGGGTGCGCTCCCGGGCCGTCGCCCTCGCGCAGCTTGGTGATCACGGCCTCTGCGAGGTCGCCCAGGCCTTGCTCCGGTGACGCCATGGGCGAGCGGGCACGCGCGCCCAATCCGTTGGCAAAAGTTGCAGATTTGTCTGCCGGCACATTGTAAGAATCTTGCAACTTTTGCGCTATGGTGCCAACCGCCAGGGCCGGCCGTCCGTGGCGTGTGCCCGATGGCGCAGCTGCTGCGCACGCAGTCGCCGCTTCCGAATGTGCTCAAGGGCAAGGGCCCCCCGGAGCGCATGAGCGCCAAGACATTCGCAAAGCAAAAGGGCGCCATCCTTCCCCGACTGCGCGCGCGCACTGACCCGCCACCGCGGCTCATGCGCCCCGGCACCGGCGACCCCGAAAATTGGCGAAAAGACCTCCTCGTGTTACTCGAGCGACCCGATGCGGTGCCAGTGCGCGGGTTCCGACTCTACAGACTGCCAGTCGACACGGGGTACTGGGGCGAGCCCGCGTGGCTAGGTATCGCGCACGTGGTGGTTGCGACCGTCTCGGAGAGCGGCAACGTCGTGTACGTCGATCCTGCGGCGTGTGAGGAGGGCGAATACATCTTTGTGCCGAGCGATCGCATGCACACCGACCTGACGACCGAGCAGATGCTCTCGGGCGAGTGGCAGATGGGCCGTGTCGTGGGCGGCCATCCGCGGTTCTGCGAGGGCTTTGTGATCCACGAGCAGGCACACGGCAGGCAGCGCAGCATCATCGCCAGCACGCCAGAGGACCTCGTGGCCAAGCGCAGCGTATTCGTGCGCGCCATGCCGCACTACAAGGCGTGGTACCAGCAAGGCACGCACATCAACGACCTGGAGGTGCAGGCCGAGATGATGGGCGCGGCGGTCTTCAACATGGGCGTCGAGGTGTCCGAGACGGATGCGCTCACCGTGTACCAGGCGATCGTCAACAACACGGAGGCGCTGATCGACGGCGTTGAGGGGCTCAAGCTGGAGCTGGACGTGCACACGAAGCTCATGAGCGGCGAGCTGAGAGTGGACGACGCCAAGCAGATGTTCTTTGACTACTTTGACAGCTGCGCGAAGCGAGTGCGCGAGGAGCAGACGCGACGACTCCTCACAAAGTACGAGGCGAGTGGGTTTAACACAATGTACCCATAACGTAAGTACGGGTTCATGTGTAATGTGGCAGGGTGTGCATTCCGCAACATGCTCCCGTCCCTCGACAAATTGTCGCTCGCCCCCGACCCCGCCCCCATGGGAGAGTTTTACGCCCTTTCAGAACAGGAGGCGGCCGAGCGCAACGCCAACGGCGGGAAGGAGCCGCTGACGTTTGACGACTACGTGCCGAACCGCACGCGGGGCCAAGAGGGCGCCACCTTTCGTCTCTACTGGGACCAGAAGCGCGTGCTCAGGAACCCGCCCGGCCACCGGAGTGCCGAAGAGGTGGAGGCGCACAGGCAGAGCCTGTACGAGGTCTACGACGCACGCGCGCTGTGGGGCTGGGTCAAGACGCACGAGAAGGACCCGACGAACAGCTTCAAGATTAGCCGCGAGGACTGGATGGAGCTCCACGCAGAGTACGACAAATTCGGAGAGATTCCCGCCTTTGTGAACAACCTCCCGTCCCTCGAATGGCCCAACTTTGGGCCCGGCACCGTGTGGGTCTGGCAGAAGTCGGGGGTGCACGAGTTTGCCAACAACAAGCCCTGGACAGGCGGTCGCTGGGTGGCGATTGTGGACGGCGTGAAACGCTTCAAAACGTTTGTCGACTTTACCGCAAACTCACAGAAGGCAGACTTCCTGCCGACAGACGGCTATTACTACAGTGGGCCGCCCGGCGAGGAGTACCTCACCAAGATCCGACAGGGGGAGTGGGTCGACTTTCTCATGGGCCCGAAGGGTCAGGAGAAAGTGTACAAGGAGACCATGCCCGGGGGAGACACGCGATTCTATGCCACCGACGAGGAGCCGCGCGTCTCGCGGCACCAGGCGCCTCCGAATAAGTACAGGCGCGGGCGCCTGCTCCGACAGACGGATGGCACCGGACTCAAGACGTGGTATTTCAAGGGGCCCAGGACCTTTGAGCGCCTCGACTACTTGGACAACGAAATCTTGGAGGTCGATGGGCTGGTAGAACGGGCGTACTACACGGGCAAGCGAGGACTGGAGCGCGTGTACAAGGTCGAGCGGTTCTCGCGGACCCAGAACGACCGCCTCTACGACACCCATTACCTGCGCGGCCCGAGGGGCGAGGAGAAGGTGTACAAGCGGGTGGGCGGGGACGACGGCGAGTGGCGTCGCAACGACTGGGTCGCCTACTACGAGACGGGGGAGGAGCACCCGCAGGCCCTCCGGCGCGTAGAGTCTGTGAGCTACCAGGACGAGCAAGGCCGTTCGTTCGGGCCGGGCGAGCATGAGGACCTTTTGAAGTTCACGACCACCTATTACTATGAGGGCCCGCGCGGCGCCGAGACGTTTGTGCGCAACAAAACCACAATCACAAAGTCGGATGGCACTTATGGGGGATACATGGACGACGAGCTGCCTGAGGATGATCCGGAAAGGATGGAGTTTGCGCAACGGATGTACAATCATACTAGACACATGTACTCGGCGTGGGCACCCGTCGACTTTCTGGACGGCAACTGATGGCCGCGTCTTGCAACTTGTGCCCATTTGTGAGGGGAGGCGCGATGCGACCCGAACTGCCCAACGAGCTGGTGCTCGTCGTCATCGACTTTGCGGCGGCCGACGCGCACCTGCCCACGACCAAGGCGCTGCGCCTCGTGAACCGCGAGTGCGCGCGGCGGTTTGCGCGGCCCGTCTGGTTCGTGGGCGCGCGCGCGCACTACCTGGGGTACCTGTTGCAGCTGAACAGATACGACCGCGAGAACACGATGCGCTGGCTCTTTACTGATGGCAAGGGCAGCGTGCGGCTCGCGGCGGAGGTGGCGGCGGAGGCGACGCGGGCGGCGGTCGGCGACGACACGAAAGAACTCTTCCGGCAGCTGTCCAAGTGTACCAAGTTTCGTAGGTGACGGCGCTAAGTGTTGAGGGCGTCCGTGCGTGTTGAATATCTAACAAGGGTCTCTATGCCACTCCCCGCTTCCGTGGGTCGCGTCTTGTTGGTTTTGACCACCAGCGGTTCGGGCGGGCACTCGCGCGCGTTGCAGTGCACAGGCGACCTTGCTAGGCAGCGACCCGCGCTCCTGCGCCACGCAGAGGTGCGGCTGCACTCCACGGGCGCGTTGGACGCCAGGTTTGCCGAGCGCTTTGAGCGCGCCTTTCCGACCCACGCGCGCACCGTCGTGGTCACGCCGCCCCAACGGCGAGGCCAGAACGAGCAGGTCATCGACACCTTCCTGCACGCATTGCAACCCGCCACGCTCGCGCGCTACGACTGGGTGCTCGTGAGCAACGCGGACGTGGTCATCGCCAACGCCACCCGTCTCACCGCAATGCTCGCCAACCCCGAGACGTGGGCCGTTCTGGCCAACTGCAACCCCGACCGGCGGTGCACCACCGGCTGCATCCACGGCCTCGTGCACTCGGACTTCTTCGCCTTCCGCCCGCGCGAGGTGCGCTTCCACAACGAGACGGTGCTCGAGCAGCACGCCGAGACGTACGTCACGCAGATCTTCTACCGCGCCATCGCGCTCAAGCACGACGCGTGGATCCAGGCGCGCGGGTTCAGCGACCGCAGCTGCCGCATCCGCGCGGGCGTGCGCACCGGCTCGCCCGAGGTCGTGCACTACCACCGCGACGGTAGCTGCGCGGCCGCGCTCCTCAAAAAGGCCGGGTATTGTAAACGTGGCAAGATGTGGTAAACCGCTAGCATAATCACGGACTTATAGTCACACGCAAACGTGACGCCGCGCGCCGCCATGGTTGCGTCGCAATGCGCGCTCCCGCCCACGATCCGCTACGTCCCCGGCGCGTGGGAATCCGAGTGGCGCGGCACGTTTGCGCGCCGCGTGCAGCGCGACGACCCGCGCAACTGGACGCGCGGGTGCGCCCTGATGGCGGGCGAGACGGCGGCCATTAGGGCATGGCTGGACTTTGCGAAGGAGCGGCGCCCCGCGTCTCGCAGGGGCAAGAAGCCGCCGGAGCTCACCGAGGAGGCCACGGAGGTCCTCTCCTTCCACAAGATCGTCGACGCGTGCACGGGGCGCACGCTGTCGTTTCAGCCGCTCGAGCCGCTCGTGGGCTTCCTCCGCCACCCGGAGGCGCACTGCCCCCAGTTCCCAGGCTCCAAGTTCTGGACCGTCAAGGGCCTCAGCAAGGACTACCTGATCCCGGCGTGGCATACCGAGGCGTGGCCCAACGGACGCACGAGGGCGCTCTTCTTCGACCTGGGCGCGTCGTTGTACCACACGGGCTACGGCGGAGCGTCGATGTCCTGGTTTGTGACCCAGTACCGCTTGCGCGACATCCAGTTCGACCGCATCTTTGCGTGGGAGGCCAAGCAGTACACCGACGCGACCATCTATTCCACGATGCCCGCGTCGATCGTCGACCGCGTCTCTTACTACAACCTCGCCGCGAACGCGACGCCGGGCGAGAAGCACAATCCGTGGCGCACGCTGCGCGCGGTGGCGACGCCGAACGACTTTGTCGTGGTCAAGATCGACATTGACAACTCGCCCGTCGAGGAGGCCCTCATCGACCAACTGCTCGCGGATCGCACGCTCACCAGCCTCGTGGACGAACTGTATTTTGAGCACCACGTGCTGAACACGCCCATGTGGCTTCACGGCTGGCAAAAAGGGGGCACCGTGACGACGCACACTCTCGTGCACTCCTACGCCATCTTTAGCCAGTTGCGGGAGCTGGGAATCAGAGCACATTCTTGGGTGTAATGGGTGTGTACGTTTCTAACACGACGGTCACTGGTCCGGGGCCGTCAAGCCGCAAATGTCGCGGATCCACTGCATAGTGTCCTCGTAAAAGCCCGGCTGGTGACGGCGCGCGTGGCCGGTCGCCAGGATTTGCGCCACGCCCTGGTTGTCGGCGCCCGAAAGCGGGGCGTCGATCATGTTGGGGTCGTCGTCCACAAAGGCCACCTCGCCCGACCAGAGCTTGCCGCCGTTGAAGTCGTCCATCCATGTGCCGATGACGTACGCCTTGTGCGCCGTGTCGTCGTTTAGCAGGGGCGGCGTGTCCTTGGCCCACACGAGGTCGCCCTTCTCGCCGTCGGCCGACGTGAAGTAGTTGATGAGCCCCACCTGCTCGAGCGCGTGCACGATCGGCGCCTTAAGGCCGTACGACAGGATCCGCAGCTCCACGTCGATTTCGAGCAGCTCGTCAAAGAGGTCCTCCCACATGGCCACGACCTCCTTTCCTCCAAAGTTGTCAATGTGGTTCTGCTTGGTCATTGTCTCGGTGAACAGCTTGGCCCGATCGGACGTGACGTTCTCCATTGGCGGCCGATTGCCGGAGCGAGGGACGATGGTCAGGGTCATCGTGCCGTCAAAGTCGAGCACAAGCAGCTTGACGTCCTGCTCCTCGAGCTCGGGCTCCTCCTCCTCGCCCTCTTCCTCGGCGTCGTCGTCTGCAGAAGCCTCCCGTTCCTCCTCTTCCCGTTTGCGCTTGCGCTCGAGCTCCTCAAAGAGCGTGTCGGTCACGCTCTCCGGGCGCGCGAGCCGGAGCCCCCCAAAGAGCGCCGCCAGTGCACTGTTCATCCCGCTGTACGGGGGCACGTTTTCTTAAACTTGACACGCAAAAAGCACGACCTTCTACCTTTACACACAACGGGACTCGGTTATGGTCCGGCTCACACGCGTGCCTTTAGCATCGGCGCCAGCGACGCGTGGATGTTGGTGTACGTGTCGTAGGTTTCGCCGCGCACAAAGGGCTTGGCGAGGTCGACGACGAAGCGACGAATGCCCTTTGGCGGCTGCGCCCCCTTGAAGAGGACGCCCTCGCTCACAAAGGTGCCGCCCTTGTATCCACCGGTGTTGAAGTGGTCGCAGTAGACCATGGCGAGCTTGGACATGATCGGCGTGGTGATCTCCTGGATGCTGTCGCCGTAGGACGCGCAGTCCTCGGCGATCCACTCGACCGTGCCACCCACGCAGCTTGCGCCGGATTCGACCTCGTCAGTCTTCATCTGGGCGCGCCAGAAGGCGGTGCGGAAGGGCAGCAGCTTCTCGTGCAAGGGCTTGGCGATCTTGAGCAGGTACTCGGTGCGGCGGATGGCCGCCTCAAGGTTGCCCTCGGCGATGGGGTCGTTGTGCATGTTGATGTCCATCGGGAGGTGGTACCGCATCGCGAGCGCGCAGAGGGCGGAGAGGAGCGGCCACGAGGCCTTGCTCAGCTCCGCCGGCGAGGGGCCGGCGACCTTGTCGAGCGCGGCGCTCAGCACGTCCTCCATCGGGTCGGTGGCCTTGCTCTTCTGCTGCGCCCTCAGGCCGTCCAGCAGCTTCGTGAGCTCGTTGACTAGGTCCTCGACCGCGCAATGCGCAAAGGTGTGGTCGTTGAGGTAGCCGAGCAGTGCCTTGTTGTGGTCCCGCTTGCTCGCCTCGGTAAAGGTTGGGGTGGCGTTGTCGTCCGTCGGCTCCTCCACCTCGCCCTTGGCGCCCTTGGGAAGCGCGGCCGGCGCCTGCGCCATGGTCACGTCCTCCGAGCCGCTGCACGAACGGAATTGGGCCGTGTCATCGTCCTCACCAGCGCCCAAGGAGCGGAAGACGGCGCCTTCGGGCGTCATGCAGCCCCAGTGGTCCGGGTACTCCGGCACGATGTGGGGCGCGTACTCGTACTTGGTCACAACCGTGGCGCCGTTCTCCGGGGTCGGGAGGCGGCGCATCCACTGCAGCGAGGGCTCGTTGTCGTGCGACGACGAGCGCTGCGGCAGCGTGGCCTTGGTGCGCGGGTCGAGCGAGTGGTCGTGGAGGTTGCCAAGCTCGTACTCGGCCACCTTGACGACGTTGGACGTTGTGGTCTGGTTGTGGACGCCGATGCTCTCACGCAGGCCGTCGAGAAACTTGGGAAACTTTGGGCACTTGTAGATCTCGACGTCCTCGCCCGTGAAGAGCGGGTCGATGTGGCGCAGCACGCGCATGACGTCGAGCGGGACGTTGGTGTTCTTGACCTCGACCTTGTAGGAGAAGTCGGGGGCATCCACCTGGGAGAGCTTCGGGAGCAAGACGGACGTCTTGTCGTAGCTGCAGCCGACCGCAAAGATGCGCTCGGCGCCGAGCCCGATCTTGTAGACCGTGTCGCGGCCGCGCCCGCGCAGCGGGTTGTCGATGAACATGGGAGCGTCCGCCGCCGGGCCCTTGTGCGCGATGACCGCGTCCTCGAGGAGGACGGTGTACTTGGTGGCCATGGTCGCGATGCACTTGCCGATGAGGCGCGTGGCCTCCGAGCTGACCGTCGCGTCGATGCGCTCGATGAGGGTCTCGCCCCCGCCGCCGGTGGCGATGATCTTGACGGTGGCGTGGTTGGCCCACGCACCGCAGCCGATGGCGCAGGCCTCAAAGGCCTCCACCGACTCCTTCAGCTTGGCGTACTCGGGCACGAAGCAGTGCTGGTCCCAGAGCTGGCCGTCGGTCAGCAGCGCGAGCGCGACGTCGCCCTCCAGCTTCAGTGCCAGCAGGGCGGACGCCCACGACGTGTACTGCGTCCCACCGCACTCGGTGCGCGCGCTCAGGGC
>Ga0315330_10000791_pt1 | contig 20642 bp, 21 predicted proteins | sample M140m34915metaG_FD_203453 | JGI IMG/M metagenome (GOLD analysis project Ga0315330, IMG submission 203453) | Ammonia-oxidizing marine archaeal communities from Monterey Bay, California, United States - M1 40m 34915 | ecosystem: Environmental > Aquatic > Marine > Intertidal zone | place: USA...
GTAATCATAATTAATATACATGCTATCTTCAGCCTCATTAATATACCATTCTAAACACGGCGCCCAGTTCATAAAAAACTCATCCGTAGACCAGCTATAGCCCCACGACTGATGCATATGGTCGCTTAATAGTGATATATCAAAAGTAGCCATGCCTTGTTTTGACAATGTCAAAGTACCGTTATGGTCTTCATTAGCTGCACTAACCTGTCCTACTGCGCCGTGAGAACGATTCAACGATACATTCCAAGGCGCTTTATAAAAACGTTCTGTATTCGTCTCTGTAGGTGTTTGCGTTTCACAGGAAGCGAACAAGACAACAAAGGGCAAAAGCAATAAAGTTCTTTTCATTATTCGATTTAATTATTCTTATCTTCTTACAAGAATCGGGCCGATATTACCAATTTATAGCGATAGAAGGCCCGACAACTCCAAAATTTTGGCCTATCCCCATTTGAGTGCGGTACTTTCGTCTTTTCTTTAATGAATGAGATGTATTTCGGCGCTCATGGTAATTCTCGTAGACAACCTTTCCGATAAATTCTCCGATAACCGCGCCAGCAACTAATTCACTGACCCAATGATTATGACCTCGTATGTCGTATAAAAGTGCAGTAGTAGCCAACCCGTACGGAATCCACTTGTTATCAAAAACCTTGGCATTTACGCTTGCAAACGCAAAGAACATTGTCGCATGATAAGAAGGAAAACCTGTACCGTAGGCATCCGAATGAAGGTATGGCAGATGAAAATTGAAAAAGTCTAAAGGACTATGTACAAAGGGATATTGGCTGTCACTATCAGTTTGACTATAATCACCCAATGGTCGAGCAGGACGATGTCGAGCCACCAAGGTCTTAAGGACAATGTGGCTAACAACATATGATTCAATAACTGCCTTAACTGTGAGCACACCAGCTTCCTGCATTTTTTCGTGTCCCGTGAGCACACCTGCAGCATACATTGCTGTTACACCTGTATACATCCAGCCGTCTACTCCCCCTCCCCATTTACCCAATACGGGTACATTGGGATACAAACTAGGGAAAGATATTACCGACCGTACATGAACATCCAAAGGCTCAATGTGCTCCTGAAAAAACTGCGTGGTCTGGTAATCCGTAACAATCATAGCAAACAGCTTGACACCATTTACAGAAAGATTTGGGTTCTTTAACGGTCGGTTAATGATCGCTTTCGCATCATCATCGATGGTCAGCAGGGTATTTCTAATTATACCGACACGGGTTTCTTTAACCGTTCTATCTATTTCAAAATCAAGCTGGGCCATCATGGGTAGCGAAAAGAAAAGCGCTGCAACCAATGAGGCGCAGCGCTTTGTAATACTCTTGCACATAATACTAAGGCTATTGGTTCCTCCGAAGATAATTACTCCCAAGTAAACAACGGACGATCCTGCATCATTTTAACGACTTCATCGCCAACTGCATTTATGTGTGTATCTGAATCAATGTTTGTCACTACTCGGTCAATAAAGTCGGTGATGGTTTCCATATCCGCTTCTTTCAGTCCGCGCGTAGTGATGGCTGATGCCCCTAAACGAATGCCAGAGGTAGTGAATGGGCTTTTATCATCGAAAGGCACCATATTCTTGTTTGCGGTAATATGAGCACGAACTAATGCATGCTCTGCCGCTTTACCTGTTACGCCTTTATTGCGCAAATCAATCAGCATTAAGTGATTATCCGTTCCACCTGATATAATATCATACCCCCGATCTACAAAAGCCTTAGCCATGGCTGCTGCATTCTTTTTCACCTGCAATTGGTAGTGGAAGAACTCTTCCGTTAAAGCTTCACCATAGGCAATAGCTTTTGCTGCTATAACGTGCTCAAGAGGTCCACCTTGAATTCCCGGGAAGATTGCCATGTCTAATACATTAGACATCATTTTCACTTCTCCTTTCATGTTGGTTTCTCCCCATGGATTTGGAAAGTCCTCTCCCATCATGATCATACCCCCACGAGGTCCACGTAGCGTTTTGTGTGTAGTCGTTGTGACTATATGACAATGGGGCATTGGGTCATTAAGGATGCCCTTTGCAATCATACCTGATGGGTGCGATATATCTGCCAAAAGAATGGCACCTACTTCATCTGCGATTTCACGGAATCGTGCGAAATCAATATCACGACTGTAAGCTGAGGCACCTGCGATAATCATGCGCGGTTTACATTCCTTTGCTTTCGCCTCAATGGCCTCATAATTCAATAAACCAGTTTCCTTTTCAACGCCATAAAATTCCGCATGGTAGGTTTTTCCTGAGAAGTTAACTGGTGAACCGTGCGTAAGGTGTCCCCCATGACTAAGATCAAAACCTAAAACCGTATCCCCAGGCTTCATCACCGCGAGATATACTGCAGCGTTTGCCTGAGATCCAGAGTGAGGCTGAACGTTGACATAAGCTGCGCCATACAGTTCCTTCGCACGATCACGGGCTAAATCCTCGACAACATCTACAATCTCACACCCTCCATAATAGCGCTTACCGGGATACCCTTCAGCGTATTTATTGGTGAGTACAGAACCCTGCGCTTCCATGACTTGCTCAGAGGCGAAGTTTTCTGAAGCAATCAGCTCAATTCCATTCACTTGTCTCTGGCGTTCTTTGGCGATTAGGTCGAAAATTGTAGTATCTCTCATGATCAATTATTGAACAGTAAAACTACGGCGAACACCCGTAATTGTCCAATAATCAGTACCGGTAAGTTTTACACATTAAAACGGCGATGACCATCGTTCGTTTGTGTAGACATTGTGACCCGTGAGGGTTTTAATAAACGCCTCTAAATCTGCACGTTCAGTGGATGTTAGCTCAAGTTTGACCGAGGTTAATCCGCGAACCAATCTACCGTCTACTGTCCGATTATTAACATCAGGAATGACCTCATTGTAATGTTCCATTATGGTCGTAAACTCCAGGAAGTTTCCGGTGTGCGTCATAGGGGTATTAATCTGTCCATCAGGACCGAAGATATCGCGTAGTGAAGGTGAACGTGTATTTGTCGTGTCAAAACCCGCTGGATTGCCTGCCTCTTGGTCTACGCCATTATTACCACTCATCGGATCGATATCAAACTCTGGAGGTCGGTGACAACCTGCACATCCAGCGCCTCCAGCGGTACGTATATTCTGATTATCAAGTTGAGGCGGGGCGCTAAAGAGAAACTTTCCTCTATTTTCTGCAGGTGTGAAATTCGAGTACTGGCCTTGAATATCACCAGCCGCGGCAAAACCTTCATCGAACCTAGAGTCGAAGCTCTCAATAGAGCTCACAAAGTGTTCTAGTGCTTGTGCTAAACGCTGCTTATTGATTGTAACTCCTTCTTGCTCGAAGGCCCAATCAAAGAGTTCAGAATAATAAGGTAGTCCTTGCAATTTAGCTAATAGACTGTCCAAGCCAGGCTGATCACCAGTGCCGCTGAAGCCCATTTCTATATGGTCTTGAATAGGTTGAGTGACTTGGTTTCTTAGGTTTATCGCTCGACGGTCCCAAAACATAGCCGGAAGTGCTGCGAATCTTGTGTTCACCAAGCGCATACTTTGTCTTGAGGTAAGACCGCCGTCTAATCCCACACTCTGTTGGGAAGTATCACCGAAAGCCTGCGACTGAATGTGGCACGAACCACATGCAATGGCGTTGTTTAAACTGAGTTGTTTGTCATAGAACAGCACACGCCCCAAGGTCGCCCTACGATCATCCACATCTCCATCTAGGCGATTATCTCGAGTTATATAGTCCGGTGCTGAGCTGCTGTAATTTAGAGGAGGCTCTAATGGGAAATCAGCCCCTAGATAGGCATAGGCTGCATCCAATTCATAGGGACCCTCACCTATCCGACCACAGGCTGCCAGTAAAAGTATACCCAGAATGAATACGTACTTCTTCACTTATCTTACCAGCTCCATTTCATCGATTAACCAACGTTGTCCTGCAAACTTGTCGATAATGAATAACACGTAACGGCTATCCACCATGATGTTACGACAAATGCTCGGATCAAAGTTCACATCGCTCATGGTGCCTTCCCATATGCGGTCAAAATTTAGACCAATGAGCTCGCCACGGCCGTTCAATACTGGAGATCCACTGTTCCCTCCTGTCGTGTGGTTTGAAGCAATGTTACACACCGGAAGCTTACCATTTTCTGTATAGTCGCCATAGTCCTTGTTGTCATACAACTCTATAAGCCTTGCAGGCATATCAAATTCATAATCGCCTGGCTTGTATTTCGCCATGGCACCATCTAGATAGGTGGTGGTTCCGTACGATACGGCATCACGAGGGCTTACCCCTTCAAGCTTCCCATATGTCACACGCAGCGTACTGTTTGCATCTGGGTAGAAGTTACGCTCAGGAAATACCTTCATTAATGCACGCATGTATTCCGCCGAAAGTTCGGTCGCCTTTTGCAAAAAAGCATTATCAGGTGAAACCGCGTAAAACGCTTGGAATGCCGAAGTATTAAACTTGCTCGCTGTTGGGGCGACTGTTTCTAACTCTATCGGCTCATCTTTGGTGGCCAATTCTATGAGCGCGTCGATCTCTTTATGAACCGTGTTTACAAACGTAGCCTCGCCCATATCGCCTAGCAGGTCTGGGAAAGTCTTCAAGGCCATGGACAACATAGCTGCTGTGGTCTTTTCACTTACCGTACGGCTGTAGTTTTGATGAAAATCAAGAAGAGCCAAGTCCATATCGACATCGGATTTCGCACGTTGAAGCTTGCTCATCAATGAGAACCACTCCATTCCGTAGTAAATGGTTTCGATAAACTCGTTGCGCTTTAATTGACCCTCCGCGATCTGAATCTTGTTCACCGCGATTTCGTTCAACAATCCGCTGTACTTGTCCCAAAGGTTAGCATCTGCTGCAATGCGAGCCGTGAATTCAGCTTCGAGCTTGCGTTTACGATCGATACCTTTCGAAAATTGGACCCCTTCTATCTGACCGATCCATTTTTTCCAACCGTTGGCAATGCGAGCATATTTTGAAGCATACTTAAGTTGTACCTCCTCATCGGCACGCATTTCCCCGTCCATGATAGACAAGAGGACATCGCGGATTTCTACACGACGGGCGTTTTCTACATTCACCAACTGGTCCATTTCAATCGCCGTTAAATATTCTTGAGTGCGACCGGGGTAACCGAACACCATAGTGAATTCTCCAGGGGTACGCGGTGCAATGTTCACTTTCAAGTGCTGGGCCGGTGTAAAGGCACTTCCGTTGTCATCGTATACTCGGAACAAGCTAAAATCCCCAGTGTGACGTGGGAATACCCAGTTGTCCGTATCTGCGCCAAACTTACCAATCGAGCTTGGCGGCGCACCTACTAAACGAACATCGTTGTATTTGATGGTGGCTAAAAGGAAGAATTGGTTGTTATTGAAAAATGGAACCACCTTGTAATTAAGATTTGGATTGTCCAATTCTTTTGCTTCGATCAAGGCTGCCTCAATATCTTTGAATTTATCTCCGGAGTTCACCAAGGAATTAGTCACATCTTCCATGTACACCAATTGCTCTACGAACAACCCTGGGTTCTTCAACTCCTCGTTCATAGAACGCGCCCAGAAACCGTCCTTAAGGTAGTTGTGCTCCATCGAGCTCTGCTTTTGGATCTGACCATAGCCACAGTGGTGGTTGGTAAGCACAAGGCCTTTTGAAGAAATGAACTCACCCGTACAGAATCCTCCAAAACTTACGATGGCATCCTTCAAAGAGCTGTGGTTCACACTGTAAATGTCTTCAGCGCTTAATTCGCAGCCCATGGCCTGCATTTCTGCGATGTTATTGTTTAGAAGCATGGGGATCCACATGCCTTCTTTAGCAACCAATTGGACACTAAAAACTAAGATTGTGATTAGGGTAACGATTTTCTTCATCTCTTCTATGTAATTTGCGGAGTGTAAACTTAAACAATAGCAATGAAGAAAGTAATGCTTAGTGTTGCAGCTGCGGTAATTTTAGCCTCCTGTGCACCTGAAACTGGCTTTGATCTCACTATAGATGCGCAATCTGCTGGAGATAGCCCTGTCAAATTAAGTCTTGAAAACCAAGAGGTGCTTTATGAAGGCACCTTAAATGCAGGTAAGTTGACCGTTCATATCGATGATTTCCCCCATCAATATGCCATGGTTGAAATTGCTGAGCTAGGTATGCCAGCCGTATACTACCACGATGGTGCAGATGTAAACATTACTATGGATTCTGTAGCAGGCATCTTGGTTGAAGCAGGTGTTTTCAACGACTCTGCGGACGCCTTCCGTGACAAGGGGGCCTTCTTTGATGCGACCATGATGACCTTAGAAGATAAATTCCGGAATGCAATGCAACTCAATGATACGCTCGCTACGGAACAGATTCGAGAAGAAGCCATGACGCTGATCGACAGCCAAACTAAAATGACCCTAGACTTTGCCAAGAAGAATGACATACTGGGTGCAGCTATAGTTTTAAGCGGAAATACGAGCAGTTATGATCTAGAAGATTTCCTAGCTGTTCGCGATCAAATCAGCGCTGAATACCACGATTCACCGGATTACATAAAATTATCCGAGAAAATTACGGCATTAGAAAAATCTGCGGTAGGTGCAACCTTCACAGATTTTAGTCAGGCAACACCTGAAGGCGAAATGCTGAGTCTAAGAAGCGTTGAGGGCAAATTAGTTCTCGTGGACTTTTGGGCGTCTTGGTGTAAGCCTTGTCGTGCGGCAAATCCAGCTTTGGTAGGCCTGTATGATGCCTTCAAAGCGCGTGGATTTAATATTATCGGAGTTAGTCTAGATCGCGATAAAGAGGCGTGGATCAAAGGAATCGCTGAAGACGGTCTGCAATGGCCACAAGTCAGTGATTTACAGTTCTGGCAGAATGAAATATCAACTTTCTATGGAATCCAATTCATTCCACAGAATTTACTTATCGACGAAAATGGTGTGATCGTTGGAAAAAACATGGAGCCTGAGGCCCTAGCATTATTTTTAGAGAATAATCTCTAAGACAATCCTTTTCGTCTTCTAAGCAGCCATTCTGCAAAAGCGAAAGACGCGAATGCTCCCCAATACCACCATAGGTTGTGTTGGGGAGTTTTTTTTGTCCGCACCATCGATCTTCCCTCTAATTCCCAATTATCGAGGGCTATTTGCAAAGTGCCCTCATCCGTTGCACGGAACAACTCATTCTTCGAATATCGGTCCCACATCGCTTTGTTAAAAGGCCTGTATTGTTCGATAGAAGCCGGTAAAACAGATATTGTATTCTGCCAGCTATACTGATCACTTGAAGCTTCTGCTTTTATTTCTAATGCGTATGTTCCGGCTTTTGAGAATGAGGTAGAAAAAATATAACCGTTGCCTTCTATGGCTAAAGCCTGTGGAACATCAAAAATCTCACCATCCCGGGTGATTTTCATTTCAACAGCTGCAGCCTGTGCCAGCGATCGGTTATTCACCACGCTAACGACCCACTCCGCTTCCTGGCTTTGGTAGAGTCTCTCCGGGCCAGACACTCTCAGTTCATCAGGTCTTGAGTCGCGCAATAAACCTTTGATAAGTGTACGGAATACTCTTCCTGTTTCGGAGTACGCTAAGCCATTTTGAAACCAATTAGTGCCTCGTCCATTCCAGTTCTGTCCTATCCGCTCGAGCTTCACTTTTTTCTTATCTCGTTTTCTAATCGTATAGTATTCAGGTGCGCCAATAGATACTAAAGCCTCTGGTGATCGAATTCTATCCGCGATGCCTTGTGGAATATCGCTACTCGAATCCAGCCATAGAATAGGCTTATCTAATTGAGCATCCAACTGTTCAAATACTGCTGCTCCGCCGCCAATAGCAACTGTTGGGAGTTGTTTTAGTTGGGTCTTGACCTCTTTCCATGAAAGTAAATGGTAGGTAAAACCTAACTCTTGAGCCAATCGAGTTACCATCCCAACATGGGGATGGGGATAAGGATATACGACTTGAATCGAATTAAAATAAGGCACCACCTCAATGGTACGTTCAATAACATCTTCAACACCATTTTTTTCTGCTGAGAGAGTGAGCACATATATTCCTGGTTGATCGGGCGCGATAAAAGTGGCTATACTCTTGTTTTGAGATTTACCATTAAATGTTGCACGGATGGACTCAGGTTCTGCAGTGAATCTTGCCCTGTAATCAAACCGAGCTCCTATTTCTACCCTATCAGGCACGATTACGTTCTTTATTAACGGTGGGCTCAATAGCGTATTTGCCTCTAGTAAAACTGAAGCAAGTGGAGCGGTACCTGCTGAAACGTCAATATGACCATCTCCTACATATATCCAAGGAAGATCATCGTTTTGCTCTTGCGAGGAATTAAAATCGGATAGCACCCATTTTACGGGCGCTTTTTCTTCAAAATCGAACAGTACGTCTAAAATCCCATTTACAGGCGATTTCAAAGATGCCGAGGAATCTATTCGCACGGAAATGAGTTGCGGTTGCTCAACGACAACCTGCTCCTCTTGTTCAGGTGCGAACAATGCAAAAAAAAGCATTCCAATCCAACCAAAACGAAAAAAAGCCAACACCCAATAGGGCGTTGACCTCCTTTTATGAAAATACGTAAACCACGCAACAGCAAGACCCAAAACAAGGGCTAGTATTGCAGCAGTAAGAAGATTCATTAGGTAAGCATTCCCCCACAAACGTTCATCACTTGACCAGTGATGTAACCGCTCATATCAGAAGCTAAGAAAAGGCATGCGTTAGCAACATCCTCTGCGGAACCGCCGCGCTTCAATGGAATGCCATCTCTCCATTGCTGAACTGTATTTTCGTCCAAAACAGCTGTCATTTCTGTCTCAATAAAGCCTGGTGCAATCGCATTACAACGAATATTACGCGATCCGAGTTCCAGAGAAACTGATTTTGTGAAGCCAATAATACCTGCTTTTGAGGCGGCATAGTTCGCTTGACCAGCATTACCCTTCACTCCTACGACAGAACTAATATTTATAATAGAACCCGAACGCTGCTTTAAGAAAGTACGTTGTACGGCTTTTGTCATATTGAAGACGGAATTTAGATTTACTTCGATTACTCGGTTGAAATCTTCTTCAGTCATACGCATTAACAGCGTATCCTTAGTAATTCCAGCGTTATTCACTACGATATGTACACCACCGAAATCTTCCACAACTTGAGCAACTAAAGCTTCAGCGTCTTCCATTTTTGAAGCATCTGAACGGTAACCTTTGACCCTAGTGCCATACTGCTGTAGTTCTTGTTCTAACGCTTGTCCTTTTTCGACTGAACTTAAAAACGTGAATGCAACATTTGCACCTTGCTTTGCAAAGGTCTCTGCGATTCCTTTACCAATTCCCTTTGACGCGCCAGTTATAATGGCGGTCTTTCCAGAAAGTAAACCCATAATTATTTTTTAATAGCGGTTTTATTCGACAACAAACCTACGGCAATTCCTTCTTTGTACGCAACAATAAAGGCATTTTCGAAGCCAATTTTCACCACCTTATCTAAATACGATCGAGCTTGTGGAAGATTTGTAAAGCTACCTAATAGTATGTGTTGAACGCCATTGTCTTCCTGCACCTTTAAAAAACCTGAACCTAAATTTAACTCACTGTAATCGTATTTATTAAAAGCACCTACTTGAATGGAATATTCAATACCGAAGGTTGGATAAAGAACAGTGTCTTTAAGTGAACCATTTTGCCACATTTCTACTCTTATCGCACTGAGTTCTTCTGTAGAAGGTTTGCTATATTTCCAAACAGCAACTATTACTGCAAGTAATACTGCAATCACAAGAAACGGCCAGCGCATAGTTTTTGCTGAGGTGTCCTGTTGTTCTAATTGAAGTCGCAGGGTCTTATTCTCAGCTTCAAGCTTCGAAATGCGTTCTTTGGTTTTTGGTGATAGAAACTCCATACTGAGACTAAGGTCGTAAAAATTAGATTGCTTTACAGCGGTGCAACCAAGATTCCTATGATGGTACCTATCATAAAAAGAATGGTTTGAATAACAAATCCAACATTGTTTAAAATGACCAAGGTCCAATGCATCTCCCCGAAGCGCTTCCAAGCTAAAGGTGGCTTGCTCACGGGAGCTTTCATACCCTCTTCGTGGGCTTTCTGTTCTTCGGTTTTGACCGCATAAGGCGCATTACAATGTGAACAGATGTGGCCGTAAACATCGCTTTGGATAGTTACCACATACCAACTACTACAAGAAGGGCACTTTACCTGTTTCATACGAACAAAGATAGCGGTTCGCGGGAACAAAAAAGCCGCTTCCATTGGAAGCGGCTTAATCCTTTATCTAAAAACTTATTTTCCTAATAACTGCGCCATCGCAGTTCCTAAGTCGGCTGGTGAATCAACAACTGTTATTCCACAATCGCGTAAAATTGCTTTCTTAGCTGCTGCAGTATCCTCTGCACCGCCAACAATAGCGCCTGCATGACCCATAGTACGCCCTGCCGGTGCAGTTTCTCCTGCGATAAACGCAACAACTGGCTTCGTCCCGTGTTCTTTAATCCAAAAACCTGCCTCTGCTTCAAGTTGACCACCAATTTCGCCAATCATAATGATTCCTTCGGTCTCATTGTCGTGCATTAAAAGCTCAACAGCTTCTTTTGTCGTTGTCCCTATAATTGGGTCACCACCAATACCAATGGCTGTAGTCTGACCCAGGCCTGCCTTAGTACACTGATCAACTGCTTCATACGTCAGCGTGCCCGACTTACTTACAATACCGACAGTGCCCTTTTGGAAGATGAAACCAGGCATGATACCCACTTTCGCTTCTCCAGCGGTCATTACACCTGGACAGTTCGGTCCAATAAGCGTACAATCTTTATCGCTCAAATACTCTTTGACTTTTACCATATCCGCAACAGGGATGCCCTCCGTGATACAAATAATCACTTTGATCCCTGCTTCAGCAGCTTCCATAATACCGTCAGCGGCGAAAGCTGGTGGTATAAAAATAATTGAAGTATCAGCGGCAGCTTTTTCAACAGCTTCAGTTACGGTGTTAAATACCGGACGATCGAGGTGCCTCATCCCCCCTTTTCCAGGAGTTACTCCACCGACAACGTTCGTGCCATACTCAATCATTTGAGTGGCATGAAATGTTCCTTCTTTACCCGTAAATCCCTGGACAATAATGTTCGAGTCTTTGTTGACTAATACGCTCATGTAGATGGTTTTTCTGTGAGTTTGCCACAAATGTACTATCCAAGCTTCAATGGATTCCCTTCTTTTCAAATTTCTTTGCTCATTACTTAACGACGTATCTTTACGGCATGCTTAGAGACGATATTATCTGTGCACTTTCGACACCACAAGGCGCAGGAGCACTAGCCATCATTCGAGTCAGCGGGGCCAATTCAAAGGACCTCCTCTCTCCTTATTTCCATTCAAAACGCGCGAATAAATCGGGCTTTACCTCGCATGTTGCCTACTTTGGAGACTACAGTATAGCCGGGGAGCACATTGATGAAGTACTCATCACCTATTTTGAAGACGGAAAAAGCTTTACTGGCGAAGAGAGTTTTGAAATTAGCAGCCACGGCTCACCCTACATTATCGGTCGTATCATGGAAAGTTTATTACAAGCAGGAGCCCGTCTTGCGGATCCCGGAGAATACACCATGCGTGCCTTTATGAACGGCAAGATGGATTTAGCGCAAGCAGAGGCAGTTGCGGATCTGATCCATGCGGAGAATAAAACCATGCATGATGTGGCTTTACGCCAATTAAAAGGGGGACTCTCCAATGAAATTACGCTCTTTCGTGAGGATTTAGTGCATTTCGCTTCGATGATTGAATTGGAATTGGACTTCAGTGAAGAAGATGTAGAATTCGCATCTCGAGACCAATTACTAAAAATGCTCCACAATCTTCTTCAAAAAGTAAGCACTCTCATCGATAGTTTTAAATATGGAAATGCCATTAAAAAAGGGATTGCGACAGCCATACTAGGCGCGCCAAATGCGGGTAAATCTACCTTGTTAAATGCACTTCTGGGTGAGGATAGAGCAATCGTTAGTGCTATTGCCGGCACAACGCGCGATACTGTAGAGGACACCTTTAATTTCGGCGGACTAACGTACCGACTGATTGACACCGCAGGAATTCGTGATACTGAAGATTACGTAGAGCAAATAGGTATTCAAAAAGCATTCGAACAGGCGGAAAAGGCGGATGTCATCTTTTATCTTATCGACGCAACCGCAGCTGAGGACGATCTAGAGCTGCGACTTGCCCATCTAAAAACCAGTGCACCTCAAGCCCATTTGTTCGTTTGCATCAATAAATCGGATCAAGCCTCTACAGCACCTATAAAAGCACGGTTGAACCAGATCGATTGTGAAATCTTTGCTATTGCTGCAAAAAATAAAACAGGACTCACTGAGCTTCTAACTGCATTGAAGACCGCTACTGCTTGGTCTGCAAATTCGTCCTCACAAACCATCGTAACGAATGCCCGCCATGCCGATGCACTGCGTCGAACTGCGAAAGCACTACAAAAAAGCATTGAAGCCGTAGAATTGAGTATTCCTGGTGATTTACTCGCTCAAGATCTGAGACTTGCGCTCGACGGGCTTGGTGAGATTACAGGTACCATTTCTACGGATGATCTTTTAGCAAACATCTTCAGTAAATTCTGTATCGGGAAGTAACCTACTATTAAAGGGCATGAAAAAAGATATTCTAATTCCAAAGGTTAAAGATGTATATGTAGCAGCAGTATTGACTGCTGATGATACTGGCGATCAGCAATGGTGGATTCATTTAATCAACGACAACACTAGTCCGCTCGAAAACGTAATGATTCAAAGTCGTGGTTACAGCGATTTAGATACAAAGTCTGGTCAAAAAACCGCTACTTTAAGAAAAGTGATTCAGGTCTTACCAGCAAAATCAGCAGCTAAATTAGAACCCATTATGCCAGAGGTTTTTCATCTCTTCAACGAATATTGGGTAACCTTTTTCGAAGAGGGCACTTTGAAAGATCGCAAATTCATTTTTGGTCCGGACACTATCGAAGCTGCGATTAAAGAAGATTTACCGGTGCTAAAGGACAAAGGAATACTCGTGCGTTAATTGGGCTTCTCAGTATAGTCCTGTCCCTTTCTTACTCTGTGCCAAACCACCCAGGCTAGAGATGCATTGAGCAAATAGAACGCATACTTCGCGACATACGCTATGTTGCCAAAAAGTATATTTTGATAAAGCTTTAGAATATTATAGACCTGCCAGCTTGCCCATGAGTCAGCATACATTCTAGGGGTATTTAAAATACCCGAATAAGTTATTCCTGTGATGATTGCGGTAATAGCGAATTTTGCCGTGTTATCGCCTAGAGGTGTACGTAAAAAGTCCGTAAATCCTATGTAGTTCAAAGCGATTCCCAGCACAAAGGCAAAGCCAATGTTAATAAAGTAAATTGCATCGATTTTTCTAGGTATGCGATCCTTTCTTCTTTTCCAATACAGGTAGGATATACCGGCGCCTAAAAAGGAAATTGGGTATGTTAATAACGCTGCGTCATTACCTAAATAATAATCGACAAAAGCGGAATTTACTGCAGTTAGTAAACCAATTAAATTACCAATATTATTTCGTTTTGTAACTAAACGCGTGACCATCATGGAACCAGCAGCACCGAAGGTTGAAAATATTCCTATGGGTAGGTCTTGGCGAATGGTTTTATGAAAACCCAGTGCAAAGGATATAACGAGAACAAGGAGCACCCCAATGACATCCATCCACTTGCTTTCGGTAATCTCTTGTAATCTCCTACCCCGTTCCACTTTGCTCTATTGAGTTCCAAAATTAATTGGAAAGCGTCGACTTAAAGTTGTTTTATACTGGAAAAATCGACCAAACCATAAAAACGCCCTGCGCTATTAATAACACAAGGCGTTCTTTACTATTCGGTTGTATTTCGATGAATTTATTCCTTGATAAATCGAATCAATTGTTGGTGATTTTCTACGAACAGAAAGTAGAGACCAGGAGATAATGAAGAAATTGAAATAAAATCTAATGCCTCTGTAACGGTTCCCTCTTGCACTAACTTCCCAACGGGATCGTAAATTTTGAATACCGAACCACCAAGAGCATGGTCATTCAAGAATAATTTATCTGTCGCTGGGTTTGGATAAGCGTTGACTTGTCTCATTTGCTCCTCTTCAATGCCTATAGGATTCCCTACTAAAAACTTGGATTGGCGGTATCCAACGTTTGGGGGGCACGGCCCAGTTGTTGATAATTCTACTGTTTGGGCAACGGGCATTGGGTATCCGCCAACCCACCATTGCCATTGCTCAAGAAATAAGTTACAAGTGGGCGATCCAGTTTGCCCGTCATTCCAAGTCCGTGTATTGTAAACTAATAAAGCATTATTATGAACTGTCCCGTCGGGCATAGTAAGGGTTCCAGAGGCCAATGCTTCTGAGTATGATGCATCATCTCTTTCCATGCTTGGTGGGCATCCATTACATGTGAATGAAATGTTTAACTCCGAATCGGTACTAGTATTACTCACAGCGAAAGGATAAGTAAGCAATACCAGTGGGTTTGTGTACGATGTCGTTATAACGGACATTTCACCATGGAACGTATACTGCGTCGCGTCAAATCCAAGAAAAAATATTCCTCCATCCTCATATTTTACATGCGTGGCATTTGGATAATTCGTGGAATAAGACGTTGATGAAATGGGTTCAAATGTAACCGATCCCGAGGCATCCGTCGTAATATTTGAAAAATCCCAATTACCTTGGCTGGAATGGGGCACGGTATCCGCTTTAGTAGAAAGAGGATAAGTTACTGCCGCCGAAGGTAAAGTAGGCATGTTTAGAGTTTGACCTCCTAGAGACATTCCAATAACAGAAAATAAACTAAGTAATAATTTACGCATAATTAGTAAGGTTTTGTTTTTACTAAACTAGTTAAATTTGATGACACTGAAAAAATCAGTGCTCTCATTATCAATACGTTACCGAATAGAAGTAAAAAAGAAATGAAAATAATACAAGAGACTAAACGATTCGTTCAGCAGACTTTACTTCATGCCGAAGGCGGACACGATTGGTTTCACATTGAACGCGTATGGAAAAATGCCGAGACTATTGCAAAAGGAGAGCAATGCGATCAGGAAGTAGTAGCCTTAGCTGCCCTACTGCACGATATTGCAGATTCTAAATTTCACTCAGGCGATGAAACCTTAGGGCCGCGCGTTGCACGGAACTGGCTTGCATCAATAGGATACCCTGAAGAGAAACTAAAACACATCATCGCTATTATTGAGAATGTAAGCTTTAAAGGAGGTCTCAATGAACGAAACCATTCAAGCATTGAGCTCGATATTGTACAAGATGCGGATAGATTAGATGCGATTGGAGCCATTGGTATTGCACGGACTTTTAACTACGGTGGATTTAAAAATCGGACCATTTATGATCCGGATATCGCTCCTAACCTGAATATGACGAAAGAAGAATACAAAAAGTCTACAGCCCCTACAATTAATCATTTTTATGAAAAACTGTTGCTATTGAAAGACCGTATGAATACCCAAACCGGGAAGGAAATGGCAGCGGAGCGTCACCGCTTCATGGAGATCTATTTAGATCAATTTTATGCCGAATGGAACGGCTTACGCTAATTCTAGCGTAATTTAACCTTACCTAAACACACCACATATGTCATTTCGAATTTTACATCGGTATTTAGGCTATTTCTTAGCCGGTATTATGATGGTTTACGCTTTAAGCGGAATTACCCTAATATTCAGAAAAACCGACACTTTTAAAGTTTCTATTGATAAGGAACTAGTCCTCGAGCCAGGGTTAGATGCTACTGCTTTGGGCCGAGCGCTTAGAATTCGTGACCTCAAAACTATTGATACTGATGGTACAACCTTAATTTTTGAGCAAGGTGCCTATAATTTAGTTACGGGTCAGACGAGTTATACAGCAAAGGAATTACCTGTTTGGCTCGATAAACTTACCCACCTGCACAAGGCCACCACAGAAGATCCATTGTATTATTTCAATATCATTTTCGGGCTAGCGTTGCTCTTTTTAGCCATCTCTAGCTTCTTTATGTTTGCTAAATCTTCTTTGATCTTCAAGAAAGGATTGTGGTTCACTCTTGGAGGGATCATCCTGGTTATAATTATGCTTTATGTCTGAGAAGAAAATGACTTCGCATCAAAATTTCACCTTCGTTGTCTACCCAGTTTGCAACAGCTTTAATAATCCTATATTATGAGACTCGTTTTTTTCTTCCTTTTGAATTTTGGAGCCTTGGCATTAGGCAGCTACCTTATGGGAGAAGGTCCTACAGGGAATTGGTATACAAACTTGAATAAAGCGCCTTGGACCCCACCTGGATGGGTATTTGGGGCCTCGTGGACATTGATCATGGTGTGTTTGAGCATCTTCATGAATAAAGCCGTACAAATAGATTCTTTACGCACGAGCATTCTTTGGATTTATGCAGTCCAATTAGTGCTAAACATCCTATGGAATCCGCTGTTTTTCAATCTTCATTGGACTGGATTCGCCCTTATTGAGATTATTACACTAGTATTTGTTATCGGTTTTATGGCCTTGAAAGCCAAACCCTATTTACACCAATTGACTTGGTTGCTTGCACCATATGTGGTGTGGCTGTGTATTGCAATAACTCTGAATGCTTATGCCTTACAGAACAACTAAGATAAAAACCATCCTCATTCTTCTCGGGGCGATTATAGGACTGCCTCTGCTTTTTATGGTCGGTTGTAAGTCGCTGGTTAACAACATTTATCAAAGCATGGATTGTGACCAATTCAATATTGACCACATTGAATTACGTACGGGTATAGATGTCCCAAAAATTAAAAGAAAGTACTGTCTACTTAACGACAGCATACGTACGGTTGAATTCGAGGTGCTACTAAATTCCGAAGAATTAAAATCTTACAGTGCAAAATATTTTAATTGGAAAGCACCTTTGTTTACATCAGAAGGTCGGCGCAGCGATACCAAATGGCAAGCCAGTTTAGACACATCAGATAGAGCACTTATCTTTACTATTAATTATTTGGGAAATGAGTGATCTGGAAAAACATTACGTCAATCGGTCCAGCTGGATACGTGCCGCCGTTTTAGGTGCGAATGATGGAATACTCAGTGTTTCAAGTATTGCTGTGGGTGTTGCTTCGGCAAGCACATCAGAGGCCCCAGTGGTCATAGCTGCATTGGCCGGTTTAGTGGCTGGGGCACTTAGCATGGCTGCAGGAGAATATGTGAGCGTTAGCTCCCAATCGGATATAGAACAAGCAGATTTAGCACGCGAGAAAAAGGAACTCGAAGAGATGCCGGAAGTTGAAGAGCGTGAATTGGCAAAAATTTATGTTAGTAGGGGTCTTACTGAAGAAACAGCTGCTGAAGTTGCACGTCAATTGCACGAACACGATGCCCTCGAAGCACATGCTCGGGACGAATTGGGCATAAATGAAATAACGACTGCGCAGCCGTTACAGGCCGCAGGAGCAAGCGCATTGAGCTTTTTAATTGGTGGCCTCTTCCCTTTTGGGCTCATTTTTCTCTTTCCACTGGACCAATTGTATTGGGTAGAATACGTCTTTAGTATTTCGTTTCTAGCGCTACTCGGCGGTATCAGCGCACGAATTGGCGGTAGTAATGCTTGGAAAGCTATGGTTCGAATCACCATTTGGGGCACCATTACCATGGGACTCAGCGCGTTGGTTGGAAGTTGGGTCCAAATAGGGCTTTAGCCCTACCTTTGACGTATGGCCACACGAATTAATAAATACCTTAGTGAGATCGGACACTGCTCGCGTAGGGGTGCGGATAAGTTGCTCGAACAAGGGCGAATCACCATCAACGGCGTCGTCCCAGAATTAGGCGAAAAGGTTCAAGAAGGTGATGTGGTTGCCGTTGATGGTAAGGTCGTCGGTGAACGCACTGAAAAACATGTTTATATCGCTGTGAATAAGCCGCGAGGCATTGTTTGTACGACAGACCGACGAGTAGAAAAAGACAACATTGTCGACTTTGTGGGACATCCGCAGCGCATCTTCCCTATCGGTCGGTTGGATAAGCCTTCCGAAGGGCTCATTCTTATGACCAGTGACGGAGATATTGTCAATAAAATTTTACGTGCTAGAAATAATCATGAGAAAGAATACGTCGTCACGGTGCACAAGCCAATCACGCAAGAATTCATAACCCGCATGCGCAATGGCGTTCCTATTTTAGATACAGTCACACGGAAATGTCACGTTGAACAGCTTGGTCCTAAAACATTTAGGATCATTCTTACACAGGGATTGAATAGGCAGATTCGCAGAATGAGTGAATATTTGGATTATCGAGTAACGAAACTCAAGCGTGTTCGGATCATGAATATTGAACTTGATTTACCAGTCGGCAACTGGCGCGATTTGAAAAAGCATGAATTGCAAACACTGAATAGACTTTGCGAATCCAGTAATAAAACACATTTTTAATGGATCTATTAAGCGCCAATATTCAATTCATCCCTTTACAAAGTGAAGACGCTATGGCGGCAGTAGATCAAGCTATTTCCTTGATTCAGCACGCTAGTGTTTCCTATGAGGTTGGGCCCTTTGGCACTAGCGTAGAAGGTGATGCACGCGCCATTGAAAAATTGGTTCATAACCTACTAAAAACTGCGATCTCAAAAGAATTTCTGCTGAATGTTCAGTACCATGTGGGTGGGGACAAACTAAGCAATACGGAGAAGGTTGCAAAGTTCAGATAGTTCCCTTGAAATAGGCGTATTGAACACTATATTTGCGCCCGATTAATCGAACACTCTAAAACGTCGAATATGTCTAAGATTCTGTACACAAAAACAGATGAAGCCCCAGCACTAGCTACCTACAGCTTCTTACCTATAGTAAAAGCATTTACCGCAAAGGCTGGGATTGAAGTGGAAACGAGAGATATCTCTTTAGCGGGTAGAGTTCTAGCAACGTTCCCTGACCATTTAAATGAGGAGCAGCGTATTACCAACGATTTAGTGGAATTGGGAGAATTAGCAAAAACTCCAGAAGCAAACATCATCAAGCTACCCAATATCAGTGCTTCTATACCGCAACTCAAAGCGGTTATCGCTGAACTTCAAGCTGCAGGTTTCGCTGTACCGAACTACCCGGAAAACACTACCACTACAGAGGAAAAAGACATTAAAGGCCGCTACGATAAAATCAAAGGTTCTGCTGTGAATCCTGTTCTTAGAGAAGGAAACAGTGACCGCCGCGCCCCAAAAGCCGTTAAAAATTACGCACGCAAACATCCCCACAGTATGGGCGAGTGGTCTGCTGAAAGCGCGAGTCATGTGAGTAGCATGTCTGAAGGCGATTTTTACGGAACAGAGACCAGTAACACTCTTGAAGAGGATTGTACTGCCGAAATTAGATTTACAAAAACCACTGGTGAGGTTGAAATTCTAAAGGATTCACTTCCCTTACTTGCAGGCGAGATTATAGATACAGCCACTATGAACATGGCGAAGCTAAAAGCATTTTTAGCCGAGCAAGTAGCGGATGCAAAAGCCAAAGGTGTATTGTTTTCGCTGCACATGAAAGCCACGATGATGAAGGTCAGTGACCCGATCATGTTCGGAGCAGCTGTCGAGGTGTTTTTTAAAGATGTATTCTTAGACTATGCTAAAGATTTTGCTGATTTAGGCATCGATGTTCGCAACGGATTGGGAGATATTTATGCAAAAATTGGCCAATTGCCAGAGGCTAAACGTCAAGAAATAGAATTGGCTCTAGAGTCGGCCATTACAAATGGCCCAGACCTAGCGATGGTCAATTCAGATAAAGGGATTACCAACCTTCACGTACCGAGCGATGTTATCATCGATGCATCAATGCCTGCGATGATTCGGACTTCAGGAAGAATGTGGGATAAGGACGGTAAAGCACGTGATACAAAGGCAGTCATTCCAGACCGTTCTTACAGCGGAATTTACCAAGCCACCATCGATTTCTGTAAGGTAAATGGTGCGCTCGACCCCACCACGATGGGATCTGTGAGTAACGTTGGTTTAATGGCACAGAAAGCAGAAGAATACGGTTCACACGACAAAACCTTCCAGATGCAACATGCTGGTCGCGTAGAGGTCGTGGTTGGAGATAAGGTAGTGTTGAGTCAAGAGGTAAATTCCGGCGATATATTCCGCATGTGTCAGGTTAAAGACGCCCCTATTAAAGATTGGGTAGGACTAGCAGTACGTCGTGCTCGTGCGACACAAATGCCGGCCGTTTTTTGGCTGGACGATGAACGTGCACACGACCGTGAGTTGATTAAAAAAGTTGGCGCCTACCTTCCAGAGTACGATACAGATGGCTTAGACTTGTTCATTATGTCGCCGATCGAAGCTACTACCTTTAGTTTGGAGCGCATTGTTCAAGGATTGGATACCATTTCTGTTACAGGAAACGTATTGCGCGATTACCTCACTGATCTCTTCCCTATTCTCGAGGTCGGTACATCCGCTAAAATGCTCTCCATCGTTCCTTTGATGAACGGCGGTGGATTATTTGAGACGGGTGCCGGTGGATCTGCACCA
>Ga0315330_10000793_pt1 | contig 20631 bp, 15 predicted proteins | sample M140m34915metaG_FD_203453 | JGI IMG/M metagenome (GOLD analysis project Ga0315330, IMG submission 203453) | Ammonia-oxidizing marine archaeal communities from Monterey Bay, California, United States - M1 40m 34915 | ecosystem: Environmental > Aquatic > Marine > Intertidal zone | place: USA...
TAATAAGTATTTTAGCTTTATTGTTGATTACCTTGATATTAACTGTGAGAGGCTTAGTAGGAATATCTGGTCAAACAATGTTTAAATTGATTATATTATGCTATTTTCTTATAAATTTTTCTTACTTTGGTGTAAAGTTCTTATATTGATATGAAAATAAAAAATTTAAATATAAATTCTAATATTTTTCTGGCTCCCATGTCAGGAATATCAGACTTTCCTTTCAGAGAAGTAGTAAAAAAATTTAGACCTGGATTAGTCTTTTCTGAGATGATTGCGAGTAGAGCTCTAATAGAAAAAAACAAAAAAACTATAAAAATGATTAAGAAAGATAGTAACGATGTTTCAGCAACTCAAATCGCAGGTTGTGATCCAGTAGTTATGGCTGATGCTGCAAAAATCTGTGAAGATAATGGTGCAGATATTATAGATATTAATATGGGTTGTCCTGTAAAAAAGGTCGTAAATGGTTATGCGGGTTCTGCTTTAATGAAAGATGAAAAACTGGCATATAAAATAATTGAATCTGTAGTTAATGCTGTAAGAGTGCCTGTTACTCTCAAAATGAGAAAAGGATGGGATGATGAATATTTAAATGCTCCCTTAATGGCACGGAATGCAGAACAATTGGGAATTCAGATGATAACCATCCACGGAAGAACAAGGTGTCAAATGTTTAAGGGAAAGGCAGATTGGAAATTTATTTCTAAGGTCAAAAATTCAGTTAAAATTCCTGTACTTGTAAATGGTGATGTTAAAAATCACCTAGATTTTGTTGAATCACTTAAACAATCAAATGCTGATGGTGTTATGGTCGGAAGAGGTGCCTATGGTAAACCATGGATCTTTGATGAATTAAGAACAAAAAAGTCTGAATATAGAATATCTGAAAAATTAAGAAAACAGATTATTCTTCAACATTTTGATATGAATCTTCATCATTATGGTAATGATATTGGAATTAAAAACTTTAGGAAACACTTGGGATGGTATTCAAAATGTATCAATAATTCATGCGAGTTTAGAATGAAAGTCAATTCTTCTGAAAATCAAACAATTATAAAAAAAATGATAAATGATTTCTTCTAGAATATTTAATGTCAAAATTTATTAAAGAAAAATATTTCCATAATCTATTTGATTATTTTACAGAACCTATTCTTACAATTGACAAAAACTCATTCGTTATAAAATATTGTAATACAGAATTCGAGAATATGATTGGTAAAAGTTTCAAGTATTTAGAAGATAAATATCTTGATAAAGTTATCAGTAAAAATCTTTTTTTTTTAAGTAATCTAAAAGATATTTCTGAAAAAAATAGAAATTTTATTATTAAAGATAGAATAAAATTTAAAGAAGATGAATTTGAAGTAAAATGTATTATTTTTGAAGAAAAAGATCCATATTTATCTCTTTTTTTTCTTAAGGTTGAGAAGGAAAATAAATTTAGTCTTATAGATCAGAATATTAAGTTCCTAAATGATATTTTAGCAATTTTAAGTCATGAAGTTAATAATCCTATAACAACCATAAAAATTGCCACGGACCTATTAAGAAAGAAACAATCTAATGATGATGAAGAATTGTTTGAAATAATAAAAAAAGAAGCTGACAGAATAAAATCGTTATTTGAAAATTTCAATATTTTTAATAATGATAATTTAAAGAAAGCTAGTGAAAATATCCATGAAATTATAAGATACTCTTTGATAAAATTTAAGGAAAATAATTTCCGAACACCTATAATAGAAGAATTTGATCCCTCTCTACCAAATATTAAAGTCCATAGAGAATCTTTACTACAAGTTTTTGATAATATAATTAAAAATTCTTTTGAGGCTTCAACAAATAAAACAAATTCATTTGTAAAAATTTCAACTAAATTTATTGAAGGAGAAAGGATAAAGATTCCAAATATTGCTAAAAAAGTAAAAAAAAATTATATTTCTGTGTCTATCACTGATAATGGAACAGGCGTAGACCCTCGAGAAATAAATAAATTATACCTTCCTTTTTACACAAAAAAAAAGAAAGGTTCTGGGATTGGTTTATTTTTAGTTAAAAAAATAATTAATGACCATGAAGGAGATATAAGTATAAAATCAATAAATGGTTTGACAAGGGTTGATATTAATTTGCCTATATAGATGAATATGGAAAAAAGAATTTTAATTGTTGATGATGATTTTTCTCTAAGAAAAGTTATGACGAAAGCTTTAAGTAGTAAAGAACTTTATGTCAAAAGTGTTTCTTCAATTTCTGAAGCGTGGGTTCGTGTAAGTAATGAGAGTTTTGATTTAATAATTTGTGATGTTATGTTACCTGATGGGGATGGACTTGAGCTTGTAAAAAAAATAAAAGATAAAGATAAAAATCAGAAAATAATCATTATCTCTGCTCAAAATAATATTATTACAGCAATTAAAGCTGATGAATTAAAAGTATTTGAATACTTACCTAAGCCTATTGATCTTAACGACCTTATAATTGCGGTAAATCAGTCACTAAAAGCTAAAAGTAAACAAACTAAATCAGATATCAATTTTGATTTTAATAATGAGCTACCAATGATTGGCAGCTCAGCTGTAATGCAAAATGTTTATAAAAATATTGCTAAAATCACAAAAACAAATTTTTCAGTTCTTATAACTGGAGAATCAGGAACTGGAAAAGAATTAGTAGCTCAGACAATACATAATTTTAGTGCTAGGACTGACTCTCCTTTTGTAGTTATTAATATGGCATCACTTCCTGAGAATTTAATAGAAAGTGAGCTTTTTGGATATGAAAAAGGAGCATTTACAGGAGCTGAAAAAAGAACATTAGGTTTTTTTGAAAAAGCGTCAGGAGGTACATTATTTCTAGATGAAATCGGTGACATGCCTATTGACATACAAGCAAGATTACTACGTGTTCTTCAATTTGGTGAATTTTCCAGAGTAGGTGGAAGAGAACAAATTAAGATAGATGTAAGAATAATATCTGCAACTAATAAAAATCTTCTAGAGTCAATCGACCAAGGAACCTTTAGGGAAGATTTATTCTACAGATTAAATGTTATTAATGTAGATTTACCTCCTTTAAGAGAAAGAGATGAAGATGTACTATCATTAGCTAATCACTTTATAACTAAATATTCATCTAGTACAAAACAATTTGATGAAAGTGCTATCAAAGTCCTCAAAGAATACAGTTGGCCTGGTAATATCAGAGAACTTGAGAATTTAATAAAACGAATATCTGTTTTATCAACAGAAAATTTAATTGATAGATATATTATCGAAAATATGTTGAGCCTAAATTATAATGAAAGAAATAATCAAAAGATAAAAAATCTAAATAAAAAAGAAAGTCTTAAATCATACCTAGAAAACTTTTTTGAAGAATTTTATAGTTCTATTGGAAGTGATGATAGTGAGTTGAATTTGTATGATAAGTTTTTAACTGAATTTGAAAAACCAGTTATTATTAAAACCTTAAAATATTGCAATGGAAATCAGATGAAAGCATCTAAGATGTTAGGGATTAATAGAAATACCTTAAGAACAAAAATTTCAAAGTATAAAATTCCAAATAAATTCGGAAAAAAGTAATGTTAACTTATTTGAAGAATTTTTTTAAAAATATAAATAAAAGTAATTTTGTATTTTTAACAATCTTTTCTATTTCATTTGTATTGAGTTTTTTATTATTTATTATTTTAATTGGAAGCTTTCCAAATTTAGAACAGGTTGAAAATGTATCATCTCTAATTCAAATAAATTTTATTTTAGTTTTAATTTTAATAATAATTTCTATAAAAAAAATAATAGATATATTTTATCTTCAAAAACTTAAATCTAAATTTAAAATAAAAATTACGTCACTTTTTATTTTTATAACACTTATTCCTGCTTTTCTTATAACCGTTTTCTCATTTATTTTTTTTGATCAAGGTTTAAAAATTTGGTTTAATGAAAAAATAAAAGAGGTGATTGTTGGTTCTAAGGAAATATCAGAATCTTACTTTAATGAGCATACAAGTAATATAAAAAATGACATTTTATTTATCAAGAACGAAATTAGTAATGAGAAAATAGTTTTTTTTACTGATAAAATTAGACTTTCTGAATATATAAAATATTTTGTTGAAATCAAAGATTTAGATGAAGCAATAATTTTTGAAAGTTCTGGTCAATTATTAGCAAAAGTAGGAACTTTCTTGATTGAATCTGAGTCAGCCCCCCCCCTCTGGTCATTTATTATTGCTGATGAAGGAAATATTGCTGTTTTTCCCAATAAAGAAAGTACTAAAGTACGCGCTTTAATTAAATTACAAAGAGCAATTCCAACATACCTTTACATAGGTAAAAATGTTGATTCAAATGTATTATCTCGTGTAGAATCTGTAAATCTTACCGCTATGGAATATTCGAATTTAACTAAGAAATTAGATAAGTTTCAAATGCAATTTAATGAATTATTTTTAGCAATAAATTTTCTAATGATATTATTATCAATTTGGTTTGGTTTAAGATTCTCTGGTAAATTAATTGAACCAATAATGGAAATAATTTCGGATTCTGAAAAAATAATTGACAATGATTTTTCGTCAAGAATTAGAGTTTTCGAAGATAAAAATGAATTTAATATATTATCTAATGTATTAAATAAAATGCTTGATAAATTAAATGAACAAACAGCTAAATTGTTTAAAGCTAAAGAAATAATTAATTTAAGAAGGAAGTTTACTGAAAAGATTATAAATGAAGTAAGTACAGGAATAATTCACTTAGATTTAAATAATAATGTTACAATTTGGAATAAAAAATCTCAGGAAATATTTAATTACGAAGTAAAAAAGAATTTTCTGAAAAAAAATAAAGATATAAGTTCTATTATAAAAAAATTTCACAATAATGAACTTAAAAATAATGAAATACAATTAAAAAAGATATCAAATAATCAACTTAAAATTATAAATATTAAAATCTCAGAACTTATTGAAAAAAAAAAATTAAATGGATTAATATTGAGTATTGATGATGTTACAGAATTAGTTACAGCACAAAAACATGCAGCCTGGTCTAATGTTGCAAGATATATTGCACATGAAATAAAGAACCCTTTAACTCCAATTAAACTTTCAGCTCAAAGATTAGAAAAAAACATAAAAAATAATAAAAATTTAGTTGACTGTACTGAGACCATAAAAAGACAAGTAAATAATATTCAGAACCTAGTGTCAGAATTTTCTAATTTTGCACGTATGCCTGAAAGTAAATTTGAAAATCATAAGTTACATGAAATTATTAATTCACAAATTAATTCACTAAAAATAATCGATGATAATATCAAAGTTAAATACAATAATAACGCTAAGGAGATAAAGCTTGATTGTGATTACAATCAACTTAGTCGAGTTTTTTTAAATATATTAAAAAACTCATATGAATCTCATTCTGAAACTCAAAAATTAATATCAGTAAAAGTAAAAGAAGATAATAATGCTGTAAATATATTAATAGAAGATAACGGAATAGGATTTGGAGAGAATAGGGATAAACTATTTGAACCTTATATTACAAGCAAAGCAGATGGGACTGGGCTTGGCTTGGCAATATGTAAAAAAATAATAGAAGATCATGAAGGAGAAATATATTTAATGAACAGTGATGATTATGGTGGCGCGTGTGTAAAAATTAAATTATACAAAGTAAGTTAAATGAATAATTTTAAAGAAATTTTAATAATTGATGATGAAATTGATATTTGCAGGCAATTATCAGGACTTCTAAATGATCTAGGTTATAACACAACATATTCTATAACATCTGAGAAAGGTTTAGACCTTTTTAAAGAAAAGAATTTTTCGCTTGTTCTTTTGGATATATGGCTAAATAATTCAAAGTTTGACGGTTTTCAAGCTTTAGATAAAATTAAAAATATTAACCCTGATATTCCTGTAATAATGATAAGTGGTCACGGTAATATTGAAACAGCCGTTAATTCAATCAAAAAAGGAGCTTACGACTTTGTCGAAAAACCTTTTGATAGTGACATTCTAATTTTTAAAATAAAAAAAGCCCTTGAAACATTATTTTTGAAAAGAAAACTCAATAATTTTGCACAAGTAAGAAAGAATTTAAGTTTAGTAAATGTTTCCAAATCATCAAAAGATCTTTCTGAATTTATTGATAAGAATGCTAAAAATGATTCAAATATTTTTATTCATGGTGATAAGGGAAGTGGTAAACAGTTTTCAGCAACAATCATACATAGCAAGTCGTACAGGTCTAATAAAAATTTTAAAATTATAGACTGTAATCAAAAAAGTCATGACTTTGAGGTTGAGTTTTTCGGTAAAGAAGAAAATAAGGTTGTTGAAATACCTGGAATATTAGAGGATGTAAACTACGGCACTTTATATTTAAAAAATATTGATAAAATTCAAGATACCACTCAAGGAAAATTACTAAGAATTCTTGAAGAAAAAAGATATTCGAGGATAGGTTCATTTTCTCCAATAAACTTGAATTTAAGAATAATTGCTTCCTCAACTAAAAATTTAATGCATTTTTCTAAAATTATTAGAAAAGAATTACTAGAAAAACTTAATTTTGCAGAACTAAGAATACCCAGCCTTCATGAAAGAATAGAGGACTTCCCTGGCCTTGTTGAGATATTTGTAAACCAGATTACAAGAAAAACAAATTTAAGTCACAAAAAAATATCCGATGAACTTTTAAATATTTTATATGAAAATAATTTCTTTACGAATGTTTCTCAGCTTGAAAAATTTATAGAATGGCTTATTTTAATGTTTGATAAGCGAAAAGAAAAACTGATTACTCACGAACTCTTGAATGATTTGTTTTCTTCGGCAATTGATTTAAACTTTAAAAAATCAAACGTATCTAAAGATAATGATGAAATGTTCAACCTTAAAATAAAGGAGGCAAGAGATAATTTTGAAAAGAAGTTTTTAATGTACAACCTTGAAAAATTTAAATATAAGTTATCACTAGTTGCAACAAAGATTGGTATGGAGAGAACAGCACTATATAGAAAAGTTAAATCTATGAAAATTGATATGGATACAAAATAATGAAGATAATTGTATGTGGCGCAGGAGAAGTTGGTTCTAATATTGCTAAGCAGTTAGTTTATGAAGATAATGATGTCACAATCATTGATGAATCGGAACCATTATTAAGAAAGTTGAACCAAAATTTAGATTTAAAGAGTATTTGTGGTAAACCATCACATCCAGAAGTTTTGGAGAGCGCTGGAGCAGATGAAGCTGATATGATTATTGCTGTATCTGATAATGATGAGTCAAATATTATAAGCTGTGAGTTAGCCAATCATTTATTTAAGATTCCCTTAAAAGTTGCAAGAATAAAAGAATCAGGTTATTTGAAACCTAAGTATCAGGAAAATCTTTTTGTAAGTGGAAAAATTGATGTTGATGCAATAATTTCTCCAGAACTTGAAGTCGCAAAAGATTTTATAAGAAAATTAAATACCCCTGGTGCTTTTGATTCTTTTTATCTAGGCAATAAAGTAGCTAGAATAATTGGAATATCTGTAGATGAATCCTGTCCAATTATAAATACCCCGTTAAGAATGTTGCCAGGTATATTTTCAGGACTTGACGTAAAGATACTCTCTATATTTCGCAAAAATGAGCTAATAACACCATCAGGAAAAATGGAAATATATCCTGGAGATGACATATATATTTGTATAAGAAATAATGATTTACTCAGGGCATTAAGAGTTTTTGGTATTAAATTTCAAGAAAATAGAAAGATTATAATATTAGGTGCTGGTAATATTGGATTAAATATAATTAAAATATTAGAAAGTGATTACCCTGATATAAGTTGTAAAATTATTGATAATAATATTAATACAACTAAAAAGATTGCAAATAATTTATCTAATCAGAATACTATATTATGTGGTGATGCTTTAGATACTAAACTTCTAAAAGAAGCTGGTGCAGAGGATGCAGAGGCAATTATTAGCGTTACAGATGATGATGAAGTTAATATATTTGGTTCAATCCTAGCCAAAGATCTTGGTTGTAAACGTTCAATGGCTATTGTTAGTAATCATAATTATAGAAATCTTAATAAAAGACTTAACTTAGATATAATGGTAAATCCAGGTAATATTACTACATCAGCAGTTCTTCAATATGTAAGGCGAGGAAAAGTGAAGGAAATACATGATTTTGGTAATGATAGAGGTGAGATTATGGAAATTGAGATTTTACCTACTACTAAATTCGCTGATCAAAAAATTTCTGATCTTACAATTCCAGAAGGAGTTGTTATAGGTGGTATTGTAAGAAACGAAGAGTTAATATTTCCTGATGAAAATACGATTATTTATGTGAAAGATAAACTTATAATATTTTCCGACCCTTCTTCGATAAAAGAAATTGAGAAATATTCTGAAGTTAATATAGAATTTTTTTAATGGAAATATTTTACGTAAATGGTTCCTTTAGGAATAAAAACAACGCTAATATTTCAGTTCAGGACAGAGGGTTCAATTTTAGTGACGGCGTTTATGAATTGATTTCTTTCAAGAAAAGAAAAATAATTCTATTCGAAAGACATCTTGAACGTTTAAAATCGTCACTTATTTCCTTAGGCATTAAGCAACCATTTACTAATTACCTAACACTTAGAATTATAATAGACAAACTGATAAATCTAAATAATTTAGATAACGGTTATATTTATATACAAATAACAAGAGGTTCAGCAAAAAGAAATCATATTTTTTCAGACAATTTAAAACAAAATATAGTTTTATTCTTGATACCAGAAAAAAATATTGAGAACATAAAAAAAGGTGTTGAAGTTATAACCTCAAGGGATATTAGATGGGGAAGATGCGATATAAAATCTATTTCATTATTACCCAATATTTTATCAAAACAAAAAGCTCATCTGAATGGTTTATATGAAACTTGGCAAATCAAGGATAAATTAATTACAGAAGGGACTACTTCAAATGCCTTTATCGTTGATAAAGAGGAAAACATTAGAACCCATCCTAAATCTCCAAATATACTTGGAGGTGTTACAAGAGAGGTTGTGATCAATCTAGCTAAGAAGTGTAGATATAAAGTAATTGAAAAACCCTTTAGTATTAATGATATAGTTAAATGCAAAGAAGCTTTTTTAACTAGTACTACAGTAAAAATATTACCAGTTATCAAAATTGATGAATTTGAAATCAATAATAAAAAGATTGGTAAAATTACTCAGAACTTAATAAATAAAATTAGTGACTATATAAAAGAAAATGATTGAACAGGATATAATTGTATTAAATCCTTATCTAAAAGATTCTAGAAGCGAAAAGTCAAACAGATTAAAGGAAGCTGAAGAGCTTGTGAAGGCTATAAACCTAAATTGTATTTTTTCACAATCAGTGGGCTTGATTAGTATCAATCCAAAAACCTACTTAAACTCAGGTTTTGTTAGAATGTTAGAACAAAAGGCTAAAAATATAAAAGTTGAACTAGTGTATATAAATGTAAATTTATCGCCTATACAACAGAGAAATTTAGAAAAAATAATAAATTGTAAGGTGATAGATAGAACAGGTCTGATCTTAGAAATTTTTGGTTCTCGAGCAAGATCTAATGAAGGCAAATTAAGCGTTAATTTAGCAAGTCTTGAGTTCCAAAAAAGTAGACTTGTCAGATCATGGACACACCTTGAAAGACAAAGAGGAGGTGCGGGTTTTATGGGTGGACCAGGGGAAAAGCAAATTGAATCTGATAAAAGACAAATCACTGAACAAATTAATAGGTTAAAGAAGAAAATTGAGAAAATTAATAATATAAGAGTAAATCAAAGGTCTAGAAGGATAAAAAATAATACCCCGATAGTTTCATTAGTAGGTTATACAAACAGTGGTAAATCAACACTTTTTAATTTATTGACTAAGTCTAATGTATTATCTAAAAATATGCTTTTTGCTTCTCTAGATTCTACAATAAGACGTACTAGAATTAATGAAATAAATTTAGTTTTTGTGGATACGGTAGGTTTTATTAGAGATTTACCTACGAATCTAATAGATGCTTTTAAATCGACATTAGATGAAATTGTTAATTCAGATATTATATTACATGTGAGAGATCTTTCTGATGACGAATATCTATTACACAAAAAAGAGGTTTTAAAGATCCTTAGTGAAATCGGAGTCAAAGAGGATGATAAAAGAATAATAGAAGTAAATAATAAATTTGATTTAGTTGCTAATGAATATCAAGTAGAACAAATAGGAGAAGAAAATATAATTACTTCTGCGTTGTCTGGACAAGGAATCAGTAATTTGAAAATAAAAATAACAGGTAAACTTAGCTCACTTTATAAAGATACATATTTACTTAAGGAGTCTTATAAGACTTGATGTATCATCTTTATCATAACCTAATTTTATAAGTTTTTTGTAGTATTTTTTTATTATCCAGGTATTAGGTAATTTTTCTTTATTTTTGAAACTATCAAATACTAGATTTAAATCCTTCAGCATAAGTTTATTCATAAAACCAAAATTGAATTTATTGTTAAGCATTGTATGACCTCTATTATCTAACTGCCATGATTGACCAGCTCCATTCGAAATTACATTTATCAATCTTTTTGTATCTAATTTTTTTATTTTAGCAAAGTTTAAACCCTCAGCTAGTCCTTGGATAACACCAGCAACACAAATTTGGTTTACCATTTTAGTTAACTGACCGTTACCACTTTCACCCATGTAAATACATGATTTAGAGTAAAATTTTGTTATCTTTTCTATATTGTTAAATCTTTGCTTACTACCACCTACCATTAGTGATAATTTTCCTTCCTTGGCACCAATTTCTCCACCACTCATTGGTGCATCAAAGAAATAGGCTTTTTTTAAAAGACATTTTCTATAAATTTCCTTTGATATCATTGCTGACGATGTTGTGTGATCAATTATAATTGTTTTTTTTCTAATCCCTGCTAATAGTCCATTCTTTGATAAAAATATAAATTTCAAATCCTTATCATTTCCAACACAAGATATTATGACATCTGAATTTTCTGCTATTTCTTTATACGATTTATAAACATTAATTTTACTTTTATTTTTTTTAATAAAGTTTTTTGTATTTTTTGATTTTCTTGAAATTATATTAAAATTTTGTGATATATTTAGTAAATGAGTAGCTATATGCTTGCCCATAATACCTATTCCAATAAAACCAATATTTAACTTATTCATAACTAAATTTTAATTCATTATTTTTAGAAAAAATATTTACAGTTTTATCCTCTAGACTTTTATTTGATAAAATAGATAGAGCAAGCTCATCAATTATATGTGTTTGAATAACTCTTTTAAGTGGTCTGGCACCATATTCTGATGAAAACCCTTCTTCAGCTAACCATTCTTTAGCAGTAATGTCTACTTTTAGTCTGATTTTTCTTTCTTTAAGAGTATTAGAAAGATTCTTTATTTGTATATTAATAATATTATAAATTTCATTCTTCGTTAGTCTATTAAAAATAATTATATCATCTATTCTATTCAAAAATTCAGGTTTGAATTTAGTTTTGACTTGATCCATCATCTTTTCTTTCGTAAAGACTTCAATTTCATTCTTTTGATCATCTGAGAAATTTATAAGTTCAGCTCCAATATTTGATGTCATTACAATGAGAGTGTTTTTAAAATTGACAGTACGACCATTTGAGTCTGTTAATCTTCCTTCATCAAAGACTTGTAGTAACAAATTAAAGATATCTGAATGGGCCTTTTCGATTTCATCAAGAAGAATAACCTGATAAGGTTTTCTTCTAATTGACTCAGTTAGCATTCCTCCAGTTTCATGGCCAACATAACCTGGGGGAGAACCAATTAGTTTAGAAACAGAGTGTTTCTCCATTAACTCCGACATATCAATTCTAAAAAGTGACTTATTATTTTCAAAAAGATATGCAGCTATTGCTTTAGTTAATTCAGTTTTACCAACACCCGTTGGACCTAGGAAAAGAAATATTCCTAGAGGTCTATTAGGGTCTTGAATGCCAGCTCTGGATCTTAATACACATTTAGAAATTATTTCGATAGCCTTATGTTGTCCCACTACAATTTCTTTTAGTTCTTTTTCCATATTTATAATCTTTTCTTTTTCACCTTCGAGCATTTTAGATATAGGAATACCTGTCATCTTTGAGATTACTTCCGCGATTTCCTTAGAGGTAACCTCTTTACTCAAAAATATTTTGAGTTCTTTATTGGATTCAAGTTTAACTAATTCTTTTTCTAAATCAGGTATTTTAGAATAAGCTAGTTCACCCGCTTCGGATAATTTTCCATCTCTTTGTAAGATACTCAGCTTACTTTTGTTTTCATCAATAATTGTTTTTAATCTTTGAATATTGATTATATTTTCTTTTTCATTCCTCCAGTTGTTATTTAATTTAATGAATTTTTCATTTAGTTTTTTAATTTCATCGTTAAGGTCAATACTTCTTTCTTGAGATTTTTTATCATTTTCTTTTTTTAAACTTTCAAATTCAATTTTATTTTGGATTATTTTACGTTCAACTTGGTCTAATTCTTCTGGTTTTGAATCTATCTGTAACCTTATTCTTGAGGCAGCCTCGTCCATTAAGTCTATAGCTTTATCTGGTAAAAACCGATCATTTATATATCTTTGAGACAACTCTACAGCTGAAATAATAGCAGAATCAAGTATTTTAACACCATGATGTAATTCATATTTTTCTTTTAATCCTCTGAGTATTGAAATAGAATTTTCAGTTGTAGGTTCTTCTACTATGATTTGTTGAAATCTTCTAGCTAGTGCTGCATCTTTTTCAATATTTTCTCTATATTCATTTAATGTTGTTGCTCCAATACAATGTAATTCGCCTCTAGCTAATGCTGGCTTAAGTAAATTAGAGGCATCCATTGCACCCTCTGCTTTACCAGCACCAACTAAGTTATGAATTTCGTCAATAAATAATATTATTGAATCTTGGTTTGCATTAATTTCTGAAAGAATTGATTTTAATCTCTCTTCAAATTCACCCCTAAATTTTGCTCCTGCAACTAAAGCTCCTAAATCTAATGAAATAAGTTTTTTATTTTTTAATGAATCAGGGATATCATTATTTATTATTCTTATAGCTAACCCCTCAGCAATTGCCGTTTTACCAACTCCAGGTTCACCTATTAGTATAGGATTATTTTTAGTTCTTCTAGATAAAACTTGGATACTTCGTCTTATTTCTTCCTCTCTGCCAATAACAGGATCAAGTTTTCCCTCTCTTGCAAGGTTTGTTAGATCTATAGAGTATTTATCAAGTATTTTACCTTCTATATTGGAATTATTACTACTAATAGTTTTTCCTTTTCTTACATATAATATCGATTCTTTAAGTTTATCAGCATCCAAGTTAATAGTACTAAGAATGTCGTTTAAATTTTTATCTATTAAGATTGTCGTATAAAAAAGAATTTCAGGTGATACAAATTTATCATTAAATTTTTTTTTAATTTCCTTAGATTCCTCAAAAACTTTTACTAATTCATTAGAAAAAAAAATATTTAAATTTTGTCCAGAAATTTGTGTAATTTTCTTTAGATTTTCTTCTATTATATTCCTCAACTTCACTTGTTCAATATTACAGTGATCTAAAATTTCTTTAAGAAACTCGTTATTTTCGTTTAAAATGCAATATAGAAGATGTATAGGTAAAATTTGTTGATGATTCAGCGAAATTGCTTTATTTTGAGCATCGTTAATTAATAATTTTGATTTTTCGTTAAATTGCTCGAAATTCATATATTAAATTTATTTTAAATACTAAAAAGCGCAAGTATTTTGGGAACAAACTTTGAATAAAGAATTTAATAAACTGCCTTTAGATGGGATAATTATTTTAGACCTAACAAATGTGTTATCTGGACCATTTGCTACTTTGATATTAAAAGATTTAGGAGCCAAGGTAATTAAAGTTGAAAAGCCTGGTGGAGACGACTCAAGGTCGTTTGGCCCTTTTTTAAATAATAAATCATGTTACTTTATTTCATTAAATAGAGGAAAAAAAAGTATCTCTCTCAACTTAAAAATTAAAGAAGATAAATTAATATTTAAAAAACTATTATCTATAACTGATGTATTGATTGATAATTTTAGACCTGGTGTTTTAGAAAAATTAGGGTTTTCATGGAATTATCTTTCAAAAACATATCCTAAGCTAATTCATAGTAAAATTTCAGGATTTGGAGAGACTGGCCCACTTAAAAATTCGCCTGCATATGATATTATTGTTCAAGCAATGGGTGGTTTGATGGGTATAACAGGTGATGATAAAAACTTTTATAGAGTTGGCACCTCCATTGGTGATATTGCAGCTAGTCTTTTTTGTGTAATAGGAATACTGAGTCAGCTGATAAGAAGAAATAAAACAAATAAAGGATCAAAACTTGATTTAAGTATGCTTGATTGTCAGGTATCAATTCTAGAAAATGCAATAACTAGATTTTCTACAGAAAAGAAAAACCCAACCCCACTTGGTAACGATCATCCTTCGATTACACCATTCGGATGTTTTAAAACTAAAAATACGGCAATAGTCATCGCTATAGGAAATGACAAGTTATTTAAAAAATTTTGTGAGATTATTGGTGATAAAAAGATTCCATTTGAAAAGATGTTTATTTCAAATAAGAATAGAAACATAAATAAAATGCAACTAAGAAAAAGAATTGAAAAACAGTTGATGAAAAAAGGAAGTGTTTACTGGTTAAAAACCTTAAATAAAAATGGAATCCCTTGTTCAAAAATAAATAAAATAAGTGATGTGATAAATAATCCACAAATAATTAATAGAGGAATGATTTTTAATTACTCCGATAAGGATATTAAAAATTTAAAATTATCTGACACTCCATTCAAATTTAATTTTTATAAATCACATAAAAAAAAAGAAGTAGCTCCTGAATTAAATGAGAATAAAAAAGAGATACTTAAAATGTTACTAGATTAATTAGTCCCAGGGCCCTTTTTTACGAAGTAGAATTGATTTTCCTTTAACAAATTCCCTTTTTTTCTTTTTTAAAATAATGCAATAAATTAAGCCAAATAAAAACCCACCAATATGGGCTAACCATGCAACATTAGATTCCTGATTACTTAAATTTATAAATTGATAGAAGAACCAAAATATTAGTAAGGCGAAAGCAGGAACCCTAATAGTAAAAAAAATTAAGAATGGTAAAAGGACTACAATTTTAGCTTTTGGAAATAAATATAAATAGGCTCCAAGAACTCCGGCAATTGCACCTGAGGCACCAACAACAGGAATATTTGAATCTATATCAAAAATGAACTGACTTAAATTTGCGAAAATACCAGCACTTAGGTAAAATATTAAAAACTCTTGATGACCAAACTCATCTTCAACATTATCAGCAAAAATCCATAAATATAACATATTTCCTAAAAGATGAATCCAGCCACCGTGGATAAATAAAGATGTTATTAATGATAGAAATGGATTAAAAGTATTAAAAGTATTAAAAGTTTCATAGCTTAACAATGATTTAGGTTTAAAGCCAAAGTAATTAATAATAAAAGCATTAGTGTTTGTTGATATTTGTATAAAGAAAACTAAACTACAAATTATTAAAATTAGAAAACTAATATAGCTCTTTGTTTTTGTTTTATTTTCATCATATAAAGGAATCATGATTTTAAAGTCTTTCTATAATAAATTTACTATTACCTATTATAATTAATTTTGTATTCTTTTCCTTTAAGCCTTTCATAAACTCTCTAGATTTTACATTTAAACCTCCGGTGTATGTTCCGAAGGATGGAAGAATACAAAACCTTTTACCTAACACGAAACATTTATAATAATAACTAAGTTTATTAACTTTAAGTGCATATTTTGGATGATAATGACCCGATAATTCAAATAGATTTTTTTTATTTGAATCATTTTTAATATGTGTAAAGAAAAAGTCTTTTTCGCTGTAAGTGTCTATAAAATTTCCTTCTAAGTGATTAATATTTATCAAAGATTTATCATGATTACCAAGAATCCATATGAAATTATATTTTTTAACTAAGATATTTATTCTACTCAATATTTTGTGATTAATATTTTCAAGAGAATTGAACTCATGAACATTATCGCCTAATGCAATTACTCTATTGGGTCGAAAAAGGTTTATAATTTCTTCAAGTTTATCAATTGTATCGTCAATATCATAGGGAGGAACATTAAATCCTTTTTTTATAAAACTAAACCCTTTTCCTAAATGTAAGTCTGAGATAACTAATAGCTTTAGGCTATTTATAAAAATACCACCATATTTATGAAATGTTAGAGTTTGATCATTAATTTCATAATTAATAGATATCATTTAAATAGGACCATTTATTTTAAATTTTGACTTCTCATTTATTAAGGATATTGAAAATTGTGAATATCTATTTAGCTTCTTAAAAAGATAATCTGAGTTAAAAAATTTATTTAACTGATTTGTTCTCATAAAATGATTTTTAACTTCTTCTTCAGTAATTTTCATTAAAATGTGTTCAGGTTCGTACTTTAAAAGTGTATCAAAAATATTATCACTATTAATAAAATTATTTTTTCGTTTGTTTATTTGATTTTTTGGTAACAAACCACTTATATAAGAAATTTCTTTAAAAATCTTTTTTGCAAGATGTGTATTCATAAATTCAATTTCTCTAAATTTAAAATTAAAGAAACTATCTATAATTTTTTTTAGTCCATTACATTTAGAATCTATATATAAACCAAAAGAGTAATCGTTCAAAACATAACTACTAGGTAATAATTTATTGTAAACAAGATGGTCACTTACTAGTTTTGATAATGTTTGATTTGTTTGACGCCCTAAAAAAGTATGAAAAAATAAATATTCTCCTTTTTCGTAAGGGAATAGTTCAATAAGAACAAGGTTTTTTTTAGGTATATCTGAGTCTTTTTTTTGTTTATATAAAAAGTTTTTCAATTCATCGGGAAAATCATGATTATTTGTTAGTATATCTAGAATTTCGTCTGATAAATTTGCGCCAAAAGACTGATTGGTTCCCCAGTATATTGGAACTATATTAGTTTTTTTTTTAAAACTTCTAACTAGGATTTGGTCTGATTCAATCGAAATACATTTAACAGTAATTCCAGAAAAATTAAATACATCTCCAGGCTTTAAAAAATTAACAAAATTCTGATCAACTTTACCTAATAGTTTTTTACCATTCCTTACTTTAATTAATTGTGAATCTATAATTGTCCCTATATTCATTAAAATATTAGTTCTAGTTTGATTATCATTAATAAAGTATTCACCTTTTTTGGTTTTGGTTAATTTCTTCCATCTATTATAATTGTTAAGGACATAGCCACCATCATAAATAAAATTGATTATTTCTAGAAGATTTTTGTAATCAAGATTCCTGTACGGATAAGCCTTCAATATTTCTTTGTAAATTGATTTACATTTAAAACCGTAATTACATGATAATGTAAGTAAATATTGGCAAAGAACATCCTTTGAACCCTTTTTTTCTTCAATAATATCATATGAACCTTTTTTTAATAAATTAATACATGCTTTAGTTTCAAAGTATTCAAATTTATTTGTTGGAACAAGAAAAGCTTTTGAAGTGCTGAAATACTTATGATTAGATCTCCCAACTCTTTGAACAAGTTTATTAACACTTTTAGGTGTTCCTATATGGATAATTTGATCGATATCTATCCAATCAATCCCCATTTCTAAAGAGGAGGTACAAATTATTGTATCTACTAAGTTGTTCCTCATTTTTTGTTCAGCCTCAACTCTTACTTCTTTTGACAAAGAGCCATGATGAATAACAATTTTTAAATCTTTATAATCAGAAAAAAGCTTCATAAAAAGTACTTCAGCCTGAGCTCTAGTGTTTACAAAAATTATTGTTCTTTTTTCTTTAAGTAATTTATAAATTTTATAGGACAAAAAGTTGCATGAATGACCATAATCAGGAATATTTGGTGAATACAATATTTTGATATTAATTTTTTTTTTATATTTGTTATTTATAACTTTTGTAACACCAGATATTGCAAGCCATTTTGATAGATAATTTTTATTATTTACATTGGGGGAAGATGCTATTATTTTTATTTTATCATTTAGAGATATAATTTTGGTCAATATTAATGAAATATGATCACCTCTTTTGGTATTAATAATTTCTGATAATTCATCAATTATAAAGTAATTAATATTTTTAAAAAAACTAAGAGAATCCTTTTTTGTCATAAGCAATGCTAATGACTCTGGTGTTGTTAACAAAATGTCAGGTTGATTCAAGAGTTGTTTGTTTTTTAAAGAATGGGATTCATCTCCTGTTCTTTTTCCTAAAGTAATTTTTAAATCAAAACTTGTAAATAGTTCAGTAAGATTCTTATAAATGTCAGTTATTAATGATTTTAAAGGTGCAACATAAATTATTTTTTCGTCACATCCATTTAATCTATTTTTAATTACTGGAAAAAAAGTTGTGATAGTTTTACCAGTTCCAGTATCTGAAAAAATTAAAAAACTCTTAAACTTTTCAGTTTCTAAATTTTTAAGAAACTCTTTTTGGTAATCATAAAGTTTCCATCCTTTTTCATCTAGGAAATCATTAAAATTTATTTTTTTTTGAAATTTATTCATTAAAAAAAAAGATAACAGTTAATATATTAATTTAGTTATGATTAAAGAAAATTCTAGCTTACTACAAAAAAAAAAAGAAGGATTATATTGTATTCCAGGTGGTTTTTTTATTGATCCACTTTTACCTGTTGATAAGGCATTAATTACACACGCACACACCGATCATGCTAGACCTAATAATAATCATGTTCTTGGGTTGATTGAAACTCTTGAAGTAATGAAAATAAGATATGGAGTTAACTATTCACAAAAACCTCAAGTTTTAAAATATAATCAAACATTAAAAATTGGAGACGTTTATGTTAAGTTTTTACCAGCAGGACATATATTAGGTAGCGCACAAATTCTTATTACATATAAAGGTTATAAAGTTTTAATTTCTGGGGATTATAAAAGAAGACCCGATAAAACATGCCTTGAATATGAGCCCGCAGATTGTCATACTTTCATCACTGAGGCTACATTTGGTTTGCCTATATTTAAACATCCAGATGATAAGGTCGAAATAAAAAAATTAATAGAATCACTAAAAATAAATAATAATTCTGTGCATTTAATAGGAGTTTATGCATTAGGAAAATGTCAAAGAGTCATTTCTCTACTAAGAGAAGCAGGTTACGATGACATTATATACTTACATAGTGCTTTGTCTAAAATCACTGAATATTATATTTCAAAAGATATTAAACTAGGAAAAATTAAAAATATAAAGGAAATAGATATATGTAATTTTAAGAACCAGTTAATTTTATGTCCTCCATCAGCTTTAAATGATAGATGGTCTAGAAAATTTAAAAAGGTAATAAAAGGTTATGTATCTGGTTGGATGAATATAAAACAGAGAGTTAAACAAAAAAACATCGAACTTCCAATAATTATTTCAGATCATTCAGATTGGTTTGAGATTATTAATACAGTTAAGGATAATAACCCTACGGAGGTACTTATTACTCACGGGAGGGAGGAAGCTCTAAATTATTATTTAAACTTAAATGGTTATAAATCAAAGGCTTTAAGTTTGTTAGGATTTGAGGATGAAGATGAATAAATTTAGTCAGCTCCTTGAAAATCTTTTAATAACTACTTCAAAAAAAAAAAAAATTAACTTACTTGTAAATTTTCTTAACGAGTCAAATTTATCAACAAAAGCCTGGACTCTAACAATTTTAACTAGCTCAATTAAAAATAAAAATATTTTTTATACAGATCTAAAAAAAATGATTAAAAAAAAAGTCCCTGAACAACTTTTTGAATATTCATATGATTATGTTGGAGATTTGGCAGAAACTATTTCACTTTTATGGCCAACTAAACAATCTAATTACTCTCTTTCATTAGATTTATTTATGCAAGATTTTTATTTTTCCAATGATAAGAATTATTTAATAAATAAGCTTGAAGTAATATTTGATAGTTCTAATCCTTCCATAATATATGCAATTATAAAAATTTTAACTGGTAATTTTAGAGTTGGGGTTTCAAGAGGTTTAATTAGGGAATCTTTAATTAAGTATGGGTCAAGAAGTCCTGATGAAATTGATGAATATTGGCACGGATTTACTCAACCATTTAAAGATTTTTTTAAATGGCTTGAGGGGGGTAAACTTCCTACAAATATAAAAAAAGAAAATTTATTTAATTCATTTATGCTAGCAAATTCTATAGATGATAAAATTTTAACTCGTGATCCAAAAGAATTTACAGCTGAATATAAGTGGGATGGAATTAGAGCTCAAATTAATATATCACAAAAGTTTAAAATATTTTCCAGAAACAGTGACGACATAACCGATTCATTTCCTGATCTCAATATTAAAAATGATAATCATTATGTTTTAGACGGTGAGATAGTCATTAAAAAAGAAAATAAAATCCTATCATTTA
>Ga0315330_10000797_pt1 | contig 20551 bp, 18 predicted proteins | sample M140m34915metaG_FD_203453 | JGI IMG/M metagenome (GOLD analysis project Ga0315330, IMG submission 203453) | Ammonia-oxidizing marine archaeal communities from Monterey Bay, California, United States - M1 40m 34915 | ecosystem: Environmental > Aquatic > Marine > Intertidal zone | place: USA...
ACAACGACCAAAGGTATTTGCACCTATCTCTGCAGGGGAACATATTGCAAAAAAGATAAAGGCGAGCCACGAAGGAACAAACTGATATCACCAGAGAAACTGATAAGTTGATGACAACTTAAATAGTTGCATCCTAATCTTTATAATACCCGACTACGTCCCCAGTAGTTGAAACTCCTAAACCGTTTAACAAACGATTTGAATAATTGAAATAGGCAACCACCTGATTTACTTCCAGTATTTCACCGTCGTTTATCCCTATTTCCTGTAACTTAGTTATGTCATTCATTTCCATGATTTGTACTGAAGACGTAAGTTTTTTTGCATATTGCAATAACCGCAGTTCTTTGGATTGAAACACATCTTCAAGGGTATTTGTCTCTAACGCGTTACGTACATTCTGCGAGCGGCTAAGGTTATCTATAAGCCTCTCTGCGTTATGCCAATGGTGAGTGAAACTATAATCACAACGGTTTATCAGGCTTACATAGCAAGCCACAACTTCTAGAAACCATATAGGTAAAGTTAGATCTTTGCTATGAAGCACGCTGCGGTATAAAGCTAAATGCCCAAGCATTGTCTCGGGTCGAAGGCTGTGAACTCGCATAACATTATCCAATGTTCCATGGGGCGTCCTGGCCTCATTGAAAATTTGTTTCACATCGTCTGACGCTTGCTTATCAGTCAGCATTGTTATCCATGCACTTTTCATCCGGAAACAACTCCTATCAATCGTTTATTATTGGAACTGAACGTTAATAGCTTTATTATATCATCTTAACTATGGATAGGAGGCCTAGTTGGCAACATTAATAGGAATCGCTAAAACATCTAAATTATTGGCAGAAATGGAAGAATTGACAGAGGGTCAAATAGAGATTGATACCGGTCTGCAAGGTGATGCACGGGGAACGAAGCGGCAAAGACAAATTTCGATATTATTCGAAGATGATTGGAAAGACGCGTGTAATGAACTCGGTGCAGATTTAAGTTGGATAACTAGACGGGCAAACCTTTTTGTGAGAGGGATGCGTGCCCCACAAGTACCAGGCACAAGAATAATGATAGGAAACGCAGAGTTAGAGGTTCGCGTTGAAACCGAACCCTGTGACTTAATGGACAAGCAACATAAGGGCCTCAGGGCTAAACTGGAAAATGACTGGCGAGGTGGAGTTTGCTGTAGTGTTCGGAAACCAGGTAATATCAAGATTGGGAACGATGTAAAAATTGTGACCGACATCTGAAAAAAAACCAATTTACCTCTATATCGATCCTAAACAGCGAAAAGGTAAACTGGCTTTCCTTTAAGATTGTTAATGAACTAAATTATTTTCATCATTCTTCCATGTTTTTAAAACCGGTATAACCTCTTTCGCAAATAGTTTTAACCCCTCTTCTGCTACTTCCATCGGAGTACCACCAAACCGAAAGGATACATTGAGTTCGAAATCACCTACTATTTTCCGTCTTTCTTCCAGTCCTCTTAAAATCCTATCAGGTGTTCCCCAACTCGCTGCTTTCATAAAATTGTCTACTGCGCCCGTTAAATCACCACCAGTTTTTCTAGCGAATTCTGCTTTCTGCTGATACCCATCGTAACCTTTCACACTCTCGAAATGTTCACCTAAAAATTCGTAGTGGTAAAAATTACTTTCGGTAAACATTCCCTGATATTTACGGGCCCATTCCTCGGCCTGATCATTTGAATGCGAGCAAATAGCAAAATCAGTCAGCATAGGCGTTGGTGCAGGCCTCCCATGATATTTTTGATGCAGTTCTTTTCCTTTATTTAGGACAGGGGCTCGCATTTCCCAAGGCCTATCGGCAAACATCACCATTCTTATGTCACCAAGCTTTGCAACTGACTCAACAGATTGCTCGCTAGTTGCTACTGAATATATACGTCCGTCCATTGAGTTTTGTGGTCTAGGCCTAATATCTACTCTTGGCTGTTTGTAGAGAGGACCATCACTCTGCATAAACCCTGTCTCTAATGCATTGATGATCATTTTTGCTGATTCATCAAACCTTTGCCTAGATTCGTCCATAGATACACGAAACCCCTCAAACTCCCTCCTTGCCAATCCACGCCCCATACCAAAACGTAGCCTTCCATTACTTAAAAAGTCTAACATTGCAACCTGCTCTGCGACCCGCAAAGGGTCATGCCATGGAAGTATAACAGCCGCAGTCCCCACATCTATGTGAGGATATTTAGCGGCCAGGTGCGTCATGAGTTGTAAATTGTCTGGAATGAAGGAGTAGTCGCAAAAGTGATGCTCCGTTGACCATAAAACATCAAAACCAGAGTCAGCTGCAATTTCGGCTAATCGTAGATCTTCATTCCACGTTTGTGCGTCCGAACAATTGTCCCAACCATAACTGGCAAATATCATAAAACATCCAACGTCCATTGGTTCCCCCCGCTGATAGTTCAACTTCACATTTACTTTAAATCCAAAGTTCTAAAACTAACAAAATTAAAAATAGGGTTACCGGTCAATAATCGACAGTGTGGTTGTTCGGGGGATTAACAACACAAAGCGTCACAGTTAACCCCGAACCTACGTCTCATGAAGATCAAAAATTTTGGTGAAAAAAGTGGTGAGCGCGACAGGGTTCGAACCTGTGACCCGCTGATTAAAAGTCAACTGCTCTACCAACTGAGCTACGCGCCCTCACATAAGCTGTATATATACTAACAGACCGCTGGGTCAACTATAGTTAATGATAATTCTCAATTATTATTAATCATTTTTAACATTCTCTCCTTAACCCGTGGTGTAACGAAATCGCTTATTTCACCACCGAGTGTAGCAATTTCCTTAACAAGTCTAGAAGATATGAATTGATGTTTTTCAGATGACATCAAAAATATCGTTTCCACTTCGGGATTTAAACGTGCGTTCATACCAACCATCTGAAACTCATATTCGAAGTCAGATACTGCCCTTAATCCTCGTATCACAAATCCTGCTTTATTTTGCTCCACAAAATGCATTAAAAGATTTCCGAATGATGTGACTTCAATCTCGCACTGAATGCCTTTTTTAATATTTTCTTTATGAATTGCATCAATCTCTGCGCCAACCATTTGTCTTCTTTCAAGAAGACTAAACATTGGATTTTTACCTATATTTTCGGCTGCTGCGACAAGAAGTTTATCAACCATCTTGCTACCACGTCGAATGATATCAATATGTCCGTTTGTTATCGGATCAAAAGTCCCTGGATATACGCCTATTCGCACTAATCGCCTCCATTGGAGTAAATTTTAACCGTTCCACAATAGGGTCCTTATACACTTGCCGACTGTTCTTACAATAATTTATTTATAATTCGGGTTGACCCTCTGCGTTATCTCCATCATCTGAAGAATTTACCTCGTCACCAATTAAACTTACCGACACGACTTTCTCATCATTATCTACCCGAAAAATCCAAACCCCTTGAGTTCGCCGCCCCGTGATACCAATCTCATCTACTGCACATCTAATTAATTGACCAGAATTTGTTACTAACATGATTTGATCGGAATGGTTAACCGGGAACCCGGCAACAACTAATCCAGCTTTATCAGTAACATCTATATTCCAGATACCTTGTCCGCCGCGATTGGTAATTCGATACTCATAGGCTGAGGTGCGCTTTCCTATTCCGTTCTCCGTGACTGTTAAAATAAAGTCCTCTGCGGCTCCAAGAAATGCCAACCTTTCTGGGCTTAGCATCACATCGGGCTGGCCAATTTCATTTTCAGTGGTTTCATTAGTTACTCGTCTCAAATACGAAGTCTGACGAAGATATACTTCTCTTTCGTGAAGATCACTATTGGGAACATCCTCATAATTCACATGCCGCAGGATTGACATGCCTACTACAGCATCTGATCCTGTAAGCCTAATTCCTCTGACGCCCATCGATCCGCGGCTTTTGAATATTCTAACGTCAGAGACTTGAAATCTTATAGCCTTACCGGCTTTCGTAGTAAGCAAGACATCATGTTGTTCACTACAAGGTTGAACGCTTATTAAGCGTTCGCCCTCATCTAATTTCATCGCTATTTTACCGTTCTTTTTAATATTGGTAAAATCTGATAAATCGTTCCGCCTAACAGTACCCGCCGACGTAGCAAACATAACCTGCAAATTTTCCCATGTTTCCTCTTCTAAAGGCATCGGCATAACAGTTTGGATCCATTCTCCTTCAGACAGTGGAAGAAGGTTAACCATTGCTTTGCCGCGCGCTTGCGGAGTTCCAAGCGGCAAACGGTATACTTTCATCTGATACACCATACCCCGAGAGGTGAAAAATAAAACTGGCGTGTGTGTATTTGCGACAAATAGCTTATCGACTACATCCTCATCTCTCGTTGCCATGCCAGAACGCCCCTTGCCACCGCGGTGTTGGGCTTTGTATGTCGAAAGTGGGACCCGCTTGATATAGCCCTTAAGGCTAACTGTTATGACCATTTCCTCGCGTTGAATTAAGTCTTCGATGTCATGCTCGAATTCATTCTCCTCAAGCGCAGTCCTTCGTGGAGTGGAAAAAGTGTCCTTAGCTGTTATAAGCTCTTCGCGCACGACATTAATTAGACGCTCTCTGGATTTTAATATATCCAGATAATCATGAATTTTCTCTGATAGCTCTTTCGTCTCTTCAATTAATTTCCCTCGTTCCATGCCCGTCAATCTTTGAAGACGAAGCTCCAATATTGCTCTGGCCTGTGCTTCTGACAAACGATAATTACCGTTTACAACGGAATGTCCTGGATCATCAATTATCGATATAAAATCTTCCACTTCTTTCGCCGGCCACTCCGTCTCCGTTAGAGCCTTCCTGGCTCCCGCGGCATCGGCCGCTCCCCTAATCAGGGTTATAACTTCCTCTATATTATTCAATGCAACCAAAAGACCAGCTAAAACATGAGCTCTTTCGCGTGCTTTTTTCAACAAAAAACTAGTGCGTCGAGTAATAACCTGTTCTCTAAATTCAACAAACGCCGATATTATATCTTTCAGATTAAGTTGTTCCGGGCGTCCTTGGTTCAACGCCAGCATATTGGCTCCAAAAGAAGTCTGGAGTGCCGTATGTCTATACAATTGACTTAACACCACGTCACCGACAGCATCGCGTTTTAATTCTATAACGACCCTCACTCCGTCCCGATCACTCTCGTCCCGGAGATCGGATATACCCTCTACAACCTTGTCACGAACGACCTCACCTATTCTTTCCAGTAAGCGAGATTTGTTAACCTGGTAGGGGACTTCTGTAACCACTATCGCAAATCTGTCTTTTCGAATTTCTTCAATTTCCGCCTTCGCGCGCATAATAATGGAGCCACGACCGGATTGGTATGCTTCTCGGATTCCATTCTTACCAAGAATTATACCACCAGTTGGAAAATCGGGGCCTGGAACAATGGAAATCAATTCATCTAGAGTTATTTCTTTATCTTCGATATACGCCAAGCAAGCGTCAACTACCTCTCCTAAATTATGAGGAGGTATGTTCGTCGCCATACCGACCGCAATTCCGCCTGCACCATTAACCAGTAAATTCGGGAATTCCGCGGGAAGAACCGCCGGTTCTTCGGCTGTCTCGTCGTAGTTAGGAACAAAATCAACCGTTTCTTTATCGATATCGCGCAATAGCCCTTCAGCCGAGCGAGCTAAACGAGCCTCAGTGTACCGATGGGCGGCAGGGGGATCACCATCCATCGACCCAAAATTTCCTTGTCCATCGATTAATGGTAAACGCATAGAAAAATCTTGAGCCATTCTAACCATTGAATCGTAAATCGGACTGTCGCCATGTGGATGATACTGCCCCATTACATCCCCCACAATACGGGCAGACTTACGATAGGGTCGACTCCAATCGTACCCCCCTTCCTTCATCGCATAAAGTATGCGCCTATGAACGGGTTTGAGTCCATCCCTCACATCTGGCAAAGCGCGCGAAACGATGACACTCATTGCATAATCTAGGTAGGAGCGTTTCATTTCTCCTTCTATAGAGACACCGATGATGTCAGATTTATCTTGATCCGAATCAGCCAAGTTTTGTTACTCTTAGAATTAATTTTTTCAAGTCTTTTCTCAATTATTACAATTGATTAGGCGATCCAAGAGAAAATACTTCTCACATCTCAATTATAACATAATTCATATGATGGAACAAATAATGCTAAACGCAATTCACATGGCAATTTTTTATGATACCATCCACTAACTTCTAGTTAACACTTTTATATTAGAATGGAATTTCATCATCTAAGTCATCAATACCCGAGAATCCCCCTGAAGCGTTATTGCTAGAGCCTTCGTTCTGCAACCCAGAGCCGGAGGCCGTATCATAACCCATATCACTATTGCCTGCAGAAGACCCAGCATCGATCCTACCACCCAGCATGGTTAATTCTCCTCTGTATCTCTGAAGCACAACTTCAGTAGTATACTTTTCCTGTCCTTGTTGATCGGTCCATTTTCTTGTTTGCAATTGACCTTCAATGTAAACCGTCGATCCTTTTTTGAGGTATTGCTCGGCTGTACGCCCTAAGTTTTCATTAAAAATAACGACACGATGCCATTCTGTTTTTTCGCGTCTTTCTCCTGAATTTCTATCTTTCCATGACTCTGATGTCGCTATAGATAACTGAACTATTTTTCCGCCGTCCTGCATACTACGAATTTCAGGGTCACGTCCCAAATTACCCACCAAGGTTACTTTGTTTACACTACCAGCCATCACCTTATTCCCAAATACAGGTTTCAATACTCGATTATTGTTTCACAGTTTACAGTCTTAAACCAGCCGAAACCGCATCATATTATATCCAAGTATTTTACAAGATTTGATTGTTCTTTTAAAGCTAAGCATTATATCTATATTTAAAATAAGTCATATGAATATTATCGTGTTGCAGGTCACCGCGCTTCTTCTGACCGCGTTTAGTTTAATGAAGATTGTTAAAGAAAGTTCCAAAGAAATATGAGCCAGAATACAGAACTGGATTACTTAGTAGTTCGTGGAGCCCGTGAAAATAATCTAAAAAACGTCAATGTCTCTCTCCCACGAAATCAACTGGTAGTCATGACTGGGCCAAGCGGTTCTGGTAAATCTTCGTTGGCATTCGATACGATTTATGCAGAAGGTCAGAGACGTTATGTAGAGAGTTTATCTGCCTATGCCCGCCAATTCCTTGAACTAATGCAAAAGCCTGACGTTGATTTAATTTCGGGGTTATCGCCTGCAATTTCTATCGAACAAAAGACCACCTCAAGAAATCCTCGTTCAACTGTCGGGACAGTCACAGAAATTTATGATTATTTAAGATTGTTATACGCAAGAATTGGTATTCCCTACTCCCCGGTAACCGGAATGCCAATAGAAAGCCAGTCTGTGAGCCAGATGGTTGATGCAATACTAAATATGAAAGAGGAAACAAGGCTCCTTTTATTGGCCCCTGTGATTAGAGGTCGGAAAGGTGAGTTTAAAAAAGAGATAAATGATCTTAGAAAAAAGGGATTTCAAAGGATTAAAATTGACGGAGTTATTTATCAAATTGATGAGGTGCCTTCTCTCGACAAAAAATTCAAACATGACTTAGAGGTTGTTGTTGACCGGGTGGTAATACGCCCATCCATTAAAGATAGGATCGCCGACTCCATAGAGACAGCACTAGAACTCTCCGACGGTTTGCTTATAACCGAGAATGCGGACGATAAACAAAGACATACTTTTTCAGAAAAATTTGCGTGTCCAGTTTCTGGTTTCACGATAGAGGAGATTGAGCCAAGGTTATTTTCTTTTAATAATCCTTTTGGAGCATGCCCTGTATGCGATGGACTAGGCACAAAAAGTTACTTTGATCCCGACTTAATTATACCCAACCACCAACTAAGCCTTAAATCGGGGGCTGTTTCGCCTTGGGCTTTTTCCTCTTCACGATATTATCTCCAGACACTTGAAAGCCTTTGCATACATCACAACGTCTCAATTGATACGCCATTTGCTAAACTCCCCCAGTCATTTCAGAGCATAATCATTAATGGAAGTGGTGGTGAACATGTTGAAATGATTTACGATGATGGGCTCCGGCAATACACAACGAATAAACCCTTTGAAGGAGTATTACCAAATTTACAAAGACGATACCAAGAAACTGATTCGAATAGAATTAAGGAGGACTTAGGAAAATATCAAACAATATCCAGTTGTACGGAGTGTAAAGGAGATCGTCTCAAGCCGGCAGCTTTGGCAGTGAAAATATCGGGTAAAACAATATCACAAGTCACAGATATGTCTATTGCAAAAACCGTAGCTTGGTTTGAAGGCCTTCCGGAACAATTAACCCCAAAACAGATAGACATTTCGGGGCGAATTCTAAAAGAGATTAATGAACGGCTTGGCTTTTTAAAAAATGTAGGTCTTGGTTATCTAAATTTAGCAAGGAAGGCGGGAACGTTATCCGGTGGGGAAAGTCAACGGATACGATTAGCATCTCAAATTGGCTCAGGATTAACTGGGGTTTTATATGTACTCGATGAGCCCTCGATTGGTTTACATCAAAGAGATAACGACAGATTATTGTCGACACTTAACCGCCTAAAAGAATTGGGAAATACTGTTATAGTGGTGGAGCATGACGAGGATGCAATTCGAAGCGCTGATTTTGTTGTGGATATGGGGCCTGGAGCCGGAACGCATGGGGGGCAGATTGTTGCCTCAGGGTCCCCACAAAATATTATGCAGTCAACCACGAGCCTAACGGGTAGGTACTTAAATGGTTCTTTAAAAATCCCTATTCCAGCCTCAAGGCGAAAATTCAAAAAAGGCAAAAAGCTCGTAGTTGAGGGCGCTACAGCTAATAACCTTCAGGCAATAACGGCTTGTATTCCCTTAAGTACCTTTACTTGTGTAACGGGAGTCTCGGGAGGTGGTAAATCCTCTCTTATCATAGAAACTATTTGGAAGCTTGCTGCAAAAATACTACATGGAGCCAGAGAGCAACCTGGATACTATAAATCCGTTTCGGGATTAGAGTACCTTGATAAGATTGTGGATATCAATCAATCACCGATTGGTCGAACTCCCCGCTCAAACCCAGCAACCTATACAGGCGCCTTCACTCCAATTCGCGAATGGTTTTCTGCGCTACCTGAGGCCAAAATCAGGGGGTATTCACCAGGACGTTTCTCCTTTAATGTTAAAGGTGGGCGTTGTGAAACCTGTCAGGGGGATGGTGTTTTAAAAATTGAGATGCACTTCCTTCCAGATGTTTATGTCCAGTGTGATTTGTGTAAGGGACAACGGTATAATAGAGAAACATTAGAGGTAAAATACAAAAACCATTCAATTGCCAACATTTTGGATATGACGGTTGACGATGGAGCTGATTTTTTTAAAGCGATTCCAAATGTTCGAGATAAACTCCTAACATTACAACAAGTTGGCCTTGGCTATATAAAGATAGGACAATCGGCCACCACACTTTCTGGTGGAGAGGCACAAAGAGTAAAACTAGCAAAAGAACTCTCAAGAAAAGCTACCGGAAAAACGTTATATATTCTAGATGAACCCACAACTGGACTTCATTTCGATGACATCAGAAAACTATTGGAGGTACTTCATAGATTAGTATCACAAGGGAATACGGTTGTTGTCATCGAACATAATCTAGAGGTTATTAAAACTGCCGATTGGATAATCGATTTGGGGCCCGATGGTGGAACCGGTGGAGGCAAAATAGTGGCAGAAGGCACCCCTGAAGAACTCGCGGCTCACAAAACCAGTTATACTGGGTATTATTTGAAGTCACTACTTAATAAGTGAAATAAAAATATATTATTTATGAAGTTTTTGACATAAGTTTCTGAGCCTTGGTGGGCAAGAAATATAACTATTATAAAGAGAATGAAAATGGCCTCAAAGGCACCTATTCGAATTATAGGGGGAGGGTTGGCAGGATCTGAAGCTGCTTGGCAACTGGCACAGTGCGGAGTGCCTTGCGTTCTCCACGAAATGCGTCCCATAGTGCCAACCGAAGCCCATCAAACAGAAGGCTTTGCCGAGTTAGTTTGCTCAAACTCCTTTCGATCTGATGATAAAGAGACAAATGCCGTTGGAGTGTTGCATGAAGAGATGCGAACATGCGGATCGATTATAATGCAACAAGCTGATTTGACGAGGGTCCCGGCTGGCAGCGCATTGGCAGTTGATAGGGACACCTTCTCCAAAGGGGTTAGCGTTCAATTAGAAAAACACCCCCTCATTCAACTGGAAAGAGGAGAAGTAAAACCCGATGATATCGCCAACTGGGAAAATACTATAATTGCAACAGGACCTCTCACTTCCCTAGCTATAGCGGAAGAGATTCAGAAGATAACTGGTTCAGATGCTTTAGCATTTTTTGATGCAATTGCGCCCGTTGTGTATAAAGAATCAATAGATTTTGAAAAAGCTTGGTTTCAATCGCGCTATGATCGAGGCAGCGATAGCAACGGTGACTACATTAATTGCCCTTTAAATAAAATCCAATACGAGAATTTCATACAAGAATTATTAAATAGTGAAATGGTTGAATTTAAAGAATGGGAGAAGAATACGCCATACTTTGAGGGATGTATGCCTATTGAAGAAATCGCTAAACGGGGTACTGATACGCTACGGTTTGGACCAATGAAGCCAGTCGGATTAACCAACCCACACAGCAGCGAACAACCGTACGCCGTAGTTCAGCTCCGGCAAGATAATAAATCTGCTACGCTTTTTAATATGGTCGGCTTTCAAACTAAGGCAAAACACGGAAATCAAACAAAAATTTTTAAATCAATTCCTGGATTGGAGAACGCCAAATTTGCGCGGCTGGGCGGACTTCACAGAAACACTTTTATTAACTCGCCGCTTCTTTTAACCCAGACACTTAAATTAAAAAATGATATGCGTCTTCGGTTTGCAGGGCAGATAACTGGGGTTGAAGGTTATATTGAAAGTGCAGCAATTGGTTTACTATCCGCGTATTTTGCCGCATCAGAATACAAAGAAGTAGAGTTGCAGTATCCACCTAGAACAACAGCCTTAGGGTCCCTTATATCCTATATCACTCAAGATTCCTCGGTTGATGCATTTCAGCCGATGAACATTAATTTTGGGCTATTCCCAGCATTGGAAAAAACCAAACCATTTAATGGGAAAACGCGGCGCCTAAAAGGGCGTGAGCGCAAAATGGCACTTTCAAAAAGAGCATTAACTGATATTAAAGTCTGGAGTCGCCGCTATTTCAAGGAGTTATATGTTTCCTAGCGTTTTATCTATGACATTTTATGTGTTAATTTTTTATCCCTAATAGGTGTCCACGTATCTCTTTTTCAATTTTAGGACCATTGACGATGAAGTCGGTAGACTTCTCTTTGGCAACAACAAATAGTTTGTCGTAAACTCCAATCAACCCCTTTAAAGCTAAAGCTTCTCTATTGCCTATTACGGGATATAATTCTTCTATTACTTTATGCCCTTTCTCTTTATAAAAAATTGCTTTTTCCGATAATATTTGAGCTAAATTAAAAATCTTTTGTGACTTATTGACTACTGCATTTTGGATGGTTTTTCTGGTTAACTCTGCCTCCTTTAAAACGTCATCTGGAATAGTTATTAACCTAGTTGAACCCTCTGCATCTTTAGCAAGATCGCGAAGGATATGAACTATATAGCAATAAATAGCTAAATTTTTTGCATAATATCTGGGACTTTTTTCCAGATTATAAGTGTAGCCCTCAGATGAGTTATAGGAGGAAGCTGATATATAGATATATATAGAAGCTGGAGAAACGGTGGCCCCCTCACAATAATTAATAAACTCATTCCATGTCCTCATAGGACTTTCCAAGATATCCATTTTTAAGGCGCCAGCAAGCTCTTCCCATTGAGTGATACCCATATCGCTTTTACCAACGGTATTCTGTAATGCAGTGATAACGCGGATGTCTAATGGACCTTTTGTTACATCATCTAAGTCGCATACCTGTTTCAACCAACTCTTCAGGATGTTCTGATACCTTCCACGTATTATTTGCCTTTTATTTTGATCAAGAATCATGAACTCATCATCTACAATGTCATCAATAATTCTCATGGCAGCATAAGATGCGTAGAAAAATTCTCTTTTTCTAATTGGTAACAAAGTAGCTGCGTAGCTGAAATTTGCATTAGCCATTCTGGCTACGTCCCGACAAAATGCAAAGCTCTTTTTAATAGAAACTGTTTCGTTCAATACTTTCACACTCCCCCCGTTATGCGAAGGCGATCAAATTCTTCTTGTACATATTTTAATGTAATTCTTAAATAATCAGTTTTTTATTTGTTTTTATCTTTGAGCCCTTATTTAGGCATTTCATCTTGAGGAGCTTGCAGTCCACTTTCATCTTCTTCACCCCGCTTTAAATTCACATACAGCAAGAGTGGAACCGCTATAAAAACCGATGAATATGTTCCTATACAAACGCCCCAAATCATAGCAAGAGCAAAGTCGGCAAGTACCGCGCCACCAAAGAAGAAAATTGAAAACAACGCCAACAAAGTCGTAAGTGATGTCATTGTCGTCCTGGACAATGTTTCATTTATCGACATGTTAAACAATGACACTAGATCTAGCTTTTTATATTTTCTGAGATTTTCTCTGACACGGTCATAAACCACAACGGTATCATTAATCGAATAACCCGCTATTGTTAAAATGGCCGCAACCGTTGCTAAGTTAAATTCGTAATGAAGTATCGCAAACAATCCGATAGTCGTGATAATATCGTGGGTCAATGCTATCAGCGCGCCCACACCAAATTGCCATTCAAACCGCATCCAAATATAGATAAGGATAGATAATAGCGCTAATCCAACAGCCAAAAGTCCCGCCTCTTTTAACTCTTCTCCAACAGTAGGCCCAACAAACTCTGTCCTTCGATAATCAATAGACGAACCTAAGGTTGCTTTCACTAATTCTATAGCAGCTATTTGTTCTTTTTCAGCACCATCCTGTCTTTGAATTCTTATTAAGATATCCGTGTCTTTTCCAAATCTTTGGATATTGACCTCACCCAATTTCAACTTCTCTAATTCGGAACGGATGTCTGAGATATCTGTATTTTTTTCAGAACGGACTTCCATAAGAATACCGCCTCTAAAATCGATACCAAAATTCAGTCCATAAACTAACAAACTGAATATTGAGCCTATAATTAACAAAAACGAAAAAGTAAATGCCGTTAATCGAAATTCTGCAAAAGGAATTTTTGTATTGGGCCGGATTAAACGAAGAGGTTTAAACATACGAAACCTATCTGATTAAATTGGAATTACGTCTGGCTTACTTCGGCGCAACCAAACCACTATTAGCAGACGAGTTAACATAATTGCAGTGAACATCGAAGTTAATATTCCGATAGCTAATGTCACGGAAAAGCCCTTGATAGGTCCCGATCCAAATGAATAAAGACACAACGCAGCAAACAATGTAGTGAGATTAGAGTCAATTATGGTTGTCAGAGCTCGCTTGTACCCAGCATCAATCGCAGAGATAGGCGTTCGACCCAAGGCCACTTCTTCTCGTATTCGCTCAAAAATTAAAACATTCGCATCTACTGCCATCCCGATGGTCAGAACTATACCAGCGATACCTGGGAGTGTTAATGTAGCTTGAAGCACCGATAATGCGCCAACTATCAAAACAATATTAAAAAATAACGCTATATTGGCAAAGATTCCAAATAGGCCGTAACAAATAATCATAAAGATAACGACTAGACATATCCCGATCACACTTGCCATTTTTCCCGCTTCTATTGAATCAACTCCTAAACCCGGCCCCACGGTTCTTTCCTCTAGAACAGTCAAGGGAGCTGGGAGAGCACCAGCTCTAAGTAAAAGAGCTAAATCATTAGCTGATCTAACGGTAAAATTGCCAGATATAATGCCTGTACCGCCGAGAATAGGTTCACGAATTACTGGGGCACTTATAACCTTATTGTCCAAAACAATTGCGAAGGGACGATTTACATTTTTAGTCGTAACTTTACCGAATTTTTTGGCTCCGGAAGTATCAAACCTAAAACTAACAACTGGTTGCCCGTCCTGAAAGGTTGCTTGAGCGTCTATTAGATGTTCACCACTTAGCATCACTCTCTTTTTTATAACATATGCCTGAGGCTCGCCATCTTCCGCCATCGCAGCCCTGAGAACTTCTGAACCGGGGGGCGTTCGCCCTGCCATTGCTTCGCTCGCGCTTGTTGTGACATCAACCAATCGGAACACCATTTTAGCCGTTTGCCCTAGCAAAGCTTTAACCCTCTCTGGGTCGTCTACACCAGGAAGCTGGACCAGTATCCTTGACTCTCCCTGACGTTGAATAGTTGGTTCTCTAACCCCGGTTTCGTCTATTCTTCTGCGTACTATTTCAATGGATTGTTGTAATGCTGCAATCTTCCGGCTTTTGATACTTTCATCCTTTGGTGTAATCTGTATATTGCCAGCCCCATCCATGATCACGTTATTAGCTTTATCAATTGCAAATAGAAGCTCTTTAGCGCGTTCAAATTCCTGCTCATTTCTAATTGTTAAAATGACAGACGATCGCGTTGTACCAAGCCCTCTATAGCCTATTTTCTCCTTCCTCAATTGTTGGCGTACCGAGGAAGTGATACTCTCGAGGTACTCCTTGATTACCACAGTTAAATCAACCTCTAACAAAAGATAAGATCCACCCTGTAGATCTAAACCCAAACTAACTTTTTTACCAGGAGCAAAGCCCGGCAAGTCTAAAGGAATATCGTTGCGAAGCAGATTGGGTGAAGCATAAAGGATACCAATCAAACAAACGACGATGACGACTATTTTTTTAAAAGCAGAAAACTGCAACATTATAATATTTACCAAACAGTTCTAAAAAACTTCATTCATCGCCTTTAGATACAACTTCCGCAACCATTCCTCGACGAACTTTAACTCGAACATTGTCTGCTAAATCTACTTCGAGCTCGTCCCTATCATCAATCACCTTGGCAACTTTACCAATCAATCCCCCATTAGTGACAATTCGATCATTTCGTCTAATTTTTGTTAACATTTCCTTATGTTCTTTTGCACGCTTTTGCTGAGGACGAATAAGTAAAAAATAAAAAACAACAAAAATCAGCACCAACGGTGCCAAAGCCATCAAATCAAAGCCACCCGGGGCGCCAGCCGCTTGGGCAAAAGCTGGTGATATCAACATTAATTTTCTCCTAATTCTCCAATAGGTTATATGACCGCTTATTCACGAAGAGTAATTAAACAGATATATTTCGGCGACTATACTTGTTACCTACTGAAATGCAAAGATCACACTCAATTAAAAATAAGTGATAATCAAATTATTAGATATATTTCAACTGGATAATTCTTTTCTAGGATCCACTGCTCTTGAACCCTTTCTAACTTCAAAATGAAGTTGAGGCTTTTTAACGCCCCCAGTGTTCCCGACAGTAGCAATTTTTTGTCCCCGTTTAACTTGCGTTCCTCGTCTAACGAAAATTTTTTCAATATGGGCATAAGCTGTTACCCAACCACCTGAGTGCTTTATTAATATTAAATTTCCAAATCCCTTCAATCCATTTCCGGCGTAAGCGACAACACCATGATCGGCAGCAAGAATCGGGGTGCCTTTTGGAGCAGCAATATTGATACCATCATTATGTAAGCCTCCCAGCCTTGGACCAAAATTGGATATTATACGCCCTCGTGCAGGCCATAAAAAGTTTTTTTCGGATCTAGACACTGGAATTGGCAGTTTAACTATTGTTTTAATATTATCGTCTTTGTTTTTATTGGAACTCAAAACAAACCTTCTTGAGGTCGGTTTAGGCTTGGGGAAAGGAAGTATTCTTTTATAATTTTTTATTACTTTTTTTAAATTATTTGATTGTTTAACGGTTGTTTCTGTACTCCCCGGTATCATGACTTTATTGCCCGGATATATTTGGAACGGCGGTTCTAATCTATTAAATGAAACCAGTGTACGTATCTCGACACCGTACCTATGTGCTACAGAGAATATTGTTTCACCCGGCACAACAATATGAATGCCTGGCTGCCTAAATTTTAATAGTTGATCGGGGAATATTTTAAACGGAGCAGACAAGTCATTCTCAATGATCAAGTCCCGCATTGTTACATTATATCGTTTTGACAAACTATAGATTGTGTCGCCGGCTTTCACTCGTATTGTTGTCTTAGTCATGTTTGTGTTTAGGTTACCAACATTACGCTCAGTGTCGAAAGAACAACTAGTTAAAGCCAGAATAATGAGGATTATCGGTAAAAAAAATATATACCACTTCATAAAAGCCAACCTTATTCCTTCAGCCACATTCACTAAAACCACTAATCCGGAAAATATAGCACAACTCAAAGGATCTATTGTAAAGCGCAAGGACTACGGTCCTACTAAGAGTTCATTAATGTTAACGAATCGAGAAGATTAATTTTTGAGCGCCACACCAAATAAACCAGCAACTTCAACTCTCGAACAATGTTTTTAAATTATCGAGTTCTTTATGGTTCGTAAGATCGATTGTTAACGGAGTTATAGAGACGTCGCCAGATCTCATCGCTGCTATATCAGTTTCTGAATCAAACATACCTGACTGATGCATTTTTCCTATTTTATAAACAACCTTATCCCTAGTTTGGTTCTGTACAATTATATCGTCTCCAAGCTTCATTCTTCCCTGCTTAGTTATTTTTATATTGAACTTCGGATTATATCTATATGGGAAATTGACATTAAAAAGTGTCGCTTCCGGCCAGTTGAAATTAATGAGCTTATTAATGATTTTTTTAATAAGCTCCTCAGCCAATTCACAATCAATTTCGCCCTGCTCGCTCGTCTCCTGACTGAATGCGATCGCTGGGATGCCTGCTATCGTTGCTTCGATGGCTGCTCCTATTGTACCTGAATATGTTGTATCCTCGCATAGATTATAACCGTTATTAACTCCTGAGAGTACTAGATCAGGAGGGCAGTTTTTCATTATTTCATTCAATGCTAAAATCACACAATCCGTTGGAGTACCTGCAACCGAATATATTTGTTTACTTGTCTTGAGCACTTCTAAACCTGTCTGCAGGGTAAGAGAGTGTCCCTTCCCACTTTGCTCTGACGCTGGAGCAACGACCCACACTTCACTAAAAAGTGAGCAAGCCACCTCATAAAGTAACTTAATTCCTGGAGACGAAATGCCATCATCATTTGTCACCAATACTCGAGTGTTGATGATATCATCACCTATATTGGCTTGTCTCGGCGTACTTTTGACAGGCTTGTTCATGCATTTGCCGTAATATTATCAAGGCCATCCATATAAGGTTTTAATGCATCTGGGATTTCAATATCCCCATTGCTCTTTTGATAGTTTTCTAAAATGGCTATTATAGTTCTTCCGACAGCTAAACCTGATCCATTTAATGTATGCAAAAATTCTATATTTTTTGTCTCCCGTTCCCTAAATCGTGCCATCATTCTTCGTGCTTGAAATGTATTACATAAGGAACAACTTGAGATTTCTCTATATTTTCCAGCTCCATTATCCTGTCCTGGAAGCCAAACCTCAATATCATATGTTTTCGTTGCACTAAATCCGGTGTCTCCAGAACATAATAGAACCGTCCGAAAGGGGATGTTTAAAATTGATAAGATATCTTCGGCACATTCTGTCATTCGTTCATGTTCTTTAATTGATTGTTCCGGGTGGGCAATTGAAACCATTTCCACTTTTCCAAACTGGTGAACCCTAATCATGCCTTTTGTGTCACGCCCAGCTGCGCCGGCTTCGGAACGAAAACAGGGAGTATAGGCAGTATAACGTAGTGGCAACGAGGCTTCGTCTACTATACTATCCGCTACCAGATTAGTTAGGGGAACTTCTGAGGTTGGAATCAACCAATAATCATCTGTGGTTTTAAACTGCTGATCGCTAAATTTCGGAAGCTGCCCTGTACCAAACAAGGCTCTTTCATTAACCATCAGTGGTGGAGAAATCTCGGTATATCCAAATTTTTGCACCTGATGATCTAGCATAAAATTTGTCAATGCCCTCTCTAACCTTGCTAAATGAGATTTTAAAAATACAAACCGTGAACCAGATATTTTGGCAGCAGAATTAAAGTCCAAGCCATTTAACGCCTCACCTAACTCAACATGGTCCTTGGCTCTAAACTCGAAACTGGGCAGGGCTCCGTGTCTACGTATTTCTAGATTCTCTTGCTCTGTCAGGCCATCAGGTACTTCATCTGACAATATGTTAGGCAAATCGCTTAAGAACGAATTAAGTTCGGAGACCAAGTTTCGCTCTTGTTCTTCCAGGTTTTGAATTTCAGATTTGATGGCAGCTACTTGTTGGATTAAATCTGTGGCATCTTTTCCTTCCCTCTTTTTCAACCCAATATCTTTTGAAACTTTGTTACGTTCTGCTTGTTTCTCCTGTAATTTAGTTACAACGTTTCTCTTTTTCTCGTCTAACGCAAGAATTGTCTTTGAACATGCATTAATTCCACGTCTTTGCATCTGTAAATCAAAACGTTCAGCATTATCCCGAATGATAGTTATATCGTGCATGTCAGTTTCCCAGAAAAAGGTTTTTTATCGCTGGTGCAAGTTTGCATCATGATTCACATTAGTTTTCGAAAAAGAAAAAGTTATTGCCCGGTATTTCTTATTTTTTTTCCATAATTCCTGCACATACAATAGACACTTCATATAAAAGAATTATCGGTATAGCTAGCAAAACCTGACTTATTACGTCTGGGGGCGTTACTATCGCAGCAATGACGAATGCTACCAAGATAGCATACTTGCGTTTTTGTTTTAAACCTCTTGAATTGGTGATACCAATTTTTGTTAATAAAACGAGCAATATCGGTAACTCGAAACATATGCCAAATGCTAAAATCAATCGCATAATTAAAGATAAATATTCATCAACTTTTGGCTCTAATTGAACAGCCAAAATCCCCTTACTCGCCGATTGCTCAAAGCCAAGAAAGAATTCCCAAGCGATAGGAACAACAACATAATAAACAAAGGACGCACCAAGAATGAAAAGTATCGGCGTCGCGGTTACAAAAAAAATAAATATTTTTTTCTCATTTTTATATAAACCGGGAGCTATAAAACGCCAACCCTGTATAGCCATTATTGGAAAAGCGACGGAAAAAGCGGAGAAAAATGCGACCCTCACCTGCGTTAAAAATGCTTCATGCAATCCCGTGAATATCATTCTTCTATCTAGCTGACCTTGAGTAGCTTGGGCTAACGGTCGCACTAAGAAATTATAAATATCATCCGCGATAAAATAGAATCCAAAGAACGCTATAATCAGTCCAGAAAAACAGAAAATTAATCGCCTGCGGAGTTCCGCCAAATGGTCAATTAATGGGACTTTGCTATTATTTAAATCACCATCTAACATCCAGTATCGTTCCATTTAAAAATATTTTATTAAAATCAATACTCAGTCAGATTGCTAAAATACAGGTACGGTATTTTTTTTATATTCATTTGTAACCAGAACAATTCATTGTTTTATATTATAATTTTAATTATCTGGTAAGATGTCGTTGTACGTATCGTCATCTTTTTTTTTAGCCAATACTTCGCCGTCTGATTTCTCGATAAAATATTCGGCCTCGTCCCTAAATTTTTGTAATTCAGTTTCCCTTGCTACTTCTTCCAATGAGTTTTGAAACGTCCAAACTATACTTTTTGCCGCCCTGAACCATTTCGTTGTTGAACGAATTAACACTGGTAAATCTTTAGGACCAACAACGATAATAGCCACAAGTGAAATTAGAAATAATTCCTGCCATCCAAGGTCTAACATTTTTACCTTCTAAGGTTTATATTTTATCTTGTTTAACAATATTTTTAATTTTTCTTTACTTTATTGTTATTCTTAACAGATCCTTCCTCTGGTCGATCAATAGCAACTTCTATCTGTTTGGATTGTGCCTCATTGACCTCTTCATCACCATCTTTGTTCATGCCTCTTTTAAAATTTCTGAGGCCAGTCCCTAAGTCCCCCATAAGTGAAGATAATTTGCCGCGACCACCAAACAAAATAACAACAATTATTAGAACGATCACCCAATGCCAAATGCTAGTGAAGCCCATTTTCTACCCCCAACATACTCACTTTTTCCAGTTATCTCTCAAAAATATATCATTTCCTGAAAACAAAAACCTGAGATAAATCAAGTTCTACACCCACTATTGCCCCTGGTCTAGGCAGAACTACCCCCGGGACCCTAGCGTGCAAATGTTTAGTTTTATTCCCAACTTTTGAATGTATTGGTAATGAAAGGTGAATTAAACTGGAGCGTCCAAGCAATCTAGACTCGACAACAATAGCTTTTTTCTCCTCATTAATGCAGGGTCCCTCTCTAATAGATAGCGCTTCAGGACGCGCAACGACTTCTACTTCATCTCCAATATTGAAATCTCTAGAAGGAAGTAGTCCTAGAT
>Ga0315330_10000799_pt1 | contig 20508 bp, 40 predicted proteins | sample M140m34915metaG_FD_203453 | JGI IMG/M metagenome (GOLD analysis project Ga0315330, IMG submission 203453) | Ammonia-oxidizing marine archaeal communities from Monterey Bay, California, United States - M1 40m 34915 | ecosystem: Environmental > Aquatic > Marine > Intertidal zone | place: USA...
ATCTTTATTGGACCACCAACCCATTTTCTAAGCGGCTCAAATATGTTTTCTGCAACCGCTTTCATATTAGATAAAATGTTGCCATCTGGCGTATTTGCTAGTCCTAATCTCATTGCTGTAATGCTTTTAGTAGCTTCTTTTTCAGAAATATGTTTACTAATCATAATTTATTTTTAGTTTGTTGTTGCCCTTCTAGATTTTGTGCCTTCTAGCATTATTTCATTAATTCTTTGCTGTATTTCATCTTTTGTAGCTGTAATTTTAAAACTTAAGTCAGCTTTCCATTGGCCTCTAGGTTTGCCATTTTTGTCAAGTAATATTATTACTGGCACAGATTTTATTTGTGCTTTTAAAGATGGCACCTGGTCCTCTAATAATGCATATTTAATTATACAATTTTTAACACCCTTTAAATCAAAATTGTTAGATTGATTCCATTTTGCATTAATATGCAATAATTTTAAATCTTGACCATTAACACAAACCGCAACCAATACAAATATCACACATAATATAAATTTTTTCATCTTTTTTTATAAACTTTATCTTCTAAATCTTTTATTGCTTCTTTATTTTCCTCAACATCCTCTTTGATGTTTTCTGTTAATTTATCAATTTGAACAATATTAGTTCTGATTAATTCATCTTTAAATTTAAACTCCATTTGTTGTACAAATTCATCACCAGAAAAATTATCAATTTTATTTTGTAAATCAGTTATATCGCCTTGTAATGTAAACCACATACTAGCTAGTGAAATTGTACCAGCAATAATAATTCCTATTGTTTTTAAATCTAGTTGTACGTTAGTATCCTCGCTAATTTTTGTTGCCATCTTGTTTTTTACTTTTTATTTTTTGTATTGTATAAATTATGGTTGCAATTAGCAAAATAATTCTTAATGTAACTTCAATGTTTGTCATTGATAATCCTAGGGCTAATGTGTTAAATGTATATATTTTCATGTCTTGTAATGCCATTTTTTTTAATTTGTTTGTTCAACTTTATTTGATAATTCTAATATTGCCCTAAAATATGTGTGGTCTGTTAAATCCTCTTGTAAATATGTTACGCCAGAATTTTGAACTGCATAACAATTAAAATTATTAGATGTTAAATCAAATGCACTTTGATTTTTACTTATAATCAAATTCATTATATCACTCATGATTGTATTAGCTTGTAAATCACCACCAGTTGTACTTTGAAATCTAGTAACAACCTCAATTCTAGTAATACATTCAACATTATATTTTGATTGGTTATCATCAATTGCATTTGTTGATAAACCATAAACTCTCACATAAGGGAATGATACATTATTAGGCACTCTGTTATAAAATGGCACATTTGCACCATTATAACTTATATTACCACCGCAAGTTGTAATTATTTTTTGTCTTATAAATTTTATAGGGTCTTTCATTATTTTGTTGCTTTTTTTAGCTCTTGTTCTAATTTTTGTAATAATTCATAAAAACCCTCCCTAACAGAATTAAAAAAATATGGTTGCGGCTTCATTGTAACCTCTCTTTTACCTTGGCCACTAAACATAGCTTTTATCATTGATGCACTTATACCTAGTTCCTCAGCATCATTAGTGTTTATGGCACCACCAGTACCAAACTCAATAAAAGGTGCATATTTTGCAGTCGCTTCAACATACGCTTGATTCTTTTGTGAACCAAAACTAATGGATTGCTTTAAATTACCAGTATCAACAGGAACTTTTTTTACAGCTTTTGATACTATGTTAGCGGCTGTATAACCTATTTGACTACTTAGTTTTTGTTCGCTAATTTTTTTAAGTTTTTTTAACTTTTTATTTAGCAAAACTAAATCACTACTATTTATTTTAACACCAGCTTTTGCCATTATTCAATTTTAATTCCTATTATTTTTGTATAATTTTTATATTCACTTTCGTAAATATCATTTATTCTGTAATCCTCATCAACGCCATCAACTTGGAAAAACCACTCTTGACCACCAATATTAGCATCAATAAAATCTATTGTATCAGCTCGGCATATTAATTCAACCTCAGTCCTGGTTTGTCTTTGGCCATCTGTTGATGTTCTTAATCCTTTGACTTGTTTGTACTTAGCCCAAATATCAATATAATCAGTAACAGTATTGGTCCAACCGCCAAAATTATCAGATACATTAGTTAATTTTTTTATCTGTATTCTAGTATTTAGTTTACCTATATTCATTATAAAAACATTGCTTTATACGAATTTAAAATATCCCTTGTATCGGTTGGTATTAAATCAGATGCATTGTTTTCATCACCAGAATTAAAATCAACTCTATTTTCATAATATGTTGTGGCTAGTTGCAATATAGCTTGTTGTAATAAAGAATCATTAAGACCAGCAGTAATATATACAACAGTTACTTTTTTAGCATAACCATTATCCAGCTCAATAGTTTCTTTGTCTAAACCAACATTTGTATGTGTTAATGCAACACCATCAGCATGAATACTAGATATTGTTGCAACTGGCCCAAATGGTATTGTAAATGTGCCGCTGGTTTCATCTAAATAATAACTTCTATTTTTTGCAACAATATCCCTTGAAATATAATTCTCACACCATATCCTAGCTTGAGTTATTTGCCTTGCAATAATCGCATCATCAGCTGTTGTATCTATTTTTGCAAATAGTTTTAAATCAGCGGATGTAACAATTTCCGACCCAGTAGTTGAATTAATCTTTACTTGCCTCATTTTTGGTTTCTTTAGATTTTAATTTTAGTTCTTTAGTTTCTTTTTTTGGCTTAGCTTCTTTTTTAACAATAGCTTCACCCCATCCTTTAGAAATCCATTTACTTGAATTAAGTTCGTTAATTTCAATTATATCACCCTCATTGTAATTACGACCCTCTTTACTAATTGGTATTAAAAGTTTTATTTTCATGATATTAATTTTATGTAAAGATAAAAAAAAAGTGCCACTAGGTTTTTAATCTAATGGCACATCAAACTTATTTATGAAATCAATGCAAAGTTATTAAAATTTTCTTTATACTTTCCATTGATATTTATTTTCAAACAAGATTGGCCTAAGTTTGGAATTATAAAAAAACCATTATTACCCTCATCCCACAAAGCAAAGAAATCAACAAATTTTTTTTCATAAGATGGCAAACCAGTACGCCTTAATGTAATTTGAATACTGTTTTTATGCCTTCGCCTATCTTTGCCTAAATATTTGATTTGTATTTTAAACATAACACCATCCTTCTCAAGAATACAATCATAATAACTTGAACCTATAAGCGGAGTTGATACATTGTAACCATGTTGAATGGCAATTGCCGCAAAATGACATTCCGCAAAACAACCCTTTTGGTTATGGTTCATAAAAAAGAATATATAAAAAAAACCAGCTAAATTAATAACTGGCTTTTTAACATTCCAAGATTTCAAACAAAACAACAATTACAAAAATTTATCCTCGGAATGTACTATTTTATGAATATCGTTAGCTAATTTATATATCCTTATTTTTTTTATAGGCGGCAAATTATCCCATGTTTTACGTTCAATAGAACCTTGTATCATGTCATCAATATGTATCATTTTTTTACTGCTCATTTGTCAATATTGAAACACCAAAAACACATAGTATTGTGGCTGTTAAAAAGTCACTTGATAGTAACACTACCCTAACACTCAAAAAGAACATTATAAACGCTAAAAAGTGCTTTAAATTAGGTTTGCTCATTATCCTTAGTTATTTTAATTAAACCTTTTGAGTAGTTTTTAAATAAATTATTAAATACATCCCTTTCATTTTTTCTTTGCCTTTTAGCTTTATTTAAATTGTGTAAAAATTTATTTCTATTTGCCATGATTATTTTTTATCTATTAGATTTATTAATTTTCTTTGTACTTTTTTATTATTATAAGCTAATGAAACAACATCATTTTGCAAATCATTTACTAATGACTTTGCATTTTTTATTTTATTTTTATTAATTGCCTCAATTAAAAAATCTATTGTAACCCATATATTTGAGTAATATGATGAATCGCTTATTATATCTTGCCTAATATTTTCTAGTTGTTTTGCCATAATTATACATCTAACATTAAGAATAAACATATTGTGTAAACAACTACATGAATGGCAATTAACCACTTCCAGTTGTTAGGGTCTTGTTTTAAGAATTTTTTATACATATCAAACATTGTCTTTATTTTTAATTAGTGATTTAGATAATTCATGCAGTAATAATTGTCTATAACCTTTTGGCATTTCAAGTGCCTTGTCTTTTATTTTATTGTAGTATATTATTTTCATATTAAGCAATTACCTTATCCTCAAATTTAAAAATGCCATTATTATAAATATTCAATGCTTCTTTAATTGAATAACAAGCTGTTGTCATTAAACCAAAATCACCACCATTTTCAAAATGAAAACCATTGTTTGCTACTAAAACATATTTAGGTGGTTTTTCGCCATCAATAATACTGTCGGCTAATAAACCCCAGTTAGGTAAATTGTAATCTATTCTACAATAACCTTGTGCATCTAATTCTTTTTTTGAATTTACTTTTTTTAAATTTATTTTCATATCTAAGTTTTTAAAAGGGGGGTTTTACACCCCCATTGTTTTTATTTAATTGAATAATCTAAAGTTTTACTTTCTTGTTTGTTAAAATCAAATCTTTCTAGTAACCTACATATTTTAATATCTAGGTTAAATAAAACTTCCATTTGTTTGTTCAATTTGTCATAACCCTTAACAGTTCTAACATTCATTTGTTGGTATCTATTATATTTCATACCTAATTTAGTTATTGATAATTGGTATTCTAAATCTTGCTTGTTTATAAATCTTACAGTTTTATAAGATTTAATTTCTACTGTTTGTGTTGGGTTGATTTGTACTTTCATAATAATAATTTTTATTGTTTTGTTTTTAATTATACTCCAAAGATAAAAGAATTTTTTTAAATACAAAATATTTTTTGCATTTATTTTTAATTTATTTCACTTTACCCCATAAAAAAAGGGGTAATAAATACCCCTTTAATTAATATAATAGTTATTATTATGGCGTTTCTAGTGCCGCTTTTGCAGTACTGAATGTTCCATCTATAATACCATTTGGTAAATAAGTTGCTAGTGCAACTCTTTCCATTACTCTAACAGTAACAAAACCATCTCTTACGTTAGTTCCATCCTCTGTAAAGAACTCAACAGATACGTTATCTCTAACCCATAATTGAGCCGCTTGACCAAAGTTACCAACTAGGAATGTTCCTGGGTTAACTTCGTTATTTACAGCGATTGGCACACCTAAGAAATTAGGTTGTAACCCTTGATACACTTGGTCCTTAAGATAGTTATTAGTAGTATCTTTTAATAATAGGATTTTGTGAAAATCAGTTGGGTTAAGTAAAATATAATCAGCTTTGTAGTTAGCAATCTGTAATTGATTGATAGCCGCTACAAGTACATCAAATTCGTTTGCTGATTCAACTGAATGATAAAATTTACCATTAGCAGAAACATCAAAGTTTGTACCTGAGTTATAGAAACCATTTAAATTTGGAGCTGAACCATTACCACCTAAAATTTGGTCATCCTCAACTTCCATTAATTTAGCTGGTACCCTAGCTGATAAATAGCTAGAAATTTGTGGCGTATCGTGTAGCATCTCATCTGAGATTCTTAAATACGTTCCAATTTTTCTAACATTAGCATCAGTCGCAGTCATATCAAAGTCAGTTTGACCTAGTGTTGCTCCTTCTGCCGCCGCCGCCGCACCATTGCTATATCCACTTTCTTTTACATATCTAACAACATCACTATTAGTTGAACCAATAGGAATTATTTGTCTAATGTTTTGTGGAGTTGTAGGGTCAAATTTGTACCCTGGTATTCTTTGTGGTGGTATAACATCGCCACTAAAGTCAGCCGCAACAGTCATATCAGCTTTGATATCAAATGATGCCGCTCTGTTTGAGCCATTTCTCATTGCATCTAATGCACCCTCTTTGATAGCTTTTGTTAAGTTACCAGAAAATGATTTGTCCTCTTTTTGAGATGCTTCAAATCTTTTTTTACTAGATACTTCAATAGCATCCATTCTCTCAGTAAATTTTTGTGTTAGGTTTTTGATTTCGCCTTTTAATGCTTCATCCGCCTTACCAGTTGCTGAATCAACTGCTTGTCCATGTGCTTTTTCCAATTTAGCATCGATAATATCGCCTAATTGGTCAAGCTGGTTTTTTACATTTTCATCCATTTTAATAGAATTTTTTTAAAGTTTATTAATTAAGTATTTGTAAATATCAACCTCTTGTACCATTTTTTCAACTGGCTCAGTAGTTTCCTCAACTGGCTGAGTAGCGTTCATGAAATATGTTTTGAGTTTAAGTATTTCCGATTCTAAGGCATAACCCATATCATCTGATATATTGCCTTTTCTAAGTAGCTTACAAATGTTGTCATAACGCTTGTAAACTTTGTCAATATCAACCATGCCTTTGACATCTAATATTTTGGCCTGGTCATTTGCCGCTAATGTAACAGCACTAATTTCATATAGTTTGACTTCTTTTATCTCTCTATAATCGCCCTTGTTTTCTTTTATTATTGGCATAATACCAACAGAGTTTTCAGTAATAACACCAGCTTTCATCAATTCAATAACATCATTACCTAATTGAGTTTTTGGTATTTCAGCTGTAAAAACTAAACCTTTGTCATCCTCATATAATTCAGACATTTTACCGATAGGTTGCATCATATCATGTTGATATAAATATTTTACTCTATTGCCATTTTCTTGTATTGTCTTTTGATATGCACCCTTGCGGATTATATCCATGTCGCTATCCTTATTATCAAAATAAGAACCATAACCTTTGACAATATTGTTTTTTTCATCAAAGTCAATAATTTCATCGCCTATTGGAGCTGATTTATATATAAAATCCATAATTATATTTTTTACAAAATTACTAAATTAATTTAACTATATTAATTGACCACCAGCAAGGCCAAAACCAATATTATCTAACTGGTTAATTGTATTAGCATCTTTGACTGGTAAATATACAGCTGAGCATCTACAATTTATAACATTACGAGCCGAACCCTCACCTGGTCTTGCAATATATTCATTACCAACATTAAAATCCTCTTTTTGTGGCCGCTCTTGATTATTAGCTCTATTGTGCCAATCTCGCTCCCTACCATCTAAGGATGCGGACCATCTTTTGATTAAATCCCTACCAGCAAAAACACTTAATGCACTACGCTCAATTCCATAATTTGCCGCTCTTGTCGTTTCTGTTCTTACTACTCTTAGGGCTTGATACCTTGAATATTTTTTTAATTGTTTTTTTAATATCCTGGCTTTTGCATCAGCTCCAAGGGCCATAAATTCCTGGTCTTGAAATAACCTTTGTATAACTTTAATAGCTGTTTTTTTACCAGTATTAGCAACCCCAGATATTTCAAGTGCTGTATATTTTTGAGCATAAGCCATAAATGCCAATTCCCATTCAGTTAAATATTTTCTAAAATCAACGCCTTTGTTTATATACAAGTCAAATGTTTTAGCATACCATTTAGCAAAATGCATTGATGTATCTAAATAAAGCTCATCATATAATTTTCTTAAATCATTGTATTTAAATAAATCATTGTATCTAATATCATTATAAGTAATCATATTATCAACTGCTATGTTATATTGGCTTTGGTAAAAATCTCTAAATCTTTTAGCGTTACGCCTTTCAGTTATTTTTCTTTGTTTTTCATTTGCATTTTTCCATGCATCACCAAATTTTTTAGATAGCTTAAATGTTTTAGTATCTAATAAATTTTCATCTTTATTTTCATATTGAGAATAACAAAAAGCAATACGCTGGTCAGCATCAGGAAAATCATTTCTAGCTTCATCATCAATAACACATCTAGCAATAAATTGTCTTTGTGTTTCGCCTTGATTTGGTGTTGGCATTATTCTTTTATTTGATTTAATTTACGTTCACTATATGTTAACATACTTTGGCCACCCCATCCTAAAAATGCAACATAACCTTTATCACGCCATGGTGTATCTTTATATTTAGGATTTATTTTATTATAGCCACCGCCTTTGGTCCTAGATAAAAAACTAAATGTCCGCTTTAATGTTGACAATGAAAGTTTTTCCCTAGCAATTAATTGGTTCATTCTTGAAAGGCCAATTGATGTCATACCATCAACCTCATCACGCCCATGTTTGTCAATCCAATTTTTAACTCTTTTAGCATTATTAGTTGCACTTTGTGGATAATCAGAATAACCCTCGGCCTTATACTCATCATATTTTTCATTATCAACAGCATCCATGTACTCATCATGACTTTCAAAAGGCATAAAAACTGGTTCGCCATCGTATGTATGTTGATGGCTTCCTGAGCCGCCAAGTTCAATAGCTCTATCCTCAGCTTCTTGTTGAGTTGTATAAACATCAGTCATTCCGCTGACTAATGATTTAATATTTGTGTTAGTTATTAGATTTTTTTTTTTACTATCATCCTCATTGTCAACTTCAATATCATTTATTGGAGTTTCAACAACATCTGGCAAATCAATATCATCACCACTAGCTGGTATTAAATTAGCTGGTATGTAATAATCATTAAGTATAGGGTTTTGTTCATCATGGTCATAACTCATTGCCGCTCTTTTTTCATTTGGAGTTAACCACCATGCCTTAGACATTTGGTCCACAATTTTGTCAGTTTCCTCTTGTAATTCTGGTATAACACTAAAGTCATATTCAATACAAATATCATCACCATACATTGGAGCTAACCATCTATTTAACTCATCTTGAATTTTCATTAACTCAGGAATAACACAATTTTGATATAATGCCTTTTTAGCTTCCTTCATATTGTTATATGTTGAGCTTTCAGTATTATTTAATAATTGTACTGGCACATTGTAGATGTTACATAAATCTTTAATTGATGCATTATATTGCTCAATTAAACTCATGTCACTAGCATTTAAACCAAAGTTAACCCATGATAATTTTTTTGGAGTTATAATAATATCACCAGCTTTTTTACTACCTTGATGCTCCTTCCTAAATTTATCTTTTAATTGTTGAGCTTGTACCTCATTTAAATCACCCTCATCACTCATTAATAAACCCCTAGCTGTCTGGTTTTGTAAAAATTTAACTCCGCTTTCTGTCGCCTCATTGTTAGTAGTCATTGAACGTAAACCAGCTTTTAGAGGTGATTGACCATAAAGATGTGAACCAGTACCATCATAAAAAGGGTTAAAATCTTTTATATGGCACATTTGGTTAGCTGGTATATGGTATGTACCATTATACTCAATAGTATATGATTCTACTGGCTTCATTATACCCCCAGAATTTATTTCCATAATCTGTGATGGCATAATGTAAAGCTCAGTATATTTATTTATGTTTTCACCAGTTTCTGGTCCAATACCATAAATGTAGCGGTTACCAGTTAATTTACCAAAGGCAATCATTTCAGTAATCCAAGTTGCATAGGATTGAGCTGGATTTGGTCGCTCTAATAGTTTATGTAAATCAGTATGCTCAAGCTCAACAAGAGCGTGTTTTTTTAACATATTAGATTTAAGCATAACATTAGGGTCAGCAATACCACTACTCATTGCCTTATATCTTTTATAGCTATTGTCATTTACCTTACGATAAATGTGATAGGGTATTGTAGATGCCGCCTTAGTAATAATATTTACAATTGAATAAATAGTTGCATTTTTTCTGTAACCATCATTTATATAGGTTTCATCATTTTCACTATTCCAAACAATAGTATTGCCGAGCCAATTATAAATTGCTCGGTTATATTGTTCACTTGTATTTTGGGATTTACTGGTTATTATAGACCTTAACCTATCAAAGAATGTTGCCATTAATATAAAATTTTATGTAAAAATACAAAATAATAAATTCTTTTTTATACAACAAAGAAATCGTTACGATTCCGCCACCTTGAATAAACACAATATCTAATGCTATCAAGCAAATGGTCTTGTTGATTTGCTTTTGGTTTATTAATTATTGTGCCATCTTTTAGCTCATCATATATGTAACCGATTTGCTCTTTAAGAATGTTTGTTGATTCCTCACTAACATATATATCAAACTCTTTTAATAAGCTGATACCAGCATTAATTGAACCTTGACCTTTTACAGCACCTTTGGCCCAGATACTCATTTGTCTTAATTCCTCAATTGATTTTGGTTCGGCACTATCACAATACATTAGCATATTGTCTAATTTGCTATCCTTAATAAAATTTGCGATGTCTCTGTTAGTCATTCCTTTTTTATAAATTAGCTCATGTATGTATAAATTATTTTTATGTTTACCAACTTTTACAATTCCAAGATTGTCCTGGCTAAATCCAAAATCACATCCCAGCACCTCATCATCTAATTGTGGAAAATCTTTATAAGGAATATAATTCCAATTCTTAAATATTTGTTTTTCACTAAACTCAGCTCTTTGGCCCTCACCATATACACGCCAGTAATCTGGGTCACGCTCTTTAATCCTTTCAATTTCATCAACTAACTCTTTTGGTAAAAACTTATTATCCTTATATGTGCTTATAAATAATGCCGCATCATCACGCTCAGCTAAATCATATAAATAGTGTACTGGGTCTGATGGGTTAAAATCAATATAAATATTTTTTCTGGTCCGCATTACCAATTGCTGGTAATCCTCAAAAAATAATTCATTACCCTCATTAATCCATAATACATCCCTAGCTGAACCCCTTATTTTTTGTGCATCATCCGCACTAAACATTTCTAATGTATGGCCATTGTATTCAAAAGTGTTTTCTGTTTTATTATGCACTCCATGCCAGTAGATACCCAGCTGTTTGGATATATGTAAAAAATCCCTTAATACTGACCTTTTAAGAGCTGGTAATGTTTTACGAACTATTGATATTGTTAGTGGCTCTTTATGAGTAGTCATTAAGTATAAACAGTATTGCATTAGTGACCAAGATTTACCGCTTCTAGTACCGCCTTGAAATATGTTTAATCTTTTATCTGAGTTAACCGCCTGGTAAAATTGTTTATTGCAATACTCAGTTACTTTTTGTCTTTGGCTGGTGTCCATTCAATTAGTTTGCTTTCAATAGTGCTATCGTGCTGTATTTCTTGTCTCTCGATATACCCTCTTTTTTTCCCTTTTGTTTTTAATAAAAATATAGTTGCTGTTACATTGCCCTCTCGTATCTGTTCATGTAATTGGCTTTCCGCAAAATCTAATGTAACATTCTCAATGTCTTTTACCTTGGCCGCATAATCTGGGTCCTTCTTTAACCAATTGTAATGTGTTTGCCTATCAATGCCAACTTGTTTTACAGCTGTTGTAACAACTGATAAACTTTTTTCCAATGCTTTAAGCATTAATCTTTTTTTATGTGTCGAAACTTGTCTAATTGCCATTTAACAAAAATACATAAAAAAAAGGGAGTTGTGAAACCCCCTTTGATTACCTAATGCCAATAGAATTAACCTGGCTTTTTATATTAGGTTTTTATATTTCTCTAACCCTATGATATTCACATTTATTAAAATTAATAGAACCAAAATTATGACCCTTTTTAGAATATCTAACTCCATTATTTTTTGTATTTTTTAATGTATAAGTATCTTTTTTAGCACCATTTAACCACTCAGTAATAATTGTTTTACCATTTCTTTTAATATCAATTATTTGTGCTTTATAAGAATCACCATTAACTCCAGTAGATACTTTCATGCCAATTAATTTTTTTCTATCATTTTTATTAAGTGATAAATAATAGTTGTAAAAATCTTTGTCAGTAATGTATAAATTTTTCATTTGTTTGTTTTGTTTTAATTATTATAATCTAAATTTAATTGTTCTACTACATCCATTGGATTATCAAATAAAAAAGTAAAGTGCATTACTTCATCATCAAACATCATTTCTAATTTACCTTGTCTTTGTAATTTTTTAAGTTCTTTCTCTAGTTCAAATAATCCTATAAATTTAAGACCTTTTCTTATTGATGATTGATTTTTAGGCCCTACCCATTCGCAAACTCTTATTCCATTTTGGTCAACGAAAGTATATTCAAATTCTTGATTTAATTCTTGTAATAATTGTAAATAATTCATTTGTTTTGTTTTAGTATTAATATACAGCTAATATACAAATATTTTTTTAATTACAAAGAATTTTTTTAATTTATTTTAATTATTTTAATATTTATGCAAAAAAAAAGGGAGCTTTTAAACTCCCTTATAATTCATATTAGGTTTTTATAGTTCTTTTATTTCTTTTAATGATTCATTTGCTTTTATCATTTTTTTTGCAAATAAAATAACCTCAGATTGATTTGTTCTTAAATTATTATCATCTTTACTGTCATCGCTTAACCAGTTTAATAATATTTGTAACTCACCAACTGTATGGTCACTCATAACTCTAACAGCTATACCAGTAGCATTTAATTTAAAATTTATTGAACCAGTATAAGATGATTCAACTGATAGTTTTAAATCTAATTTAGCAACTTTTACACCGCTTTCAAAAGTTTCAATTTTGTTTAATTTTAATTCATTCATAATTGTAATTTTTAATATTAATTTGTTTGTTTAATACAGCTAAATTACAAATATATTTTAAATAACAAAATATTTTTTCAATTTATTTTAATTATTTTGCTTTTTTTCATATAAATACAAGTATAAATCCCATATTTTACTACTGGCTATTGATTGATTTTTATAAGTATCTGGTGATTTAATAAATAAACCATTGTCGCTTATTTCAATATGACATTCTTTTTTATGCTTTATAGGTACTATGTAGATTTTAATATTATTATCTAAACACCAGCTTTGAGCTTTCAAATACTTGTTCATTCTGTGCCAGATATTATATCCTTTTTATTTTGTTCATCAACAAGTAATGAAAAACCTAAAAACAAATAGTTTATTGCATCAGCATAACGACTATCAATTGGCTCAGCTTGTTTCATATTTGGATTACCAGCATGAGTTAATATAGCTTGTATATGTTTATTAAAAAACACCGCCCAAACTTCCATAGGTTTTATACCTATACTTTCAGCAGTTGTTTTAAAATTGTTTAATACATCTATACTTTTATTTGTGTATTCTGGTTGCTTAGCATCCATTATATCCTGAGCTTTATTTAATATATATTCTCTAGTTTCTTGATATTCTTTTTGATTCATAATTTTTATTTAAAATGGTACATTATCTTTTATTATTTCTAATTTTTTATCAGTATTGTAAATTGGTTTATATATGCCGCCATTGTCAAAATCTGGTGCAATCTCAAAATCACCTAATTGGCCATTTTCTTTACGCTTTACTTTTTCAACATGGATTCTAACAACATCGCTTTTATATTTAGTTTTTTGGCCTATGCATCTATATGCAATTAAACCATTATATGCCTTATTAAAAAAATCAGCTGAACCAGAAATATCATAAAGAGTTGGTTTTTTATATACACCACCCTCACTTTCAATTTTTCTAGGATGTGCCACTAAAAATAAATGTGTATTAGTTTGCTGACAAAATTGTGTTATTTGACTTAATATTTTTCCTATGTAACTAAAATCTCTTTGTGCGGAATGGTCTAACATATTATAAGGGTCTATAACACATACATTGATACCCTTTTGAAATACAAGCTCCCTAAATGCATTTAAAATGCCTTTAAGGGTTAAGTTTTCTAAATCAATCTTAATCCAAAAAAAATGGTCCATTATAAAATCCTTAGTATTATTTAAATCATCAGCATTACAATTTTTATTATTTAATTTATTTGCTATTCTTTTAATATGGCCCTCGTATGGAAAACTCTCTGGCGAAAACATGGCACATCTAAAATCATGTTTTGTAGCTAAGTTGCATAGTATTTGGTCCAATATATCAGATTTACCACTATTAGGAATACCGCTTACAACTGACCATTCACCAAATGCCATTTTAAAATAATCATCTGACCCTGGTAAACCAATACTATAATTAGTAATGCCATTATCATTAAAATTTAAAACATCATTCCAAATATTATCAATATTTAAAACACCTTCTAATGGAAAGTTTTTAGCTTCTTTAATTATATTTCTTAAAGTTTCCGCACCTTTACTAATTAAAACTTCATTAGCATCTTTATAATCACCAAACTCAACATACTTACAACGATAGTTTCCAAACCGCCTAGCCAGTTCATTTCTTAATTGTAAACCAGCATCATCATTATCAGTACAAAGTATTATTTCTTTTTTATCTTTAAAATATTCCCAACAATTGTCTAAATATTCCAATTTTTGTGAACCTTTACTGGCTCCATTAGGAACTGAACAAACACTATATAAACCAGATTCATGTAAACTTAAAGCATCCATTTCACCCTCAACTATATAACATCTTTTAGAATCATTTAGATTATCAATACCATAAAATATTAATTCAGCACCAGAAACTAATTTAAAATTCTTTTGACCATCCCTATATTTAACATTAATAACCTCATTTGACCTATAATAATTAAAATTTATACATCGCCTTTTTGCTTGAACTTGAGGCATATATTCTAATGATTCGCCTATTTTCCAATGTATTAATGTTGGTTCTGTAATGCCTCTGGTATTAAACCATTTAATTACTTTGTCATTTAAATTACAATTTACTTTTGGTGGTAAAACATATTCAACCTTTTGTTTAAATTTTACATTACCACCCCAACCGCAATTATGACAATTATATAAACCCTCATTTATATCAACAGATAAACAATCATCTTTTTTGTTTTTTCTAGTATGTGAGCATTTTGGACATTTAGTTTTGACCGAGCCAGTAGAGCGTTTTAGTATAATGCCTAAGTCAATAAGCTCATTGTAGTGATTCATAAATAATAAATTTTTTTAAATATAAAAAAAAACTTTTATATTATAATGATAATTTTGTAATATTCCATTTATCTAAGATATTTTGCAGATATGGTTTTAATGGTTTTTTGCATTTATACCATTTACTATCATAATAATAATTAGTTACCCAACATTCTGCTAAGGGTATATCAATTGTATCATCTTTAAAATCATGTTTTACAATTACAGCAATTGATTTTTCTGTATGCCAACTATCAACTAACCTTTCAAGTAATAACCTTTGACCAGTCGGTAAATTGTTACCAACTTTTTTTGCCTCAAATAATATTAATGCTTTATTGTCAAATTCTAAAACAGCATCAATATCTGTTGGATGTATTTTATCATCACCAATACCACTAAAATCAATAGCTTGTTTTACTTGATTACTGTTCCTAATTAGCTTACTCATTATTTTAAATAATTTAACAATTCATTAATTTCATTTCTGTCTAATATTTGACTTAAATTAAATTCATTAAGTTTATTAGTTTTTGTTATTGCTCCTAGTTTATTTTTCCCATCAACATCAACATAGTTAACATATTCTTTTATACCTTTTACTTTATAATAGCATTTAGGTTTATTTTGTTTTTTATAATTTTCCATAAACCGATGAATAAACATAATTCCATTTTTATCATTATTTCTTAATTTAAGTAATGTTAAAAAATGGTCCTTCCAAAAGTCATCGTTTCTATGATATTTAACAGCTAAATAAATATCTTTTAAATCGTATTTATCAATTCTTACACATCTATCTAAAACTTGCATCCATTTATTTTTTTGTGTATCACTTTTTGGTTGATACCTTTTGTCAAATAAATCAACAAAATGTACATAGGAATTTACAATTTGTAAATCTTGGTTAATATTACTTTTATTAGTATATATATTATTAATATTACTTTGTGGCGGATTTTCCGACATCGGTTTTGTCGATTTCGGTTTTTTCCCTTTATGGTTTGCTTTTAATATATAATTAAAACCTTTAAATTTACCTTTATCGGTTATTCTTTTACGCTCTAAATAACCACATTCGATTAGCTCTTTTATCTTAGCTCTAACAGCATCTTTACCCTCTTTAAAATGGCCGCATATAAATTCAATAGTAATTTCTTGTTCAGCTGTATGTGAAAATAAATAAGAATAAAGACCAGTAGCACCAACAGAAATACCCTTATCTCTAAAAATATAGCTAGGTATTATGGTAAAATTATCAAACTTTTTAGGTTTAAATATCTTATTGTATTTCATAAATAAGTAAAATATTATTCTTTGTCAACCAAACCTTTTATTGAATCGCAAAAATCTCTAATCTCTTTATAAGTATCAAAGAATTGATTGTATGTAATTTCTTTATCCTCATAAAGAAACCACAAAAAATCTAAAAGTAATTCAAATTCTGGCTCATTAGCTTCGCCAATATATTTATAATCATATTTAAAATTATCGCTACTGGTTTGGGTCCATCTCACTTTTTGTGTATTAGGTTCAAAGTATATTTTTTTTGTTCTATTAGATGCCATTGTTAAAATATTTATCTATTGTCTCAATACATTCATCTAAATTATTATGCCAAACAGCCACCCAGTTCTCGTTATTAAGCTCTTTAAGCCACTTTTTTTGGTTTTCGGTAGGTTTGTTATACCCAGCTTTTAATTCAATTGCTAAACCATTCTTTGTCTTATTAGGATTAAAAATCATAATATCTGGTATGCCTGGTTTAGTGCCTAGATATTTCATTTTGTATTGTTCAAATTTTGTTCGTTTACCTTCATTTGCTACATGAGTAAATAATGCCTTAGGATATTTTAAACCAATATATCTCATGACCTGGTTTTGTAATATATCCTCTTTGCCTAAATATTTACTATATGGGTTTTTATACATAAAATTTATTTACAAAATTAAAAAATATTTAGTCAGTATCGGCCATGATGTAAATAATTCGTTTCATCTCTCTATTTTCAGACCTTACTAATTTTAGTTTTTTATCTTGATTTACTAACTTATTTTGTAGCTCACCATTTTTTAACAATAAAAAATTATACTCTTTAACTAAATCATCAATACTCATTTTTGTAGATTCAAAAATATAATCTTTGTCGGCCTCTTTTAATATTTGATTAAACATTGTTTGTAAATGTTTATGGTGTTTTAAAATATAGGGTAATTCTTTTAAGCTATGTATTACAGTAGCATGGTTTTTATTTAATGTTTTGCTTATTTGCTGAAAACTACATTTAGTATATTTTCTACACAAATAATAATAACACGCTCTAGCAAAAATATACTCAAATTTTCTAGTAGGATTTTTTAATTTTAATTCTGTATGTTTTTCAACAATATCTTTAAAGTATTCTAATTTCATATTATAATAAAAATGAGCCATCCTCAGCGTATTTGTACCATGTGTAGCTAGGCGGTATGTTAGTTTCCAAATAATGTTTCCAACTATTTATAGCTTGTTTATAAGCATTGCGGCCAAAATTTAAAGTTTCCTCATCTAATGTATAAACCTCGCAAGTATATGGATATGTAGTTGTAACAGCTATAAATTTAAAATTATCTATGCCACAAACATCCATATAAAATGCCGCTTGTAAATGGTAACCCCATTTATATACATCCCTTTTAAATCCTTCTGGTGAATTATCCTGGCAAGTTTTAACATCACTTATATAATTTGCCATTTTATTTATACAATCTGGTCGGACCCTTACATATATGCCATTAAATTTAGTGTAATGTGATAGCTCCATTTCGCCTCTTGTATATTGTTTGGCTAATTTATTTTTATTAAATGATTTTACAATTTCTTTAATAATATAAAACATATCAGATTCTAATACTATTTTATTTTTTGCCAATTCTATTTGGTTGCTATATGCCTCTTTACCAGCTTTGGTCCTTTTATCAATTTTATCTATAACATAATATATGTCATCAAAATCCTCTGGCTCCAACAACATTTGATGAACCGCAGTTCCTAATTTCATTGCTGGTGTTTCTTTAAATTTTCTATTTAAAAAATGATATACTGATTTTTTCCAAATTTCCTTTAAACCACTTGCACTTATAGATTTATGCGAATGGTAAACCTCATTGCTATCCTTAATTATTTTCATATACTTTTATTCTGTTTTCTAAAAATTCCTTTATTTTTTTTATTTGCTCTTTTTTATCTTTTTTTGATTCGGCAATTTCACATATTCTCACCCAAAAATGTTTTGATTCTTTTGGCCTAAAAATGTCTTTTAATAAATTACCGACCTTTCGCATAGGGCGATAAACTTTAGTTACTCTAGTTACTTTCATAATAATTTTTTATTTGTTCTTTATATAAACCATCAAATAAATTATTTGGCAATTTGATAGCTTGTAAAAATTTACAATCATTTAAATATTGTTTTTGTAATGGATTTAATTTCTTTGGCATAATAAGTTTTTAAAATTGATTTTAAATTTAAAAAAAAATTTTCATAAATAAAAATTATAAATAAAAAAAGGGCATAAAATTAATTACGCCCTTAGTTCCCTTTGTTTGCTTTTATATTAATTAAGGGTGTTCTAACTCATCAACATTAGATTTGTTAATCCATTTATTTTCTAAGTCAATGACTTGATAATTAAACTTGACCAAAAAATGTATTGCATCATAAATCTTTTTAGTTTGATTTCTAAAATGATTAAATGTTTCACCTTCAATGGTTTCTGTCTTGTTTTCGTATGCCATAACTTAAAATTTAAAAGGGTAAATCGTTGCTTTCATTTGCAACTACTGGAGCTGGTGCCGAACCGCCCTCTTTACTAATTTTCCAACCTTGTATCGAGTTAAAATATTTAGTTTCACCCTCAGGGTTTTCCCATTCTCTACCTTGTATGTTAATACCAATAGTAACAACATCACCTACATTGTAGCTATTTAATACCTCACATTTATCTTGTATAAATTCAATAGTTATAAATTGTGGGTAATCATCGCCAGTTTCAATCACTAGCTCTCTTTTTTTAAATCCTTTTGCACCATACTCTTTAGTGGGATTTATTAACTTAATTTTTCCTTTTAGTTCCATATTTATTATTTTAAAGTTTAAATTGATTTTTAATTTCTGTTGCCCAAATAGTTTTCATTCTATATTTATTTAAAATTCTTTGGGCCTCTTGTTTTGCATTACTTTGCTGATTATTTAATACAGCTTTTTTTTGGTTAATATCTAACCATGGTCGGTTATCCTCTTTTTTAACTTCAACCTTTTTATTACTAGCTAAATTACCATCATCATCATCAGCTTCTAAACCCAATAATGATACTAATGTGTATCGCCTAAAATAAGTTATACAGCTTCCTAATTTTTGTGGGTCACTAATTTCTGGCAATTCTAAACTTGATGGTTTTGTAATTTCATTTGTTTCAATACATTCAATAATACTATGCACCTCACCCTTTATTATAGGTTGATGTAAAACCAGTTTATATTTGCCTAAAAGTGGCTTTATATTTCTAAGTAGCGAATTGATGTCGAAATAACTGCTTTTAAAAAAAGGATTTTTTGCATCCTTTGAGATAGCTCCTATCTCTTGCTGTAAAGCAAACAGCTTTTGATTTATTGATTTCATAAAGTTTAATTAATTTTTTAGTTCATAAATTATTCTATTTAATTCAAATCCTGAGTTGTTTAATTTAGTAATATCGCCAACAGTCAATCGCTCAGGATTTTCTATTTTAGTTTTTAATGTTGGCATTGTGCAATTTAATATTTCACACACATGGTAACGCTTAAATTTTAATCTTTTAAGCTCATTTCTGAAATGTAGTTCAAATTCCATATATAATTATTTAGCTTGTAAAAATAAAAAAAAATTTGTAAATAAAAGAATTATTTTAAATTATTTTATAAAAGAAAACCCTCTAAATATAAGAACTCAGAGGGTTTTCCCAGCAAACAAGGAAAAGAAAAAAGTTTAAAATGTTGCTTTAAATGTACTGCTTTGGTCATCATTTTGATTTGGTATGTGCATAATAACCTCATAGGCATTTTTCTTAACACTATAAGTCATGCCATCAATATAACAACTTACATCCTCTCTTAAATTGCCACTAGCTGGATTGCCAAAGTTTATCCACACCTTATTGTTTAAACCAATAGGGTCATTATTTAAATTATATAATTTACCCTCATATCTAACAAGGTTTGTTCTATAATCATTTATTACTTGTTGTGTTACAATTTGTTCTAATGACTTTACAAAACTAGCGTTATCATCCCTGGGTCTAATACAGCTAGTTGCTGATAAACCACAATTTGTATAATTATTTGATGATAATTGTAAATCACTTAAATCTAGCTCACCAGTTAAATTTGAGCCAGTTGTCCTAACTCTTTCATAAGCAAAACCATCTATACTAGCATAAAAATTTGTTCTTTTTGTACCCTCTTTGCGGTCAAATAAAAGCTCAATATTATCATAATATATAGCATTTAAACCACCAGAATTTTGTACATAA